>Ga0123352_10001838_pt1 | contig 28844 bp, 21 predicted proteins | sample TergutLab28metaG_FD_89700 | JGI IMG/M metagenome (GOLD analysis project Ga0123352, IMG submission 89700) | Labiotermes labralis P1 segment gut microbial communities from Petit-Saut dam, French Guiana - Lab288 P1 | ecosystem: Host-associated > Arthropoda: Insects > Digestive system > Gut ... | reverse complement strand
TTTTTTTTTTTTTTTTTTTTTTTTTTTTTTTTTTTTTTTTTTTTTTTTTTTTTTTTTCTTTTTTTAAAAAATTATGTTTTTCTTTTTTTTTTTTTTTTGACATGAACTGATTTACATGTTTCTCAATTGTTCCTGCCATTCTTTACTTACCAGAAGTATTTAAAAGTAGCCCATGTTGCATAAAGTCATCTCTGTTAAGGCTGGTGTTCATTATAGACATATTATCCATTAACTTCCCATTTTTGTATCGAAAACCTGTACCTCCTTATTTATGCATAATGTTTCACGTAAGCTGTACTACCTATGAGGATCAGTTATCACTACATTATTTGTGTTATTCCTATTGGTTACAAACTGCTTGAGTCCAACATTTGTTTCATTTTTATTAACATCATTTGAACCTCCTCATATAACACTGCATCATCTTTATTTAATGTACTTATTTCTTTATCAGATGAGTGTGTGACATTATCAATTCTGGAGCCCGGCATAGCAATTCCATTAACCTCCAAATCTTTTCCAAGGTATTTTTATAGTTCCTTAGTGCAGCCACCAACATGGCTGCCTCCTATAATGATCATTTTTCTTTTCTTTTCTTTCTTTTAAATGGACATTTATTCCCTCCCTCCAATGAATGTTGCATTGTTCACCCAATTTTATGTCATATCTCCAATTCACTTTGTGGTTGTCGAATACTGCATTACTGATTTATAATTATAGGTATTGGTTGAGCCTGTTGAACCTCCATTTTTTTTTTTTGTTGGCAGACACCACATTCCATCTTTTAGAATTATATTTTACCAGTTCAAAATCTAAGTTATGGTACATACTATCTTCATTTGCACTGACTGTGTCTTGCTGAAACGTGTAATTTACATACTCCTGAAGTAACTTAATAATTTTCTTGAAGAGTCACATTTAGTTCTTCTTTAAGTTTATACAAAATTCATACTCTTTTTCTTTATTTTCATCACTTACATTACTAATTTCTGGAGCAAAGACAAACTTGTCAGTCTCTATGTCCCCCACGATGGCATGAAAATTCATGAAAATCTCTAAATTTCCCAAACCCCTTTAAACATTTGGTATGATAATAAAGTATTTTTTTGGAAATCTTAGTTACAATAAACATTCCTTTATCAAGGGAACAAAATTTGTCAGCAGAATAACTGATTTTCTAGAACACCTCCATGATACTGGATGCTAATGCCCCATGGTAAGATAGAACATAAGACTGGCAACATCCACATACAATCTGCCTTAACTTTCCTTCTGAAAATTTTTAAAGCAAACATTCCTGTTGTGAATAACAATAATACTTACCTACATGCTTCTTCATGGAAATACAGTCTGGCTATAACATGGCATGCAGCAGCTCGAGTATCCTCACAAGCAGAGCCTAGTGCTGCTAAAGTAACAGCCAAGCCACCTGACTTTATGAATGTGTAAGTTCGTACCACTGCTTCAGGAGCCAGCAAGTGACTGAACAGTGGAAGCAAGAAGGCAGGGTCATAGACTATATGTTGAGACTTGACAAACTGAGATGCCTACAGAAATAACACAAACAACATTATTGGCAAAACGAATACAGTCTCACTTGTATTAAGCATCACACCTTCACACCAAGGAGCAGAGAAATAAAGCAACATATATTTTAAACACCTTGGGATGGGGCTCTCACGACCCAGTTGCTTCACTCCTACAAAAATACTGGCAGCTCCCAAAACCTAATGAATTAGGAGTTGGGTGGGTCACAAAGCCTGCCTGAATGTTGTGAAAAGAAAAAGATCCTTGTACACATCAGGAATATAACCCCAGCCAACCAGCCCATAGTCAAGCACTGAAAAAATTTACATAATTTCAGATTATAAACTGTGGTTGGATAAATTGTTTACTGTTACTTAACACTTCCAGTAATGTTGTGATTGCCTTACATCTAAGCACGATCCTTTTTGCAACAGAACAGTAATATTCAGTACTTCATGACAACTAAATAAACAGCAAATGATAATATTAAAATGAATAATAGGGATGATGTGGACCAGATTCAAGTAGCTCAGGATACAGAAAAATTTACCATTCATAATTCAACAAGCATCTGGAGTTTCTTTTTGGACAACCTCTCATTAATTTGATATTCATTCACATTACCAAATAAATTCTTTCCAACAGTACATTCACAGTTGTTTGAACAGAAAAATCATACATCAGAATAAAATTCTACTGGGACAAGAACAGAAGATATAACCTGATTAGCTGCAGAATTACCTTAACAAGTTCTCCTTAAAAAATACACTTAACTTAAAACATAAAATTACATTTTAAGTACTCACATTTAAACCTCTGCTGAGGGGAAAGTTCTTTACTGTTTCTAATACACCATCCATATCAAGTAGCTGCAGAACTTGTTTTGCTTGTGGCTGTCTCCAAAGGGACATTCCCACTTTAGATGTTATGCTGTAGTGGCTGACAGCTGCTTCACCCCAAAGATATGGCCGACACTCATACAAACTTATTCCTCCAGCCTCATACGTCTGCAGTAACTGTAAGCATTTAATTATAACAGTGGTGTTAACCTATAAAACACTGAAAATTTATTGTATAAAATAGAGGAAGTTCAATAATTCAATAACTAGATTAAACAAGGAGCACTTCTTCAGATATTTTACATGTGGATGCACAAAGTGAAAAACACTTAAAACAGACGTGTCATAATAAGAGGGTTCAATCATGACTATGAAAGATGTGTCAGCAGGTAGTAGATGGAGGACATGGCCTCCAGATATGGACGGAAGCTGAAAACATACTGAATAAGAAGTTGCAGAAAGCTGACAAGAGGTGATCTTCCACAATACTAATTGTTATACAGGACCGTGTGCTTCCTTTCTTAGCTTTTCTTTTTCTTCAGGATTCCATTCTTCTCAGAAATCCTAACCTCTGAAGATGAGGACAAAACATGGCCTCAAAGTGTCAGGACCTGAAGACCCAGTGACTCACCATCATACCATAGTTGAATGGAATCCCCACTTACATCACTGTACAAACCTCAAAAATCATCTTCTTCTTCCTGTCATGACAGATCATGCAATTTAATGTCAGTACTGGTACCAAATACCACGTCTGACCATTGTTTAGGCTTCTACTCACCCTTGGCCCCATTAATTTATAATTTTAGGCTATTTTCAGTCACCTGTATTCACTTTCAGAGGTGGAAATATAAACTCTAATATAAATGCAAATGATCAATTGAGACAGATCTAAAGGTCTGTGCTGAAGATGTATTACTATAATGGCATGTGTTAGCCATCTTCCATTGCCTCATTTTGGTTTAAATAATAATTACATTTCTAAAATTGAGCCCCTTCCATCATTTGTGAAAGTATGGAAACCTACTCTCTTTTATCTAACAGATGGAGCCAATTTCTATCCCACAGAGTACAACCAACTCCTGAAACACCAAATTTCTTTAAACAAAACAAGATAACAGAAATGTCAAATGTGTTCAGTTTTAATCTCACTGATGTATATTATGGCATTTATCCCAGAGAAATACAGAATGTTCAGCAAGGGTAAAGTTGAACTGTACCTGAGCATGAAATCAATATGACTAGAACACATGAAGGTAGACCTTCTTGTGTTCTAGATCTGGATGAAGATAAATAGCTTCACACCCTTGCATTACCCCTGGGGAAAGACTCTAGTACCCACGGAATTGGCAGCTGAGTGGGTCCCAGAGCCAGTCTGAGTTTTGTGTCAAAGAGAAAAACCCTGCTGTGTTACAAATTTAACCTGATCATCCAGCTTGCATGGAACAACTTCAGTGACTGAGTTTATGCAGTGGAAAGAATAAATATGAGAAATGCAGGCAGTTGTGAGAACCTTCAGAATAAATGAGAAAGACAACTGTAACAATGCAAAATTGTATAATTATACTTGAAAATCTTATTTCACAAGATCTACTGAAGACTGAATTATGTATGAAAAAGTAACTTGCCCAATAATAAAAGTTGCAAGTTATAAGTATGCAAATACCTGCTGCAGATCTGTCAACCTTTATCCTGTCTGGGTGGGTAATGAAATTTTTACACATGGCTTATGGAAACCTTAATTACTAACTGAACAGAAAAAGATAAAGTTATGAAATAAACAGCAAGAAGGGGGGGAGGGGGGACAGAGATTATGCAGCACATATTAATCATCAATTCCTTTTACTTCTTGTGGAGCACAGCGCATCCATGAAGAGCTTCCAGGCACTGTGGTCTCCAGCTATTCCCTTGACCTTGTTCCATGATCTTCTTGCGCTTCTTATCTCATCCCCTATCATCCTTCGCCACGTACCCTTTGGCCTACCTCTCCTTCTATATCCCTGAAGATTCCAATCTAATGCAGTTTTCTCTTTTGCTCCTGTTTCTTTATGTAATGTGTGTCCAATACAATTCCATTTTCTTCTTTTTATCTGATTTTCTATTGACTTCTGATGGGTGATTCTCCACAGTTCTTCATTCGTAATCTTATTGGTCCATTTTATATTCATTATTCGTCTTAAGCATTTATTTCCAAATATCTGTAGTCTTCTTGTTATCTGGTTGGTAATTTTCCAAGTTTCACAAGCATAAAATAATACCGATTTTACATTTATATTAAATATTCATATTTTAACTTCCTTCGATATGTTGAGATTTCTCCATGCAGGATACAGCTGAATACACTGTTTGCTTTCTTGATTCTACTTGCTACATCTTCCTCTGTTCCTCCGCTTTCTGACACCACACTTCCTAGGTATACAAAGGATCATATTTCTTCAATTTCTGTTTCCTCTAACCTAAATTTTTGCATATTAGATGTATTAACTCTCATCCCCTTCATCTTGTTTATGTTAATACACAAACCAACTAATTATGCTTCCACTTTTAGTCTCGTTAGCTTTTCTTCCATATTGCAAAATCTCTGGGCTAACTGACAAATATCATCCACATAGTCCACACCTTCAATCTTTCCTTCATACTCCACTGTATTACCCTTTTCTGTAAACCTCTCACGCTTTTCATGACTCTGTCTAATATTAGCAGAAAAAGGACTGGGGAGAGAATGCATCCTTGTCTTACACCATTTCTGACCTCTAAAAAGTCTGAAAGCTTTCCTTCATGGGATATTTTGCACTTAAATCCAACATAAAATATTTTAATTATTTGGATAATTTTCGTTGGTATACCACACTCCTGAAGCATGAGCCACATTACTTCTCTCTTCACGGAGTCAAATGCCTTTTCAAAATCGGTAAAGGTCACATATAGAATGGACTGCCACTTTACATTTTGTTCTAGAATTATCCTCGAAGTCTTTATTAAATCAACACAACTTCGGTGTTTGCTGAATCCAGCTTGTTCTTTTCTGAGGTGTTGTTCCACTGTATTTTGTATTCTGTTTAAAAAGATTCTAGTCAGAATTTTGCTTGGAATACATAGAAGAGTAACTCCTCTCCAGTTATTACAATTTGATCAGTCTCCTTCAATGTGAGAATTTCATTGAATTTTGTTGCCGCGAAACCTTCAAGACTTATATTCCTAGAAATTATTTTTATGTACATAGGCAACAAGGAAATTTACTGCATTTTTAAAGCGCATATTAAAAATGTAGTAAATTTCCTTGTTGCCTAAACACATAAAAGTAATTTCTAGGGATATAAGTCTAGAAGGTTTCGCGGCAACAGAATTCAATTAAATTTTCTCTGGCAGACGGCCTCGTCAAGATGTGAAGGTTTTCCGACACTTTGGGAACTAACCACCACACACATGAAGATGGGGATGAAGTCAATTACCGAAATACCAGAAAAACTTCACATCTTGATACAACTGTCTATCTAAGAAAATTTAATTCAATTTCTAGGTATGTTTGCTTACATTCCTTCACTTAGGTAAACATGGGTCCTTACAAGTGTAAAGAAAATTATGTCCATCCCTTATAGGCAGCGATTATAGGATACGCACACCTCCAGATCACATAAAATTACATTTATACTCTTTCTATTTGTCTGTAACAATGTCAAAGTTGTTTATACACAAACTGAGTTCAAATACACAAACCTGTCCCCTGGCATGAAAATCACAAAGAAGTGGATCAGCCTACACTGTCAGCACTATCACTGTTGTTCCCTTCTTCACTGTCACCACTGCTAAACACAATGATTGATTCCACACTGTTGCACCCTGATGGTGCTTTTATTGTGCAGACGTGTTTACCACAATTGGGTGAAATTCCTGCTTGTAATATCACTCAAGAACAAAGCAACACACTGACCCAGCAATTGACAGGTCCATTGCTACCTACCTAGCACAAAATAATACTGTGCTTGCTTATAAAAGAATTCCTGATTCACAGTACAACCACTACAGGGAGAATTATTCCTACCTAACCTATGTTTGAAAAGTGCACGTTTGATACTTGTATAAACACAGTACATAAAATTAACTAACTATATCCAAGGAGCAAGAGTCCTTCTTGAGAAGCTAACAGGTCCTCAGCCAGGCTAGAAATTCTTCACATTTTATGGAACCCAAAGGTTCATTACCACATTTACAAGACCCAACCACCTGTCTCTGTCTTGAGACAGATCAATCCAGTCCATACCCCCATTCCATTTCTTGAAGATCCGTTTTAATATTACCCTCCCATCTATGCCTAGTCATCCAAGTGGTCTCTTTCCCTGAGGTTTCCCCACCAAAACACTGGAAGCACCTCTCCTCTCCTCTACACATGCTACATGCCACATCCATCTCATTCTTCTTGATTTGATCACCCAAATAAAATTTGGTGATGAGTACATACCACAAAGCACCTCATTTTCTTCCCCATTCCCCTGTTGCCTTGTCCTTCTCAAGCCAAAATCTTCCTCAGCACCATATTCTTGAACACTATCAGCTAAGATTCCTCACTCAATGTATGTGGGCTGATCATTTAATTCCGGGAATGATTTTTTTTTCCGGGAAACTATAATACATAGTGAAACGGCAACAGAGTGGGACACGTGGCAACTCTGTACAAGTGTATGTGCAAAACTGGAGGTCGGTATCTCCCTGCATTTGCTCTGTGGAGGCCCTTGGGTGAATGTCAACAACAGTGTGCGTCGCATTTCATGATGGAGGAGAAAGTGCAGCAGCGTGTGTGCATTGATTTATGTTTCCATCTGGGGAAAACTGGTGCTGAAATGTACGAAATGCTGCAAGCAGCTTTCGGAGAGTCCTGCCTAAGTCAATCGAAGACATTTGAGTGGTATTCCCGTTTCAAAAGTGGACGCCGATCCTTTGAAGACCCCCGCCCAGGCAGTCCTTCCACCTCCCACACCGAGGAGACCGTGGCACGTGTGCGAGAAATCATTCATGCTGACTGATATCTGACTATCAGAGAGGTTACAGAGGAAGTTAGAATAGCATTCGGTATGTGCCAGAAAATTCTAACTGAAGATTTTCGAATGAGACGTATGACAGTGTAATTTGTGCCCCGCCTCCTAACAGCAGAACAGAAGGACGATCGCGTGTCAATTTGCACTGACCTCCGTGATCGAGCCCATAACGATCCCAAATTCATGTCCTTGGTAATCACTGGTGACAAATGCTGGGTTTACGGGTATGACCCGGAATCAAAGCAAATGTCCTCCCAGTGGAGCACATCATCATCATCATCATCTCCTTGACCGAAGAAAGCGCGGCAGGTGAAGTCCAATATCAAGACCACGTTGATTGTGTTCTTCGACACTGACGGGCTGGTTCATCATGAGTTCATCCCTACAGGACAGACGGTAAATAAGGAATTCTACAAAACAGTCCTGCAACGCCTCCGCGACTCTGTGCGCAGACATCGCCCTGAGAGTGGTGCTCTGGCAACTGGATCCTGCACCATGACAACGCCCCTGCCCACAGGGCTGTCACCACAAATGAATTTCTGGTGAAACACAATATTCCGTTGCTCCCACAACCTCCCTACTCCCATGACCTTACTCCATATGACTTCTTCTTGTTCCCACAACTGAAGAAAACAATAAAAGGTCGCTGATTCGATTACGGTGAAGATATTCAAGCCAATACGAAGAGACAACTAAGGGCTATTACAAAAAGTGACTACCAGAGGTGCTTTTGTCAGTGGCAGGAGCACTGGAATAAGTGCATACAAGCACAAGGACACTATTTCGAAGGAGACAAGACCAACTAGCCGTTAAGTCTACTCATTCACTCACAAAAAAATGAGTCCCGGAATTAAATGATCAGCCCACGAAACAGTCAAAATTTCAAGACCATACAAAACACCAGGTAAAATTACTGTTCTCTGTAGCTTAATCTTTATATTTTTTAATAACAAACTCTGCAAACTCTGGGGGGGGGGGATCTGCATTGAATGATAGCAACAATATCATACAGCAACAACAACAGCAATAACAATAATAATAATAATAATAATAAAACATAATAAACTTTGTCCAAGTGCAATCTTCTTAGTATCAGAGTTCTTCCATTTAACCCTCTGAAGCATGAAATTCACCTGAGTTATATGTAACGATTCAGTTTCTGCCTCACACCATACACATTTTATCACCGTTATGATGAAAAGCCACATAATCATCATGTTTGGTAAAACAGTTCTGTTTATTGTGAAAATCATACAAAAACATACATACATTGTGAGGGGAAATGCAGAATTTTAACGTTAATGCAGGTGGCACAATGTACCAGCCACTGCACTTCAAAACAAAGATTTTCCTCAGATTAGGGTTCAGTCCTCTAACAAAGCCAGTAAATCAAAATACTATAAAATTCTTTAAGAAAACCACCTACAATGATTGTAATGTAAATGATACTTAATGACTGGTGATTTCTTAAGAGCAAGATTTACCTGCAGAAGAAGCTGGTCAGTCAAATCCAATGTTGCATTGTAAGAACCAAGAAGAATTGGAACATGTGAAGATGACATTACTGATGGATCCTTCTTGGTAAGTAGAAGAAGCAGTTCTATAAGTTTATCTAAAACACAGAAAATAACAATACAAAAGGTTCCAATCGAATAGAGTCTACAAAACAAATGTTGCTATTACTTGTGGGGACGGGATCCAAGGAAGAGGAATTTCAGTGTCAGAAAATAATCAGCATCTACCTTGAGAGATAGCAAGTGAAACACTACAGGACAGATAACTAACAAAAGCAATTATTCTTAATTTCTACTTAGAGGCCAGCACTTCTGATGGCACAGATTACCTGGGGACTGCATTATGACACACTCTTAAAAGCTTTTTGAGTTCAATGCCTTTATTTATTGAATCATCCTAGCAAATTAATGCCACCAGCATACAAAACATGGGCAAATCAACATATGAAATACACAATAAAATTAACTACCTCATATGAATTTCATCATTGTTCTGTAAATGATATCAAAGCAAACATTGGGAGAAGCACAACTACAAGAGCTACACAGAGTATGATATGGGACTGCTCAACTCCATCTGAAAACCAGCCATTATTTCAATGGAGATCTGAAAAGAAAATACACTTTTCACAACTGTTTAACCTTTAATCTACCAGAATGGATATTTAGATTTAAGTGCATGATTTACAAAAAATGGAGTATTATTTGAACATAAAAAGATAAAACTATGAAATAAACAAAAGGTTGTGGAAAATGAAACAAAGATTATGCAGCATGTCTTAAAAATTCAGTTGATTTCCTTTTTTCCAACATACAAGAAGATTTTCTAGGTTTGTTTTGCTACATGCATTCACATATGTGAGGGCAGGTCTTTAAAAGGTTAAATTGCCAGATTCAAAAACAAGACTTCATACAGAGAAGCTACATACCAATACCAATAAATCATCGCGTAGTCTGTCACCTAAAAGGGATAATAAGGTAAGAATTGAAGAATGAGAAAAAACTTCACAAACAGAACAGCTTTATAAGCACCTGATTCAAGCCATCTAATTCCAGCCCCTCCCGATTTCCAGGAGTATGGTGCTAATCTACTTATTTTAAAGCAACTTAGATAAAAGTCATAAAGAACTGGAAGAAAAAAGTTGAAAAAATAATTACAGTAATCTCAATATTAATGTAACAGTGTAGAGAGAAACAAAAATTTTGCATATCTTTCATGACTTACGTTTCTTCTGTGTTTTCCCAAGCATAACAGTGAGGAATTCTGAATGTGACAATGTCCACTGATATATTTCATCTATCTGAGGATCTTCAACATTATTTTCATAGACAATGTCACAGAGGGTGGCCAGCATATCAAGTAACTTGCCATGGTTATCTTGTTGAGACTGCAGACCAAACTTCAGAGACACCTTAATGAAACACAACCATATAGCACTCTTCTTTATAGATGCATATAAGCCCGCCTTTCGATCATTTAGCACCACACAGTCCTGCAATGCTTGACATACAGTTTCCATCTGCTTCTGATCTAATATGGTTTCTTTCGTCAAATTGACTAACATCTCAAGTACCAATAATACAATATCAGTCTCAGACCATTCACTGTCATTTTGATTCTTTGCCATTTTCATACACAAGCATTTAAGAAGATCTATGTAGAAATCTTCATATTTGTTCAAACTTGCAGCTTTTGACTTCACTTTATTCCACAGGTCTCTACTAGTATCAAAATCTGGAATTAAAATGTGACAGATATAATAAACAGAAATATTTTTAAAGCCTGACAAATTACACAATTAATATTTAAAATGCATGCTACACATTCTTACTTAAAACACTATAATATCTCTTACTCATTTTGATTCTACAGATATGATGATCAACATCCAAGCATGGCTGCCTAAAATTTCTGCTACTAACTACACACACTAACAGTTAAATAACAGGAATGAATCTATGGGGAGAATCTTACTTGAAAAGATCACATTCACTCAGTTAGTTGAGGAATTCCCTATCTTTTATGGAACCTGAAGGCTCCTTATCATATACACAAGCCATAAACCACCCAAGCCCCAAGAATCCAAACCACAATATAAACTTATTTCTTTAATATCCACTTTAATATCATCCTTCCATCTACATCTAAGAAACCCAAGTGGTACCCTCCACTGATATTTTCCAATTAAAATTAGTAATGCATTTCTCATCTCTCCCATGCACACCACATGTCCTGGTCACCTCATACTCCTCCTCCTCAATTTGATAACACTGATACTACAAATCATGAACCTCCTCATAATGCAATTTTCTCCAGATTCCTGCTACTTTTCGATTACATTGAAATATTTGCACCAGCACCCTGTTCTCCAAGCTAATCTGCAATTCACAATGCATGCATCTTACATTAAAAATCTTTTCTATAGCATACATCTTACCCATGCATTTGTTCATAAGCTGCACAACAGTAGAGCTATAACTCTTCAACCACTCTGCAGCAACAGAAGGTTTCAACATTGCTGCCTGAATATCAGCACTATACTCATTATAGATTTTGTTGAGAATGTTTTGTTCAATTGGCACATTTGATTTGAATGCTGTAGATAAGAGTGGTAAGACTATGGTAGCATTCTGTCTCACATTTTTGCTTTGTCTTGTAAGTGATATGAAATCATGAATCAGAACTGGTTTGCGATTAAGCAACATCACACTCAGTTTTACAGAAGAGCTACTCACAACCTGCTGCTGTAGCAGACACTGTAGTAGTCCTGAAACACAAAACACCACGTAGCTTGAAAACAACTATACTTCAGCTCTGAGATGGCACAGATCCAGCATACATCAACATAAAGGACCCACTGAAATTTAAAACTGAAAATTTTACAACTCTGATTCTCTAGTTTCCATACATACCCTATCCGCTAATTCACTTGTATACACAACACCCACTGAGCGATATTACACAATTACAGCACCACTGAATCCACACACTATGAACATGAACACTTCTTGAAAGACAGCTTAATAAAATAGTCATTGCTACTACCTACAAATACATTTCCTTCTCCAAAGAAGAAGGCTACAACATGGACAGAAGCACAGGTGTCTCTGCATTATCTCATAAAAACACTGTTTTTGACAGCTATCAGACATACAAAATCAAATCCACAGGGATGACTTACAACACAGGGAAAGAACAATGGGAGAATTTCAACTCTTAGTACTTAAACATACTGGTACATAGGTATACAGGTTTTAGGTCCCTGACACAGAATTAGGAGTTACAAGATAGACTCAAAGATTATATTCTACCATTTTCAGTTCTATGAGTAACTATCATGCAAAATTTTTAAGATATTCTATAAATTTTCACTCTGCCCAGGGTGTACTGTATCTTACTTGTTTGATACTCTATAAATTGCCACATGAATACTTTTGTTGCTTTGCAATATGTATTCAACTTTTAAACTAATCTGATATTTTCTACAAGTACAGAAAAAATTCATTCCAAACGTTTTACACACAAAGGGTCCAGTCAACAAGAGACAATACAGGAAAATAACTTACGTGTCTTTGTATGTTCTAGATGATGTGGAAACTGCTCCACGTACTTTAGGAAATGTTCTTCCATTGGGCTACAATGAAGATTGTTGTCTTTTGCTAGTTGAGCCATATGGTTAGCTATGGAGATAACCATACCTGTCTTAATAGGTTTATGCAAGTTTATGCAACGACCTAACAGTTGCATTAAGAGACTCCCCCATACTGTCAGAGTATGTGAACCTATATTTCTACATATCAAGGCCTCTGTCGGCACTGCCACAACATAGTGCATAAGTTTCAAGACATCAGAGTAACTCAGTTCAAACAGTTCTACAAAAGGTACAACACTTTCCATAGTCATGCATGATAATCTGTTTTTCTTCAGTTTTCTGATGATGTGGTGCATTAGTTTTTGTTTGAATGGCTGTAAGACACCACTCAAAGACTTCATGTCAGTTTTTGAAATGGAACATAACTTCAGCACCTCTAAAATAATCTCAGTGATCAGTTTCTCAGTAATTTGTTTCTTGCGATATATGGGTGTGAAAGAGTATATGAGAAATGGGTGTGTAAATGTGTGCTTGAGGCAATAAAGTGACAGACATTCCGTGCCTAATAAATGATTAATTTCTTGCCAGGGAGCATCACCTGACTCATCTTGGAATTTCTTGTCTATCTTATAGATTATATGCAATAATGATACAAGGGCATCTTTACAATTATCTCTTAATTCCTCAGTAAGTTCTCCACGAGATGCCAGCTGTGTCATGTGAAACACACACAACTTGTACAGAAGAAGCACATGCACTGGATCCCTGATGCATGATGTATCTTCTCTAAAAAGCACTTCAGATTCCTTCAGTGGACTTACTGCATTACTATCTTTATTCACCAAAGAAGGATCCACATCTGAACTCAAAATGTGATTGACTGAATGTCCCTCAGGCTGTAAAAGGGCTTTACTGATTTTACTCTCGGGACTTCTACTTCCAAAAGGTTTCTTGAGTGGCTGTGGCATTACCTCTGATGACCAACCACAAACATATGCCAAGACAGCAGATGGCAGTGACCCAGGCCAACACTGCACAAGGTGTAGTAAGGTCTGTGATGAAGTCTGGGAGTGGAGCAAATGAATCACCACACATGAAATAAAGTATCTGGTGCCCTTGTGTTCATAATCATCACACACAGCGGTGGCAGTCTCCAACACAGCTGGTAATAATGGACTCAAAGTGACAGCAGCACTCGGTGAAGTATTTTCAGCTTCTTGTTTCCTTTCTCCATCAACCTCATCATCTGAGGCTTCCAACAGTTCTGGAAAGAAATTTTAACAGGTTTGACAGGAAGCAAAACCTCACTATCAATGATAACAGGTAGTTATTCAACAATGTGCTGGAGCTGATTCACACTGGTTTAGCAGTCATGCCATGCCTCACTGGGTTAGTCAGCAATGTCTGACTACACAGGTGTAAGTTCAATTTGAAACCAGTCCATATAGGATTTGTGGTAAAAAAAGAGGCACTGAAACAGCAGCCCCCAAGTACTTCAAATTGTTTTCCTGTCAGTATCATCCCACCAACGCTCCATGCTCCATACTCATTTCAATCAGCTCCAACCAATGCTACATATTCTAAGCAATGGAGAGTATTATTACATAAAACACTTCTGACACTTCTCTGAATCATTCAGCCGAACTGGTATTTCAAACAATTCAAAACAAATGAAATTACAACCGTGCCTTCTTTGTGGAACTTATGACCCAAACCAAAATTAAAGGGGACACATAGATACAAACAAAAGTACAAAATTAAAAGCCCCTTTTCCATTCTGGATAGTAGGCTTAAACACTTGGTAGCTGACAAGGGAAACTGATAGTTCAAATTTTGGCAGCCCACCCATGTGTATTTTATATATATATATGGATGTACGTGTGTATTTGCATGCACATGTGTAAGCATACACACCTTAAAAAACGCGTACATTTTTTAACACTGAACATATACACAGTACTTGGATAGCTGATGTTGCCAGATTTGCAGCAGTTCAGTAACTATCCATGTTTATGCACATATATTTAAATTTTTCAGTGTTCACCAATTTTTTCCCCATATACTTAATTATTTTCAAGTTCATGCAGTTCAAACTGCACTCAGCGAAAACACACTAGGTGAGGGTAACTGTATATATAATATAATAATAGATACATGCACATAACTGTATGTTAACACATATGTGTGGTTTGTAATGTTGCAAATTTGATTAGCTGATGAACTCTACAACAGGGCATGTTTCTTATGATCTCAACAAATTGGAATTACATGCAGAATGAAAACTGTCCCCATGTCACATCTTACATGGACTGCAGTGGGATTTAACCCAGGCCATCACAGTGAGACATCAGCACTAGGCAAAGTCTACATATAAAAGAAAACAAAAAAAAAAATATATATATATATACTTATCCTCACCATCAAATACATCTTCCAGTCGACTGCTGTCAAGTACTTGCTTAGTGTCCTCAGCTGCTTCTTCAGACTGTACAATGAAGTCTATGTACTTTGCCGGGTTCTGACTAGCGCGTACAACTGCATCTATTAGCAGCCTGGCAACAGACTTTCTATGATTAGTTGGAACTGCAAGGTAACAGTGTAGCCAGACAAACACTTCACTCAGATCACCTTCGAACAACCCTGTATTTATCAGAAGGGTACAGAGTAAATTCCTGGCCTGTAATGGTATTGTGGCTGAAGGGTAGTCCAGCAGACAAGAAAGTCGATGAACAGCATCAGCAAACATTTCCTGAACAGAAAGAAAAATCCATGGAAAACACTCACAAAGTTCACAAACCTGCAGCTTGTAGCATCTAAGGTTCAATTTCACACACAAGTACAAGAGGCTGGAACACCATGTGCAGTCAGTCAGCCTCTATGAGTTGCATTTCATTGAAAAAATGGTCCCCAAGAGGCAACAGGAAAGGCAATGTACATAGGCCTATAACATAACAATGAGGCACATTCACATAACCATTGCTGCCTGTCCAGCTCTGCAACATTTTGCCACATTATCTCACAAATGGCACAACTTCTTGAAAAAAGTTACTGAACATAAAATGCATGTTTTCATTTTCTCTACCACATTTTTTTGAAATATTTCTCATTCTAAGAACTGAGCAAGACATAGAAAATTTACACAGGCCTTCATGTAAAGTACTCATTATTCTTGTTAGATTTTAATGAAACTAAAATTTTCTTGACAGATTTTCAAAAAATCCTCAGATATTAAATTTCATAAAAATCCATCCAGGGGCAGCTGAGTTGTTCCATGCAGACAGGCAGGCAGACATTATGAAGCTAAAAGTCACTTTGCGCAATTTTGCAAATATGTCCTATGTTATTATGCCGACGAGAACTCCTGTCTGATCTTTGGACCGGACTACCCAACCACCAACCCATACAACCCCTCGGTTACTCCCGATGTCCTGGACATCGTGATAACCAAGAACCTCTCAACTGCGGTGTATCTGACTTCGTGCTCTGCACTAAGCTTGGACCACCTCCCGGTTCTCATTGACACTGCATGTAGCTCATCCTTTCACCACCCACCGGATCACCCTAACTTCAGGCGCACTGACTGGGCCAACTTCCAAACTCAGTTGGAAGAAATAATTCCGTTCGATCCGGAATTGCACAACGAGATGGCAACAGACACATGCATTGAGAACTTCTCTGGCACTGTTCTAAAGGCTCTGGCAGCGTCAACTCCCAAGCATCGCCCACGTGATGGCCCACGGCCTCCGATACCGGCCGGCATTCAGGAAGAGATACGCCTGAAAAACCAGCTACGGAGGCAGTGGCAGATCACCAGGGACCCCACCCTGAACGCCAAGGTCAACCGCCTGCAGAGGTCGGTGACCCGCCGGCTCAACGAGTGGAGAAACGACCAGTGGAGCGCAACACTCAAATCCCTCAATCATGAAGACCAATTGCTGTGGAGGATGACCAAGTGTGTGATGAGAGTTCTTACTTCATCTCCACCCCTGGTCACCCCAGGGGGTATCGCCCTCTCAGACTCTGAGAAGGCTGAAGCCCTGGCAGACAATCTGAAGGCTCAGTTTCAGCCGGTGACCAATCCTTAAGTCCCGACAGTTATTGAGATGGTTGACATGGCGCTGAGGTCTTACTTCTTAAGCCCTGCCAGCAAACCACATTTAACCACCCCTGAGGAGGTTCACGAAGCCATCAGGGTTCTCAAGGTCAGCAAGGCTCCGGGTCCGAACAGTATACTGAAGAGGGCATTGAAGCATCTTCCCAAGCAAGCGGTTTCCCTCCTCGCCCGTATCTTCAATACGCTTCTCTGCACCCATCACATTCCCCAAACGTGGAAGCATGCTCGAGTGATCTCTATTCTTAAACCGGGTAAGGATCCAGCACTGCCCTCTTCCTCGGCCCATTACTCTCTTGGACAAGATTGGTAAATTATTTGAAAAGATCCTACTAGCTAGGATCTTACATGTAATAAAAGAACGCAGAATGATGCGAGATAAGCAGTTTGGGTTTAGACCCAGGCATAGTACATCCTTGCAGCTGGCCCACCTTGTTGAAAGAATAACCAGGAATTTCAGTGAAAAGAGGCTCACCAGCACAGTTTTCCTCGACGTGGCCAAAGCCTTCGATACCATCTGGATCGATGGCCCCCTCTACAAGCTAACGCTCTTCAACTTCCTGTCTTACATAGTCCATACAATTTCATCCTACTTCAGGGATTGGATGTTCAAAGTGTCCTTCCAGATGGCCACGTCATCCCATTGAGGTATGCGGGCTGGGGTGGCTCAGGGTGGATTGATCTCCCCTGTCCTCTTCAGTCTGTATGTTGACTTGCCCCTACCCTCGCACCATGTTAAGTTGGCCCTCTACGCGGACGACATGGCCATCATAGCCACGTCCCGCAAGCCGATGCTGCTTGTTAGCTACCTGGAGTCATACCTCAACGACCTTCAATGGTGGTTGAGTGAATGGAGAATAGCCATTAACGTTTCTAAGAGCACCGCGATAATCTTCATGCGTGCCGGACAGGGCTTCATCCAGCCCTGACCAGTAACACTCTTCGGGGAACCAATCGAATGGGTTGAAACAACTCGTTACCTGGGAGTGACCCAAGATACACGACTCACCTAGTTGCCTCACATCGATCAGGTTAGGAAGAGGGCTGCTCAAAGGATGGGTACGCTGGATCCCCTCCTGAATAGGAAGAGTGATCTATCCATCAGGAATGGAGACCTGCTATATAAGAAGTTCATTGGCCCCATGATGGACTATGTGTGCCCCGCGTGGAGGTCCACTGCCTGCACCCATGTCCGGAGGCTACAAGTGTTGCAATCCAAGTGTCTTCGCCTTGCTACTGATGCCCCCTGGTACGTAAGTAACAGGCAGATACACAAGGATCTGGGCGTCCGCTGTTTGCCGACAATATCAGAGCCCTGACCAAGAGCTTTGACTCAAAGTTAGCTGATGTGGGGAACCCCCTAGTACGGCAACTTAGCAGATACTTATGCTGACCGAGGGTTGACGCCATCGCCTGTGATGGCCAAGTTGACTAAACAAATCGCGTTTGGTGCTGATAAGCCAAGAGCCCTTCGGCTACCCTGACTGAGGTTTTCTGTGATTTTCCTCAGTTGTAAGGCAAATGCCAGGGTATTCGATGCAAAGTCGGGGAACGGCCCACACTCCCCTCCACCAGGCACGGCGGCTTCACCTAAGCGCCTCACAAACGTCGCATAACTCCAGTATGTGACAGAGCCAGTCTGGGCTTGGAACCCAGACAGCCAACCAACCAAAGTTTATCCCTCCCATACTTAGTCCAGGGCAACCTAGGCCCTAGTCTTGGCATAATCAGACAAGGCCCTCAGCCTGACTTCAAAATCGTTAGTGCAAGCATATTCCCCTGTTAGAGTTTAGGTGTCTGTTAATGAGCCTAGCAATGTGGTCAAACGCAGGAATGGCTAACAGACAGGGGGATGTCGACTTGTGCTTCCCGCAAGTCTCTGCTCCCCAGTTAACACTTTGGCTTGGCTTGCCTTTGCAAATGTGTCGAAAAAACCAAAATCCCTAAACATGGCGTGGAAGACAGAAATAAAGGATATACTGATGTCTCGACCAAAAAACTGGGTGGTGTTCTCAAAAGATGCTTCAAGTTATTTCACACTGAAGCAGAATTGTAAATGTCTGGCAACTTTCCATGTTTTAAGATGGTAGCAGTAAGCAGGTTATGTGGTATAAATAAAATTTTATAATTTTCATTCTCTCTTCAACATGTAGATAAATACTGATGCTTACCGGCCACGTGGCTATTTGATATTGCAAAGTGCATATACAAATGCAACTGAAAACAAAGTAAAAGGAAAAATACAATTCTCTTCCAACCATACGATAAGATTCTCTTCTTAATTCATCAACTGAAAAAATGGGGCAACCTTATAACCACAAAAAGAGTTCAATACATTCTTAAGAGGTTATTTCCTTTGAATTTAAAGATGATAGAGGGTAGTCATCTTATATTCAGGTAAATATGTATTACCAATTTTTGATGCATCATGTTTAGAGCAATGACGAGCTTGAGGGGTCAACAAGAATTAAAATTATCACACTTAATAAAATTGTTGATACAACAGAACCTACTGCCAACACAATAAAATCCTCTGGGCTTAGTTGTGTTCAACACTTCGATTATCACCAAGGCCTAGATATACAGGAACTCCTTCTTCACAAACTTTCAAGTCAGTACACAATTTGCAGTCATCTTGCTTCTCCATGTTTGTCACAAATCCATCCCATACAGCTTCCTTCAGACAGGCTTTCTATACATTAGTACAAATACGCAGTAGACAGTCTTGCTTAGAGAAATAATTATGAAGGATTAAATGGTACTTACCTTATCAGGCATAAAGGCAAAGCTGTCTAATGTAATCAACATCTGCAAGACCTTCTCCTGTACAACTGCCACAGCTTCAAGTTTGTCTTCATTTGCCAAGATCTGTTCTATGTCTGTTAAAAAATTTATGGAACTGGGAATATCTAATGCATGTGGAAAACATTTGTTATAGAGTAAAAACAAATCCATCAATGCCAAAAGATGTGTGCTGATGTTTAGTTGAGGTATAATGCCATCAAACTGACAGCTATCATCCTCTTCATTTTCTTCAGGTGGTAACAGTGCTATGTTCCATAAGGACAACAACACTTCTGTGTTTGGAAGTTGCTGAAAATAGAAGATAAACATCTCAGTCCATCCGAAGTTATTTTGTGCAAAGATGCTTGTTTACAAAACAATAGCCAAATAAGGAAGTTACCACATTTGAGTAACAGCCACATAATTTTTAAAATAAAACTTTGGGGGGAAAAGCTGCTATGGAATGGATGGATAGGATCTGGATCTCTGTTATAGAGAAAACGGGTGGCCATAAAACTTGGGGAGAAACATTCTATGTTTGATACAGAAAGCTTTTAATGTCAAGAAGCTAAGCAATAAGAAAGTTTATGGTCTGTAATAAGTTACAATATCAAATAGGTTTGCAACTTCTGAAACGGTGAATGGAAGTGCAAATATCATCAATAGGGTTTGGGGTATATCACAGATGATGTCACAATTACAAAGAACTCAATACTCAGGTGCCCTACCCAGGAAATACATTGACTTAACAGCTAATTTTGGTCAGTTCCTAACTTTCCTCAGATTCAAACTTCAATGACTTCATAACAAAATGTAAGGTCAGTATAAATATAACATTAAATTTGTAAAAATTCTTCTTTTAACAGGTGCTCCCAACATCTGCAATGGTTAAATACAAAATTTTACAAAAGTCTGTTCAGTAGGAGCCAATTTGTTCCATGTGGACAAACGGATGGATGCACAGATGGACAGATGCACAGACTGACATGACGAAGCTAACAGTTGCTTTCTGCAATTTTGCGAATGTACCTAAGAAAATGAATGCATCTGTGTCAACAAGCATTTTTTTCTTCAAGTTATCACACAGATATGAAAGTATTGCAAAATTCGTGACATCTTTAAGATTACCTGAACCATGAAGCTGAATATGTGCTTGTACTCAGTCTCTTGTACTTGCAGCTAACCTTTACAAACAGAAGTCAGCCCACTATTTAATGTGCAATCACAACATACAAATAAGTTTAAGTCAAACTAACAATAACATGCTTAAATACATTTCTAACTGCTTGGGAAGCAAAGCTTAAATATTTACTATCACTTTTGTATGGGATTTCTGTGCATACTAGCAAACTGATGGTGCAACTGACTTTTCTTGCAATAATAAACTTGCAAGAATAAAGTTTTCCACATAATAAACCATGTTATTTCTAGCACACACACACACACACAATTTGTATGTCTTATAATACTAATGAACTGAATAAATTTAAAGCTCCTATATAGGTTAAATAATTATATTGTTACATTTAAATGGAAACATAAAAAGGTTCATGCAATAACACATCCCGGTACCATACTATGCCTATTTAGTCCCCACCTCTCCCAGCTTATTAGCCCTGTGGTTCTCATTCCAAGACACACAATCTTTGCAGCTGACATAATGTCAACCACAAAAATACATAAACATTTCCAGTCTTGGTGAAAACTATTGCTTCATTACATTGCTCATGAAACAGCAATCTGTCATAACCTACTGATATTCAATTTTACATGAGACACAGATAACTTGACCAATCCTCAACAAGCCAGCACTTACGCATGTTACATTTTTACGCAAATATGACACGCAAGTTTGATAAACGGTGTGTATGTAACCCAACCATCCAGTAATGCATGAATCTCAGTCTGATTAATTTTGTGAGTTATTACAAGTTGCTGTTTCAATAGCGATATTCTACTGCATACCTTCATAATGTTTTGCTTCAACAAATTCCGAGCGGCATCATCAATGAAATGTCCCTTTTCTATGAAAGCAACAAACCTACTGTACTGTGTCATCATAACAAGCAGCAAGTTTACTGCCTCATGTCTGACAACTTGCTGTCTATGCTGAAGCATTCCTGCTCCAATAGCTCTTAATAACACAAATGGCATTGTCAATGTATGAACTACATTTGCTATTTGATGAGCCATTAGGCAATCAGCATATGGCTCCAGGACCTGCTCTGGATTCATACTTTGCACCAGCTGAAAAGAAAAATATATCAAAGCACAATTTTGAAAGTGTGTTTATTTAATTACACTGTCAGTTGCTATGATTATACAGTGCAAGTGATAAATTAATTGATGTGCATGGAGCAATGGTACGATGACACTAAAAAGAAAAATCACAGTAACCACAGAATACCTGTCCCAGTGCCACTCTGTACAGCACAAATCCCAGATGGACTTGTTTCTAGGTTGAATTCTGTTTGACAATTAATCATTCAATTACAAACCACTTAACAGTACAGACAAAATGCAAAAATCACCTGCTTCACAAAATTAACAGCTTTCAACCACTTGACAGAAATTCGGGGCTCCAAATGTGGTTCTACACTCGCTAAAACACATTTCATCAGGTCAGGGCAAGCAATGAGAGTCTTGAGAACTAATTCAGCTTTTTGTTTGTGTTCCCATGGTCTCTCCAAGCTCTGTTAACATGATCAACAACATACACAATCAAAAGATAAATATGTAGTACACAATACATAAGATTACAAGCAAAATCTTCTCTTTCTCAATAAACATGCTTGCAAAATTATATCATGTAATCATATTTTAACATTATTCATTCCGTGTATTGCATCTAAATTTATTTATAAAATCAACATATGCACATCTAACATACGCAACAATACTACCTCTTGTCTACTCCTACATTTTTTGGTGGAACTCTGCCATGTTCAGGCAGTTTATATACCAGTATTTAAAACTCACTAGTGTCATACATTACAATTGTAATATGTTTTATATGGTAGTGATTCCTGCAGCTGAATTAAAAAATGTAAGATCTCATAAAATGTTGTTAAAAATTCTGTACACTGGTATCTTGTTGTAGGTTTCGCCATTGCAATCAAACATCTAATTATACTATATTATATTATGTACTATATATTTTAGGAAATACATATACATACATATAAATTTTATGATTTTAATTAATGAACTATACCAAGAATACGCTTAGACTTTTGTGTACTACGGCAAAACCTACAACAATATACCAGCATATAAACTTTTAACCACATTTTAGGAGATCGTACATTTTTTAATTTAGCTGCATAAATCACTACAATATAATGTGTATTACTACTGTAATGAATTACAACGTAGCTTTTCAGTAGTGGTACACAGACATACTAAAGGTGGAGTTCCACCAAACAATGTACAATTAGACAAAGTATTGTATTGTTGTGTATGCTAAATATGCATATGTTGGTTTTATAAGTAAGAAACATAACAGTATGTTTGCTGTCTCCAGGCTAGGTTTTTTTACCCCTGACCCCCCCCCCCCACATAAACAAAGCAATGCCAACCACTCTTCCTTAGCATTCTATAATTGGTTCCTAAAGATCAGGAATGTCTATCACATGTGAATTCCACTAATTTTATATCTACATTATGCCAAATGCTGCTGCCTCGTCACATTATTAATGCTCAACCTGATCAGGTGCCATTTATCGAACTTCTACCGAGTACATTCAGATTTCCTGCCTTAAGATCTTCCCAATAATTATGAAAATGAATACTGCAACAGTTCTAAACTGGTAGCACAATTCAGAACTTGAAATTATTTAGTAAAGGAGCTGAAAGTGTGAGAAATCTAGGGGTCCACTGCAAGAAACAGATTCACTAACATTGCTGCAACTGGTAGGGTGCAAACTGTCCAAGACCCTGTGATCCATACCATAAAGTGCACAGTGGCATTTTAGATCATTTGCTCCTGGCAAAAGTGCCTCTAGTACTCATTAGACAGAGAAAGGGGACCTCAAAATTATTTTAGAAATGGAGCCATAGAAAAGTCCATGTCCATCCTAGGAATCAAACTGCAGTAGCCCAACCTAAATCCAGTCACCCATGATCAAACTGTTATGGAACAGCCCACACAACAGATACCAAAAATTCTTTATAAGAACAGTATTTACTTCTAACATGGTTTGCAGTAACTCATTATGCTTCCTGCCAGAGGTGCCAATACTCCTGTCATGAAAAATTATGCCATGTTTATGGGAGGTACAAAGAACTTGAAGGAAATCATGAACCACATCTGCCACAATCTGCCTCTCTTCCTCTTGTTCTGTATCTTCAATCTGTAAAAAAACATAGGCATTATAAAACCTTTTACTCCTATGGTTTTACATGTTTCACTACATCATAAAATTGTGTTCAAAATTCCACTCACCTTTTTCTATCATTTATGTATCCTAAACATATACTTGAACACCATATATTCATAGGACAACTGGAGTCTTACTTAGGCTGGTAATTACAAAGAGCCAGTTTAAATAGTCCAGTGTCAGCAATGGGCCCAAAATTTTTGTAAAATGACTCCATTTAACAATTCTGTTACTTGCTCTGCTCTATATTAACAGTAACAGTCATGTCTGTCATAATTTTCAGTGCATTTACTGGTGTTGAAGTTACCCTGTACTCAGGGCAGTTTCTTCCTGAAGAACGCAAGGACAGAAAATTGAATATGAGTAACTAGATGCTTTCTGCGCTCTCTGTGACGATATTTACTGTGTTTTGGGACAGCAGTTAACAATAAAACTGATGCTTTCATACCTCATTTGTACCTTCAATTTCATCGGTTTGATTTTTCCCTGCAGGTTTCCACTTCAGAGGTCCCTTCCAATCATAAAGTCTCAGAAGAGACTTCACAACTGGAGTGCTGAATGTGTGGAGTTTAGCTGTCTTTGAAACTGATGTGTTGAACAGTACTCTGTTTTGCAGAGTTGTTAGCACAAGATTCACTGTATCTGTACTATCATATAACAGTCCAGGTATTACACTTGCAAGCAGACCTGCCAATAAATATCAAAGTCATCAGTATTCCAGACACACTGTTGACAGTGTGCTGCATCTTGTAGCTGTATAGTTTGTGTCAAATGACTGCTATAAAGCAGAAACAGGCTTTCATCTTCTCCCACCCAACTCTTGGATGCTATATACACTGTCAATCAATCATCCTTTTCTTTGACATGTTGCTGATAACATGATGACAAACAATGGAACAGAAGCAACAATGCTACTCCTCTCCCCCTTCCTTTGCCGAATTATAATGTTGCCCTGTCACAGGAAAACAATGTTTCCCAGTAACATGCACATTGAAATTGCCCTTCAAGCTGATGACTGAACCTAAAATAACTGTTGTCACATCACAGTTGGCACCAACAACCCCACCAGTTTTGTTACTTGGTGCCTGGTATATGAAGCCTGCTGGTCTACTTTCACCTCCCAGCTAAATTCATGCTTCTTCATACAAGTTGCATTACATAATTCTGGGAAAAATAACATTAATTAAAATACAACTCTTTATGCTTATCTGTTCAAAGCTGGATTAATCAGGAGGAGTAAATGATAGCTACACTAGCTGCACACATGGTAAGTCCCCAGCGTAACTCCAAAAATACCAGCAAGTACAATGGAATCACCATGATTCAAATAATACTTCATGTGTTCAACTTGCTCAATATAAAATTTTGTTTCATTCAGTGATCAAATCCATTGCCCCCCACAGAAACCTTAAATTAGTGTTTCACTCTACAATTACAAGACACAAGCACAATGCATGCAACAGCTTTTCACACCGTCTTCATACCAGGCTAACTGTTGAGCTTTTCAGTTCCAATAATTAACAACATAATATTGCATTACATTTAAGCTAGGGCTTCTGTTTAAGTAACCTTCTTTACCAAAACTATTACGTGAGAACCTTCTGTAACTTTTCAACACTAAAAATTTCATGGTTTCAACTAATTTATACCAATCATATGTGTCAATAACACACTTTTGTAATGTGGCCACAATGTACACACTTTCACACACCTGTCACTTTCTTCTCCAGCAATGTGGAAAGAAGGTTTCAGTCTCAACTATGTGAATAAACACACAGTCCCTCAACAAAAACACAACTTTTGTTCTTACCACAGCATAAGTTCCAAATTAGTTTTTAAGTTTATATAGTCATTTGACAGCGGTATGACAAAATGTTGAAGGCCACTTAATTGGACTGTGTCAACCATCACAGTTTTTTGTATAAAAATCACACAATTCAGAAATGTTTTCAATTTGATGTCTTCACACAGAAAGTGTATGTATGAAGAAGGTCTATACAGGAGCCAAAAGAGCAGGAATTTCTTTGTAATTTCTCCATCTGAATACAAAAAAGAACACGTTTCCAAGGTTCATATTTTTCTATAAATAACTGTGACAGTGGACAAAGAAACTTGAAACATGATTAGGATTATGTTAATTTTTAGTAACGATTTTAATAATACTATATGAAATATGCTGCTGTGTTGTATAGATTGTTATTAACAGTTTTCATAAGAACATGACGGACTATACGCCATCAAAGCACTTTACAAGCACCAATAATAATATGTGTGTTAATGGACAATATACAGTTATGTAGTACTTATACCATGGAATATACACCTACATATAACATTACTAATGCTGTAAAGTTTATCCTTCTAAAGATGAAGCTTAGACTGCTAAATTTAAAGACCCAGTTTGTACTGCACAGTAAACACTTTTCATCTCAGTTATAAAAACCAATCAGTTTATGTTAGATGGGGCAAAAGTTGCTATTTGATCTGAGATAAATACAAAGCACATAAATACAGTGCGGCAGAATGCAAAATTCAAGAATGCTGAACCTGTTGGTGCATCACGTAACCAGCAGGCTTTAAAAAGTTAATAAAGTAAAAGAAGTGTGACCTGAAATTGTGTCACCACAATCCAGTTCAGGAAAAATGACCATGTGTAATATGTTTACACATCCTTTTCATCTAGAATATTGACCAGAAAATGTTTTCAAATGTTCCAAATATAACCATGTGCTTACCTTTAATTTCTAGTAGAGGCCAAATAACAGACACACACCCATCAACAAGGAATGCCATTAGAAAGTGAATGAAGGTAGTGCGCACACTCTTGTCTACTGGTTTTGTGTGCTTTGCTAGCACTTCCCACAATTTGGGACTGATTTTCACTTGGCTTAAAACCATCCGTGCTAGTTGAGGGCTAATCGTCACTATGACTAAACAAAGTGAGTGATTAAAGTAAATGAAATAAGTATTTTATATAAACACACACAAAGAAACACATATGCATCATTCAGTAAATTATCTAAACAAAGTGGTTAATTTAATTATTTACAATACACATACAGAAATACACACACATGAACATCCAAAGGACAAACCCAACTACTGTCTCTCAGTACACTCTTCTATCAGTGCAATATTTTGAATGTTCCATTTTGATTCTAAGAATATAATTTCCTTGGAATGCATATTAATTTCTTGGCTCTCTAACATGAACAGTGTTTTCCACTTTATGATCCCTGAGTCTTAAGAGAAATTACACGCTTCTGGCTAGACCTGATTTGAGGTTAGGCATTTGAGCTCCTCATCATGACAGTTACATACAGCAGCTTCAAATTTCTGCAACTTGTGGACTGGGGAGGCAGCAACATAAAGCATATCTAGTCACATTTTGATGAGAGTGCTTCCATAGGATTTACCAGCAATCATAAATTTAGCTGGAACGATCTCCAGCAGCAGTAGGCCCACAAAATCTTAGAACACAGCTACCAGCAGATTTGTTTATGAAATCTGTATTATTATGGGATATCTCACTTGCTTCCAGTACGCAGTTTCATTTCCAGATTCAAGTGGTCGATCCACATTTCATCATGTCACTATGCCACGAAAGACGTTATTCACAGTTTGCTTAAAATTCCCCAAATTTATAACTACAACTTTCACATCTGCGTTTTTTTATCCTGAGTCGATCTCGGCTCCCAATGAGATCTTACAGGCCATAAGTTAATTATATCCATAGGAATATGCAGTTCATACGGTAAAACAGAGACTTTGATGCAGAATATTCCATTTAAATGGCTGTCAGTTACAGACTCCCCTGTCTGAGGATTTTACAGAGCAGAGCAGAACAGGCTCATCTTCAGCAAACACCATATCTTGCTCGTAATACTTGCTATAGTGTCAATAAAATAAAACAATTCTCTATCCTCTCTTGTTACCATACACGGTGAGTGACTTTCCTGAAAGATTTGCTTGACTCAAGGATTAAATGTCCATGCTGTTAACAAGTAATGTTCAGGAGTTATTTTAAGAAACTGCCATTTAAGTTTAACTAAATCAACAATGAGATTAATCATATGACTCTTAAACAAAAATGAATGCCATAGAGGCTACAACACTGACCTGTGAGCAATTTAAGTACCATTTGTCTATGTTTGGCTGTGCTCTTCAAGGACAGCATATAATGTATGGTTGACAGATGATGATTCAGAAGATGTTTACATGATTCTTCTACACCAGCCCTGTATTGTGGAGCTTCCCTAAGAGTTCTGAGAGTGGAAAAATAAAATACATGTAAAATTTAAAAATGACACCAAATAGCATCCAAAACTGAAAGAATCAAAACAAAGGAACTTGAATTTCAAATAAACTAAAATGTGGGTTGATATCTTCACAAGCCTGTAGCATTCATACTTACACAGTACCCACCCTTTGCCCAGGATGTGGATGCTTTTCTTATCAGTCACAGTGCTGCATATACTGGCAGCAGTTAAAGTTTAAAGACAGAATTGCAGTAAAATTAAGAAATTTTTAAAGGCACAATGTTTCTTTGAAATTTTTGGAAACACAAACCCAGCAACACATGTTAATAAAAATCCAACCAGATGCAACACTATGCAGATATTTATTTACTGCAAAGTCGCTCTACATGTTTCGGGTGTCACAGCACCCATCATCAGGAGTACTAAAAACTGTAACCGCAGCCTCCAGTACAGGTTATACTGTAAAATACATGGTGTATCATGTCACTACTCAAACCAGTCCACAAAACCTCAATGCTAATTCCCTATGGACAATTATTAATCCAAACTTTCCATCATAACGGAAACCTCATTCCTGAACAAAACTGTGGCAAACAAAACCCACTATTTCTGTTAGCTACCGACGAAAACCTTATGTAACCACCTGCCCACAACTGCACTTACCACACGATCCGCACAAACCAGTCCTGACCTAGCCACGTAGGAACCTTATGTAACTCCCTTTGCTCAACCAATCAATACCTACCACACGACTTGCACAAACCAGTCCCGATCAGGCCACATTGGAGGGAAGTAGCTGTACCAA
>Ga0123352_10001837_pt1 | contig 28859 bp, 20 predicted proteins | sample TergutLab28metaG_FD_89700 | JGI IMG/M metagenome (GOLD analysis project Ga0123352, IMG submission 89700) | Labiotermes labralis P1 segment gut microbial communities from Petit-Saut dam, French Guiana - Lab288 P1 | ecosystem: Host-associated > Arthropoda: Insects > Digestive system > Gut ... | reverse complement strand
TGTTGGCGTGGGTGGGGTTTTTTTGTCGACGGCGGTGCGTGTGTGTTGTATATAGAGGGGCGCGGTAGAGGTGGGGAGGAGGGGGGTGGATGTGTTCGGTTGGGTGTGGGGGGGGGGGGGGGGGGGGAAACTTGTTTACCCTTTGGGCGAGGCTCTTTTCTAGTACCGTAACCCCTCTTCGATCGCGGTTTTGACTAATATTGGTGGAAAATAATTAAATATAGGGAAGGGGGGAAATTGTGGAACGCTGAAAATTTTAAATACTCGCAGGTTTTTCTTTTCCATGGCGCAACAGTCCCTACCTAGTAGGCCAGGGCCTTCACATTATCGAGGCTTCACGATCACACTCAAGACACGCACACACTGGGTAGAACTCCTCTGGACAAGTGATCAGCCACAAGCAGAGACCTGTACCTGACAACACACAACACTCACAAGAGACAGACATCCATGCCACCGGCGGGATTCGAACCCGCAATCCCAGCAAGGGAGCGGCCGCAGACCCACGCCATAGACCGCGCGGCTACTGGGTTCCGCAGGTAAATGCGGGCTATTACTCAACCGCCGCAGAAGCTGGCAACATCAGGTACCCGAACTGTATGTAAATATTTATGGTACAAAACTGTATTTGTACGTACTTTGAGCGATGGGGAGGCGTGGGGGGATGTGTAAGTGACCGAGTTCACATGACTCTGTTTTTTCCCCCCATAAGAAATTTATCCAGCGCGGTTTTGCCCAACACGCCGTGATCACTCATCCTAACCCCCCTCCCCTCTACGATGGTCGTGGAATCACATGCTGAATTGCTCTCATTAACCGTCCTTGTGTTCTGTCCTTCCAGATTAAAGGGAAGAACAGAGAGTAAACAGGTCACAGCTGTTTAAATTCCACCCCCCCCCCAAAAAAAAAACCCTTAGAAATTTTTGTGTCTAAAACTAAACAGGCAATGTACGTATAACGTCACATTGAGGCGCGTTCGCGAAACCATTGTTGCCGTGGAAGAGCAATAAGTATTACGTATTCTGAGTGTGTGTTTGTAGCCTTAGGTATCCAGCATGCAATGCGCATTCGCTCCCTTGTCATCTGTGGCCTCTCCGGCTCTACCATATTTTTCCACATTGTCTCAAAACGGCACGATTTTCCGGAAGTAGTTAGTGAACATAAAATGTGTGTTTTGATTTTCTCTACAGCTTTTGTCTGCAAGATTTTTGATTCTAAGAAGAACTGAGCGCGATATGATCAAAATGTTTATTGGTCTTCATGTAAAGTACCCGTTATTGTTGTCAGATTTTAATGAAACTTGAAATTTTCTCGACAGATTTCCGAAAAAATCCTCAAATATCAAGTTTCATGAAAATCCGTCCAGTGGGAACGGAGAGTTGTTCCATGCGGACAGGCAGACATGACGAAGGTAGTATCGCTTTTCCGAAGTTTTTTGATAGAGCCTAACAAGTGTGGAATTTCATACAAAATGAATAAATGTTACAGTTGTGTCTGCAGAGAGACGTGTGCTGTGTACCTCGCATCACTACTTTAATTAGGAGGCTGTTTCGTGGCCTGAGCTTTATGCGAGGCAGTCGATACATCTGCTCCCTGCATTGATTTGTATTAAAAAGTGATCAGCGTAGAGAAGTACTCGGTTTGTTACTTTCCAGACACGTCGAATACCCAGTTCCTTTTCTTTGTCCAGTCAAAGCAATATAAATAAAAGCAATAAAATTGAAGTTACCCTTATACACGTCGTATAGGCATGTGGTGGTATAGCACCACTCCTTCTTAACTTCGGAACTAAAGGGAGGTGAATGGTCAGCCTCACGCAGAAAGAAGAACCGGTAAATGTTGGTAGGAAGCTGGGTGGACCGGACCGCACCCAATTTGGAAAAGAGAAACATTTTTTGTTCCTTTTGGGATTCGAAACCCAGATCGTCCAGCCTGTTGCCTGTACACAATATACTGACTACGCTAGGAGTCAAACATTTACCTGCTTAGTACAAAATTTACCTTGTGTATCGCGTACTGGTATTTAAAATGTAAATAAATCAGCTTGCCCCAGAGATTAATTGAACGCCGTGCTATGAAGACTTTGGCGCGGGTGTAGAGATATAGTTGTACGCATTCTTAACCTTATGTCAGTTTTACGCCCTGACCGCTTTATCGCCTGAGAAATTGGCCTCAGTACCCTTCAGATGGAAGGGTGGGTGGACTGCTGAGCCTGTCTGGACGCGGTGGGGAAAAGATAATCTTTGATTCTGCTGGGAGTGGAACCCGGTTTCCCCGATCGTCCATTGAGATACCTGTCTCTATAGTGGGATATTTCGTCTAGCGAAATATCTACTGTTAAATACCGGAAAGTAGTTCTTGAAAAACTAGTGCTTCCTCAGCTCTACAGAAGTGCTCTTCCCCACACCTGTCCTGAGCCACATGATTTTAGTTGACTCCCCGAAGCCATTTTTTTTAATACCGTACATACCGTGCGCCAACCGTCGTACAATACGCCCTGTTTCTTCACTCATATATTCTTTCTTGGTCCTGCGCGTTTCGGTGTTTATTAACACCATCTATACGGAGTTTCACTCCAACTACAGTTCCTTCGCTAGACATCAGTTGTTGGTACGCATTTAGTAGCTGTCAAATATTGTAATTTTCTCAGAAACACATCACTTCCCTTGTCATTAAAGTTTTTCTCTTGAACGTTCGAGATACTTTGTGTTAACTTCCATCTTGTTTTACCACTGCACACCTCTACAAGTAAAGAATTATATGAAGTTACATAATAGTGAATCTGTGATCTGAACTGTTAATATTTAAGCCTTTTACCAGATATACGTTCAACAGAAAAACTTTAATGACATAGAAAATGGTCTATTTGTGAGAAAATACAATTTTTAATAGACAAACACTAAGTGCGCATAAATGTATGATGTGTTGTGAAGGAACCATAGTTGGATTGAAACTCCCTGAATATGGTGTTCATAAACACCGAAACGCGTAGGAGCAAGAACTAATATGTGGCTGAAAAAACACAGTCTGTTGCACGACAGTTGGTAGATAAAAGTGTAGTATACTGAAACCGTGCTTTCTTCCATTTTGATAGTATCATATCATCAGTACCCACATATTTCACGTCTGTTTCTTGACGTCATAAATTTTATCTGATTTTTCATTCGCAGTATGCGGGCTACATCTCCTTCCGTCTCGTGTGATCGCCCTGCTATTTGGTAAACGGCGCAGGTCGTGAAGCTCTTCTGTTTGTAACTTTCTCAAATCTGAGTAAATGTTCTTCCGTTACGGTGATTAAGACCAAGTTTCACACTTTTGTTTGTTCCTTTAATTTTAACAATTATATTTTATTTGCTACCTAAAAATTATTGTGCCTCGTTCAGTTTGTGAGATCTCACAAATTTGACATAAACATGCATTTTATTTTGAGTTTTAAGTTTCATGTATCTAATGCCTCAGGATGGTCAGTACGATCGAAACATGCGGCCTATAATGACAAGACTGTTAAAATTTGTTATGGTTGGCGACAGTAAATATGCCAGTTTTAATAAGTTTTAACGTGTTTTGTTTCCTGCGGTGATATGTAAATGCTACCGTGTTTGCAAACATTATGTTCTGTTTATCTAAGGGAAATCATCCCGTTGTGTTTTTCTTGTCGTCAGTTTATCTTTAATCTGGTTTTCGGCCTTGGTTTCCATGCATTTGTGGAAGCTCTCCAGTGTGTTCAGCATCCTGTTCTGTTTACCTTATTGTAAAACAGAGCGAGAGGAAAGATTTTGCGCGCATTATTGCCTGCAGTGCAAGGGACTTTCATCGTGTTTAAAATTACATCTGAAATTCCTTCCTCGTAGTTTCACAGGGGTTTAAATCCATCTGTTCCTGTTATTGAATAATCACGATAGACCTTTGGAGCTTCATAGGATTTGATATTGATGGATCTAGGAATGTAGTCAAACACAACTCTGACCCCTGTTTTTTATTCGATTTGTCAAGCTATGCGTGTGTAGAGATCTCTACACCACGCGCGCGCGCATGCGCAGACAACCTAATGATGGCCAATACAGGCCGAAACATGTAGTTGTTTCCATCACATAGTCATTAAATACACCTCAGTGATTAAGTTGTGTTTAACTACATACCTTTTCCTAGTTGATATTGATGGAGTTTAAGTCTTCTGGAATGTGAAGGAAATAATGAATGAATGAATGTTTTCGAGCCCTCTTCGGTCCCGATGCATTTAGGCCACTTATAGAATATGACGCCGTATCGATTGGTGATTTGTTAACGACGTTTCGGATGAGCTTGCCGTCACTGTATTCAGATTTTATGTTCTTACGGCGGTATTGGTGAATTTTAAGTCTTCTCAGGGATATAACGCCATATCGACTGGCGAGTTTTTTTTTTATCGACTTTTAGATGTAATTCTTGCCTACGTATTCATGGTCTCAGCAGCCCAAGAAAAGTGCATAGACGCTAAATTTTTCGGCAGCAAACTCGTAAACATCGGCAGCTTTTTACCAGGCGACACCCAGTCGTCCCAGCAGACTCGAATCGCGTGTTCCAGCCTTCTTTCGCAAAGGGATGTGAAGTAGGGGACAATTCGCTGCGCTTACGCCTATGTAAGCATGGGTAGTTTAGTGCCACTAGTGACCTCGAAAATGGAACAAGGAATGAATTTCTTTTCAGCTTTGCCGTATGTAGATGGTAAAGTATACAATTGCAGGAGACCATTAAAAGATCAATGTGTAGCGTTATTTAAAAATCATATTAAACTTATTGTTTTACAGGACATTTATTGAAATCTTCTGCATCCAGACATGTGGAGGCAGTAAAGGTTTGTCGAATGAACGAGCGGTAAATCCTATATATTTCCACTCTCTGTTAGCACTATGAAGGATCACTGTGTACTGGTGTAAACGTAGAGCGACAATGTGTAGGATTTGCCACTCGATTTCATTCGAAGAAATTTTAATATTACAAGATGTTTGGATGCAGAAGATTATAAGACTGTACGTATATGTTTTAATGTTCTGTTACCATTAGATACTTCGCCCTGTGACATTGCTGTGTACGTCTTCGAGTACTATTACTCCCTGAAGATGGCTAAAGACAGTAGCCGAAAGTGTGTGTTTTATATTTTTATATTTGTGCAGTTTGTTGGTTACAAACTTATTTTATGTCGTCAATTGCGTGGATTATGTACAATATAGCCTGTTATGTTCGAATCGCTTACAGTTGCCAGCTGCTTTTCTGTCATATGGATACACGACATTACATATCCCATTTAATCATGAATTACAATAAAAACGTAACGCAAGTTTCATCGGCGTTGAATCGACCAGGCGTGAACTTCATCAACCAAAATTCATGGGGAAATAGTTCGGTTGGCAGTTTTTAATTCTTACGTAGGTACAGTTTCATGAGAAAAGTCAGTATTTTGGGAGGCGATAGTATCGGTCATTGTGAAAAAAAAATGCGAAAGAGCAATTCGTCTCGTATGTCCACGGGTTTTTTGTTGTTGTAAACTTCGCTTTTCATCCAGCCACACAAATACAAATCTAATGGAGTTAGATCTGGGGATTCAAGCACCTCTGTCTCGTTAACCATTCAGAAATAGACCCATGTTCATGTGAACTGTTTTTTTTTTCAGCCAGTGTCCAATATTATCACCCTCCAAAATATTTATTTTCCTCCTAAATCACCCTGTATATTCCGTGCAGTAATCCTATTGTATATATTTAATACCATTTAATTGTACATTTAATAATTACAGTGATATTACAGTATTTCGGTGCTTAATATCCCACACGTTCAGGCGCGACATATGGGAGAATACGCACTGAAATACTGTAATATTGCTGTAATTATTAAACGTGCAGTTAGTTGGTATTAAATACAAAGAATTGTTAAGTTTTATATTTAGAGACGTAACATTGTCATGTAGTCAGCTGTTCAGATTGGTAGCAGTCATCAACATCCATACTACACAGTACAGTACTACAGACAATACAGCACGTTTCTGTTCTCGCAGCTCATAATGTGAAGTACCATACAGTTTGTGTGAGCCAGTCAGTCACAAGTATGAGTTACGTAATGTCACATCACTGGCGGGACTGCGTGCTATCTCAGGGGTTAGTGTGTTGTCAGAGTGACATTTCCTTTCATCCTTGAGAAGAGATGAAGGTTAATTAAAGCACGTGTAAGACTATGTGTATGACCACGCATGTCATGATGTTCTGTTCCTTCGCATTATAAATTTGGAATATATTTACATCCTGATATGTTACAGTTCTTGCAAGAGTGATACCTATGCTAATTGGCTTTAACTCGTAACTTTTTTTTTATTTTGATGTGTTTGAGTTCTTTGTATATTTAATGATCATTAGAATAACGTTTGAAAACCACATACCATATGGATAATAGAGTGGTCCAAAAGTCAGTTTTATATATATATATACACACACACAGCAATCCGAAAGTCAGTCATCCGTCTTTAACGCAAATAATATATATATATGTATGTATGTATGTATCCAACACATTTAAAGTCTGGATGGCTGATTTTAAGCATTCACATTTCATGTAACGGTTGTAGTGAAGATGGTGAAAGACGTTTTCATTTCGAGCTATTAAATGGCGAAGACGGATTAAATACCGGCTGGCGATGAACTGGCTTTTATTAAATCTGGACCTGAGAAGCAGAAGGGTGTAAGTATAGTTTTAGCATATGCATATTTTTTCTTAGACCACTGTGTAACTTATTCCTGTTTAATTCTCGGTCCAGGCTACACTGGGACTAGTTGGACTAACAACCATCTGTGTGTGAGAGAGTTTGAAATTATATTATCTCACATATTGTAAAACTGAACTTAAAATTCATCTGCTTCTCAGGTTCAGAAATATACTACCATATCTGCAATGTGAGCGAAAAGTCACTGTACACCTATCAAAAGTAAGATATAGGTTAGAGTGGAAGTCAGAGTGAATGTACTGTGCTTACGTTTTTGGTAAGTGTTGGAAGTGACCCTCACCGGCACGTGACAGAGGTCACTTACGCGTATACCACTTAAAGTGTTCTATGTTTGGGAATTGCCCACTTCCAGCACAGCGTAGCACTCTGCTTGCACAGGTGCACAGGGACTTTTCGCTCACCCTGTAGCACTGGTCATATGGTTATGCAGGTTTCATGACATAGACTGCCTTTGGAACGAATCTGGAGTGCACTCCAAACATACTTTCTGGAGAATAGGGGGTTTGTACTGTGATCGCCAGGTCCTGCAGGCGTTGCTAAATGATGTGTATATGTGCGCAAACTGCATATTCTGTCGTCTTCCTGTTGACACTCTTGGCTGAACAGACTGTTGTAGCAGTCAGTGGCGTAGCTGGCTGTTCGTAACAGAAACCGTTGATCTAAAAAATTAGTCATGCGTTCAGTTTCCTTTTATTTGGCTGTGTTATTTAAAAATTGTTGAGCGCGGAAATCAACTTTTTTTTTATATTTATGCATTCTGCCGCCAATTTTACTGGCCCCTGCACTCCCCCCTTCCCTCCCCATTACTCCACTGGTGGCAGTCACACGTATCTGGAAAGTTGCTGGTTTGAATGGCAGCCATGTTGCTGATTATCCTGCCTGTGATTTTCTACAGTACATTAAACTATATCACTCTTCTCTTCGTGTCGTCGGGGCATAATGATTAATCAAGCTCAGGGGCAATTTTAAGTTTACAGGGTGCTGTAGTAAAGAAATGAAAATTTCTTAGTTTTGGTCTTAACCCCTTGCCGTGCTGTTTGTTGACATTAGTGTCCCCCACCTTAGATAAAACACTAAAAATTAATATGTAAATGATATTTTATAAATTGGTCTGTATGATTTCATTTATAATTTGAAGGATTAATTGGTTGTAATCAATTTTCTATGCTGATGACTTATGTAGCATTCAGTTTCGAAAAATGACAATGGTATTAGTGCAGAGGCTAAAGTAAGGCCTCTTGTTGCTAACCAATGTTTCGGACTGTAGAGGCATCTACGTTCCAGGATTCTATCGAGAAAAACCAGACTTATTTTGTACAGAACTCTTTAGTTGTGAAACATGGGCCATTTTCAAAGACAAGACTGGCGACTTAAATTTTTTGAAGAGATACTTTTGAGGAAGGTTTGTGGTCGAATAGAGGAAGGGTGAGGTAGCATTACGAATGACACGCTGTTTTTATGGAACTGGGAATAGCTGTCATGACAAAGTTTGCCCATGGCTTGGGCATGTCAAAATGATGGGTAAAGCAGCTGTACGTAAGTGACAGCTGTTTGAATCCTGCGGTCACAGAGGAGCAGAGAGGTCAGAACTACGATGGTTGGATTGTGTGACAGACGACTTGGCAAATGTTGGTTTTAGAAACCATAGAAGGAGAGCCAAAGGCCGAACAAAATGGCTGAAAACCATCGAAGAAACCAAGCCACTCAGGGCTGTTGAGTTACTGATGTCTTTGTGTGGAAGAGGGTTGTTGGTCCCTGTTATGGAACCCTATCGCCGATCACAGAAGTCTGCCGTTTAAGTTCGCATGGTTCATTTCAGCTCAGTTCACACTGTACAACGTATTTCTTGAATGTGTATTTTTCTGATAGTTAAAACTATGTTAATCACGCTTATAATGCTATTTACGCTCCATCCAGTAAGATAATACATTTAAAATGTTTATTCCAACAACTGCACAATAATTAGGTACGAAAGTACACAATCTTATAGAAAACCTCCTACATGTTTCGGTCTTATTTGATCATCTTCAGGGAGGTATTCGACTAAGAATAACATGACATTGTCTAATTAAGTGATAGATGTGCGTTTGCTTAAACATTTTTAGTATATCATAATATTTATAATTTTATTGCAAACGAGCGTCTATCATAGAATATCATCTTTGTTTTCAGGGATTTGTCCCTTTGTCTTCAATGGTTGTTCATGTCACCGTGGATGAATGAGCACGGTCTCATACATTCATGGCAACATACAACCACAGGAGACAAAGGAACAAATCCCTAGTTGGATGAGGACTGTCTCCTCCATCCATGGTGACATAAACAACCATAGGAAACACAGGGACAAATCTGTGCAACGGAGATGACATTCTGTGACAGATGTTTGTTTGCAATCAAATTATAATATACTTACATGCAATCTGCTACACTTTTGTAATCATTTTTATACAGTTGTAACATTTGCTTTTAGGCGCGTTCGCAAAATTTGCGAAAAGCGACTGTTAGCTTCGTCATATTTGTCCGTCCGTCTGTCCGCATGGAAGAACTCGCCTTCCTTTGGACGGATTTTCATGAAATTTGATATTTGATTTTTTTTTTCAAAAAAATCTGACAAGAATAACGAGTACTTTACATGAAGACCGGTATACATAGTTGATTATATCTCGCTCAGTTCATCTTGGAATGAGAAGATATGTTTCAGGCAAAACGGGTTGAGGAAATCAAAACACACATTTTGTGTTCAGTAACTTTTTTTCGAAAATCATGCTGCTTATGAAATAATGTGGAAAAATACTGTGGAGCGTGACAGGCCGCAGATGACAATATGGCGCATGTGCATTGCATGCTGGATAAGACACTAACAATATGTAATGCTTGTTGCTTTTCCACTGCAACAGTGGTTGCACGAACACGCCTCAGTGTTACGTTATACGTACATTTCCTGTCTTGTTAACTCTACAATTATACATCTATGACATCATTATCCTATGTTATGTTTTTCATTGTATTTCCCTGACGATTGCTGAAAAAGGTTGAAACATGTAGGAGGCTTACCATATGATTGTATACTTTTGTATGTAATTATTTTGCAGTTATTAGAATAAACTTTGTAAAATGTGAATCATGTATCAATTCGGTTCACTAAACAATTCACATGTGTGTATATGCACTGCTCAGTGATCCACTATGGTATTAACATCAACACACAACACAAGATATAACTTGCTTAGAATGGTGATGGCAGTAGTGACAGAGGTGTGTGTCTGCAACTGAGCATAAAATTATCAAGAAATGTGAAATACCAGTAATTAATGTACATTTTACTCATTTTAGCAATATTTTGTTTGAAAACATTGTATTTTAACTCCATATCTGCACGTCTTTGACAGCATTTGTTACAGTTGTTGCATGACCTCCCCAAGGATGGCCTGTAGGGGCTGAAAATTGTAGGAGGAGGATCAAAGAATGATAAATGTTCTTAATGGTGAAATATGCAGTTTGTTGGATTAAATACTGTATGGTCAGTTTGTTGCAAGGAATATGGATAACGTTAAATTCACATTTCTTTTTAGGCGCATTCGCGAAATTGTGAAAACTGACTATTAACTTCGTCATGTCTGCCCGTCCCAATGTCTGCATGGAATAACTCAGATCCCACTGGATGGATTTTCATGAAATTTGTATTTGAGTATTTATCGAAAATCTGTGGGGAAAATTCAAGTTTCATTAAAATCGGACAAGAATAAAGGGTATTTTATATGAAGACCAATGTACATTTTCGATCATATCTCCCTCAGTTCTTCTTAGAATTAAAAATATTTCAGCCTAAGTTGTAGAGAAACTGGAAACACACATTTTATGTTCAATAACCCCCCCCCAAAGAATCGTGCCGCTTATGAGACAGTGCGGAAAAATGTTGTACAACAGGGGCATGCCACAGATGACAATATGGCGCATGCGCAATGCATGCTGGATACTTAAGGTTACAAATACACACACAGGTTGTGTAATACTCAATTGCTTTTCCTCTGCAACAAGGGTTATGCGAACGAGCCTCGATGTTACATTATACACACTTTGCCTGTCTTGTTTATATATATCTCTCTCTTACATTGACTGACACACAAACTGTCTCTTTCCAGCCTATTCCTGAATGGACAACATCCAACGTTGCTGAGTGGATAACTTCTGTCAACCTTCATCGCTACAGGGATATTTTCAAGTCACAAGGAATGAAAGGCTGTGACTTGTTACAGTTGAATAGTGAGAAGCTGAAGGTAAATGTCCTGTCACAAATAAATAATTGTAACAGAAAGGAACTGTACTGGCTGTGGTTCTTACACTTCAGTTTTTTAAGTTTCTACATTGGCATGCTAAAAATAGATGATTCTGTAAAGCGCACAACTATACATGAAGGTAATATCATAAGTTTTTAAGTGTGCTCATATTATGGATGTATGTGTTCAGTGGTTCATGGGCAATGGAATATGCTTTTGGCACTGGAGTTTTGGTAAGACATTGATATGCATTGGCAATGGTCCAGAGCCATAAGAAGTTAGCATCGCTGCCAACCAGTTAACCAGACAGGCAGAAGATCTGGGGAGTTGCTGGAATGAGAGGCCTGTATGACCCACTGTAAAGTGATTAGTTAGCTTTGATGTTAGCAGTATTGTGCAGTAGTGCAGAGTACATGAAATTATTATTACTGTAGCCAGCTGTGACAGTAATATAAGAGCTTATATAGTGGAGATTTATTATTTTCTGTTGAAAGATATTTATTTGTTGCATTGAACTTGTGAAAAGAAGTTCAATGAAAGTTGCACTTGTAACAAATTTGTTGCCTAATCACTTTTAAATAGTGTACTTATACATTCAGGAATTTGTGTGAGTGAAATATTAATGTCTTTGTATGTGTTCACACATGGATCTCAGTAGTGAAATTCTTTGCCTCCAGAAAATTCTACATACATATGTAAAATTCTTCCACTTCTTGGTTGTCTGTTTTTTAAGTTTAGAAGTGTACCAACTTAAGTAAAATTATAAATACAATTTAAGTAATAAAACTTAATATAAATTCTGACTGATAACAAAATGTCATTTGTGTTTTTAAGTAGAAACCTGTACAGAGTCTACTTTATTGTGTCCTTGAACACAGCAGCTGTTATAAGCAGTCCCAACAGATGCAGGCGCTCTGTATGATGTAGCAGTCATGCTCAGGGACATAATAGAATGGATATCTGTAACTTCTGTATTGGGGTTAATGTGATCCTTGAATTATATCATTATATAGGACAGTAGAATTAAAATGCTCCTGTGTGAAATTCAAAATTCCTTGTTGTTGTGGTTAGTCTCTGAATACTGTTTTCTCAGATTTTGGATGGAGGAGAAATAGATTACAGTTACTGAGGTCTTTTACTTGGAAAAACTGAAAACTGTAGAAACTTGGTTTAGGAAAGCATATCTTGACAGAGATTTGAACTAGTACATTCCACATTAGAAGCAGATATGTATGTGTGTGTGTGTGTGTGTGTGTGTGTTTTCTTTTTTAATTTTTATTTCCCCATTCGTGCTTACCATTTTGCCCAGTTGTGCCTCCTAAGGCAGTAATGAAGTGTTATTATTGGAATCACCCTGGAGATGCCCATTAATTTTGTCTACTTACAGAGTGGCTTGAAAGATGAATATTGAATGAGATACATGTTTCTTTCAATTTCTGTAGAGTCTCTTGACCCTCTGTTTGTTCTGAGTAAACATTTTGGTACATTTATTTCTATTTCAGAAAATGGGAATCACAGAAGAGTTCCATCAGAAAACCATCTTGGTTTGCTTAGATGAGTTGGTTCATTCATCTCGTTTAACTCGCAAAGATGTAATTGGTGCCAGTACCTTTCATGAACACTCCTTCGCGGTGCTGAAGCGGTGTGACAAATGTAACAAGTACCTGAGAGAAATACTTCATCAGCGGTTTCTTTGCCAGGGTATGTATAAGTAGTAGTTTTTCTTCTTTATTCAGTTCAGTGATCAGTTTCGTAAGATTGCAGTAGGTGGTCAGTGGACATTTCTTAGTTCTTATTTCAGGAAGCAACAATGTAATCCCTTCACGGTGGAAGCTTTTGTAATCTTCCTTGAATTGTATCATTGTATACTTGATGGAGTAGTGTATCAAGAATTGATTTCTTCACATACACATACATATGCACTTCTGACGTTATTGGACCATTAGTGAATTAATTTGTCAATATCATGGCTGTGAAGGAATGATGGAGCACTGCTTCTTTTTCTGTTAGCACAGTATTCATCCTTTAAGATATGATTATTTTTGTGTGGAAGATTTTCTAATAACATTTCATTTGCTGGCTGATAGTGGACGGTAGTAACATAAAGAAATGCTGTTTCAATTATTGTGCTACAACTGTACCTTTGAACACACTGTATTAACATAACATTAGTGGTTCATACTTTTCCCAACAACAGTGTATATAATAAATGCATTTATTGTCACCATCTGTAGTTTATGTTGAAACATTTTGTTTGAGTGTGTACATAATATAGTAGAAGAGTCATCTAGAAATTATTTATACATTGAAGATGGAGGCATTATGTTCTGCTGATAACACCTACCAGACTGCACAGTGTTATAATATGGAAGACCACAGCAAAAATTGGATGTAAAATACCAGTTAGACACTCCTGCTTTCTTATTTGTCAAGTTTTGTGGCTGGAAGTACACAAGGTATTAAAGTATGCAAATAATTCCCCACCGGGCCCAGATATTGACACTCCATTGGTTTGTAGCCGGAATTTTGAGGCTGCAGTACATGTCAAATGTACGTGTGTGACGGATATTCTGTACATTGGGTGTTCAGTCATCTCTCATTTTCAATAGTACCCTGTTCAGTATCATTAATTAATTATGTATGGAAATATGCAGTGAAATGTTTTGCCTACAATAATGCCTTCCAAACAACAACTGAGTTGCAGCTGTGGAAATATCTTGGGCTGTCACTGTGCTGTGTGGTTCAGCTTCAACCAACATCTAATTAGTGGAAGAAAAAATGAGGCTGAATATGGCACACAGGATGACAAGTGTCCTTCCTTTAAATAGAGCAGATTGTATTTTTCCTCATTCTAAAAGATGTTCAGCACAGCTTAAGAGTGCTGTGGAAAATGTATCACAGAGACAGGGGAATTGTAATAACAAATTTTGTTTCTGTTACTCTTGACCTGTGTCATTTGTGTTTATACAACAAGTGTCAGGTTATGGGGTTACTTTGCAGTTATGTTGCAGTTTCTATTCCTTGTCTTATCAGATCTGTCCCTGTTATAATTAAATTACCTCCATTCCAGAGTGCAGTCGAGGAGCACATGTGAGCTCAGCATTACGACAACATAGTTCCTTTCCTAGTGTGGACCAACCTCCATACCATCAATTAAAAGCTCTTTTTGGTGTTGGACTTTGCTACCTGTTTTACTCATGTGATGATCGAGCGCCACAGCTTGTTTTAAGATGCATTCGTGAGCTTGAATCCCGAGCTCGGAGTGACAACACACTTGACTTGTATCAACTGTACCAGGCATCTCCTCCAGCTGACCAGTTTCAAGATTTGAGAAGGAAATTACAAACAGGTTGAGTACTCTTTACATAGTATTACAGTTTGTAAACAGTTATTTGTTTGAGTCCTGTAATATCATTCTTGAAGGCAGAGGTAAATTTATATTCAGAGAATGTTTCTGTACCATGAATGTGTCCTTGGTGCTTCATGCTACAACAGTCTGCACAGTGAGACCAATGTTGTTCATCCTGTCTGTTAAAGGTAAAGGTAAAGGTAACGGTTAAGCAATCCCCATACAGTCCTGGACAGTTCCTGAGGGTTACAGGAGGGTGAGGCTACCAGATTTCATATCAGTCAGCACATGAAGGTGGTAAGGTTATCAGCCCTACGCATCGTCCACCTTTACTCCCCAGGAAATATTCCTAGTACCCATTTTTGTTAGAGGCTGAGTTAACTGCAGGGCCACAGTGCATCCAGAAGGATTATGTCAATGAAAAATTCCAATGACACCATTGGGAATCGAACCCACGACCTTCCAGTTCATAGTGTTGACATCCTGACTGTACCTCCACTAATTCTACTGGTGTTTCAGATAATATTCTTCATCATATCTAGTTCATGATTATGTTCTGTCACCTTATGTCACTGGTCCAGCATGCTGACCACTCTGTTTCCTGCTGTAGTGAGTTGCATGAACTTTAGGTTAATAACTGATGGTCTGTGAGAAATTTATTTTCTTTTTTAATCCACTTTTGACTTGGTATAAACCATGAGTGGGTATTGGCTTACTGTTAGACACCCACACCTCAGACTGTTGCATTTTTCATATGATAGAATATTGATTGTCAAAAGTACTACTGTATTTCTTGTTTCCTGCCTCATAAGACCGCCCCCCCCCCCCGAAAAATTTTCCCAAAAATCACCCTGCATCTTAACACCAGATGATTAAATTCATACATGTCCTCAAAAGTACTTTGGTGATTACAGGTGTGTCTTATTACTTGTAGCATCTTATTGAGGCTGGAGATCCAGTAATTAGTGGCTGTCAGACTTTAGATTACCTGTCTGCCCTGTTGAATGAAACAGTAGAAACAAACATCCTAATAAATAAACTGAATGTGTGTGTACAGTGTTTCTTATTTTCCACATACTGAAGTTAGTACAATAGTACTGTATGAATACTGTATATATCAGTGTTATGACATAGACAGTAAAGTGCATGTTTGTGGACATTTTGTTCAATATAATTTTGATTTCTTAATTTACAGAATTTATTGGCAGGGATTGTTTAGATTCTTATGTGCTGGATTTTGGTTTTGGCATCATGTAGTTTGGCAGACTGACATGAACATTTCAGAGGAACTTGTCTCTATTGTAAGTGTTGAGGTAGTAACATTCTCAGAAATGTCAGTAACAAATTACCAGTAAAACACAGCACAGTATCCCAGAAGAGTTTGATCCTCATCAGCAATGTAGAAAGCTCAAGTCACACATTATCATTATCTTTGTTGAAGAACAAATTAAATCACCAGGGTGCCATTTGGTTCAAGAATAATTTTTCCTCCTGCCTCCTACCTAAACTCCCAAAGGTCAAATACACAAATCTGTAATTATACCTGCTTTTTACAGGGTTTGATACTTAGTTTCTCCCACAGAGGTCAGAACTTAGATTGATAGGGCTTGAAAACAAGGTACTGAAAGGAATGTGTGGAACCATGAGATAGGTAATAACAGGACAGCGGAGAAAATTATGTAACAAAGAGCTTGAACAAATGTTAGCAGGGTGACAAAAATCAAGGAGGGCGAGGTGGACGATGCTTGTAGTGTGCAAGAAAGATGGTATCCATGAAGTGTGTTACTTTAGTGACATTCTGAATTGTGGCACTATAATTATTTGTAAAATTATACTCTATCTAGAGTAGTTTTGTGTTTATATCACGGATTGTTATAGCACTGTTTAAGACATTTTGATGAGTTCATTTGTAGTTGTGGATTATGAAAACTACCATCCTAAAGCCAGACATGGTATGTACTGAGCTCATTGTGTATGAATGAGTGCCATAGTTTTTATGATAGTTTTTGTGATAATGTGGTCTCTTCTACAATAAGATGCAGCCAACACATCTGATAATCTAGAAGACTGGTAGTCAGTAGCAATTATTGTAATTCTCAGTGTAATTATGTTAGGAATTCCCTTTCCCGCTCCAGAATGTGAACCGTCTGATGTCTTGTATGGTCTATGAAATATAACCAAGGTAAACAACACAGAAAGGTTTAAGAATATTGTCTGTCATACATTCTTTTTGCACATATGAGAAACTGTGCCCTCTGCACCAACAGAATTTTATGCTTACCAGAGAATCAAGAGAGAAATTGCACAGTAAGGGTCTTCATGACTTGACCTCTTCATCAAATATTATTTGGGCAATCAAACCAAGGACATGGAGTTTTATAGGGTATGTAGTATGTATGACAGAGAAGAGGAATACATATAGGGTTTGTTGGAGAAACCTGATGGAAAGGACCTAGATGTGGATAAGAAGACAGAATTAAAATAGATCTTGAACAGGATGAGGGAGGATTTGGGATGGTTGATCTGGCTGATGATACTGGCAAGTGGTATGGTGTTGTGAATGTGGTAATGAACCTTTGGGATCCGTAAATTGAGGGAATTTCTCGACTAACTGAGGAACTACAGGCTGTTGTGAACACAGCATTGAACCTTTTAGCACTAGTCACTTTTGGTAGCTGTCAGTATTTGATAGCTCAAATAGTTCATTTGCAGTCACGAATGAAGTTCCTTGAAGATTTGTTTTTTTACTTCTCCTGTCAAATTTATGTTTTATGGGTTGTCCTCTTTTATAAAATGGGGACCAGATACCATTTAGTAGGGTGATGGTACCCTTCATAGTTGCCACCATAACACTGTCAAATTGCAATGAATTAGAGTTCCACTCCTGTAATTGCATAATTTGTTTCCTTGCAGATGTGATGGGTGCAGATTTGTTTGGATATGACTTTTGTACTATTGCTACCGCTCTGAAGAGATTTCTACTTGAACTTCCAGATTCTGTAATCCCTGTCCAGTGGTACCACAAATTCATTGATGTATCTGGTAAGATGCTTTCAGTGTGCCTTATACTGTATGATTTACTTTCCGGAAAACAGTTTCACAGACACATTCAATGAGATGCTAATGATCCTTTGTAATGTAAATAACACTTCTTTGGACTGTTGTGAATCAGATTGGAAAAGTTTGTTGTCCTGTGTAATGTGCTGGAAATGTAAGATTACACAAATACTGAAGGATATAAGACATAAATTCGATATTTTGATGGCTTCTTTGTGTACTTATGTTTAGAAGAAATATAGCTAATTGTCATCTATTTTTCCCATGTACTACTGGGAGTATTTATATGTGTTACATGATGTGTTTGTGTTGTGTTTACATTTACCATCTCTCTTTACTTTACTGAGATGTACACGTAATTAAACAGGTGTAAAAACAAATTTTAGTAGTAGTGGGGAAAGAGAGAGAATAAAGTGGTATTCAGTTCTGTGAGGGTATGGGGACTCTTCAAATAATGTTATTTTATCATGACTTTTTAACTTGTCAAATATTTTCCTTAGTTTTACTGTATATTTGTTTGACAAAATGTAACTAGATACACTGAGATGAATGGTTCATATCTCCTGTTTTCATAGTTTGACAATCTTTGCAAAGTTCTTGTAATTTTGGTTGTGTCAAATTTCACACATCTGTTATTCACTTAGATGTTAAATGTGTAATTCTGTTCTATAAAGCAACATCAAAGTATTATTTACTTGTAAATTCATCAGTAAATCCTTATTGGACAGTTGCACACATTTTCAGAAAAACAAAACATTTCATTGTATTTGTTTCTTAGATCAGTGTAGGAGGGAAAAAGTATTGTTAATAATTAATTTTGCTGTGAGATGCAGTGGCTGACATGTGTGACCTGTGTAATATCATATACCATTTTATGTTTGGTTTTTGTTAAGATCCACCTCCAGATAAAATTTTGTCTATAATCATATAGAGAACTTAACGTGAGTTTCTGAAGTGGAAACCCTTAGATTTTATAAAAAGAATTTTGATTAAAATTACTGAGGATGGAGCACACTTCAATTTTTTATTTTGATAAGTCATGGGTATCATAACTGAGACTCATTCAGGGTGGGCCTACTTGTCTTACATGATTGGACAGGAGGTAGGTGAAATGGTTTCTGAGGTATGCAAGTGTAAAGAATTTAGAGATGATGTAATGTCTGTGTTTCTGTTTACTGTATGTAGAATGTAGTCTGTAGTTTTTGCAGTGGTAATGCTAGGTGTGTACAGTATATTTAAGGGCCGATTTTTTGTACTATTGCACTTGAAGTGGAATTATGAGACTTTACACGTGCATGCTGTAAATGTAACATATAGCAGCAGAATAATTAGTATCAGCAGTCAGTTTATTTCCATTTTTTAATGAATAGATGATAGCAGATGGATGTATAACAGGCCCCGTGTCTTGGAATTTTCATTGCCCAGGTACTTCCCCATGCTAAAAATTGATATATGTCTGCTGTGTTCAGAGACAGTAAATACTCTCTCACTGTCCAGGGTATGAATGCTTTGGAAGGGCATGTGTGATGACACTGGTCCACCATGCATTGCTGTGACTATGCTGAAGTGTGTGTGTGTGTGTGTGTGTGTGTGTGTGTGTGTGTATGTATGTATGTATGTATGTGTGTGTGTGTTATGTATATATCTGTTGTTTGTATGTGTGGATGTATCCTGACCAAATTAGAATATGTAATGCTTCTGTGGAAAAAGTCATTTATAAGAACAGTGACTACAAAAGATTTTCTCTTAAATAGATAATAAAGTAGTTGAGTTTGAACTGGAAAGACTGGTGGGAGGGTGTATTGAAACCCTCCTAAATTTCAGTTGTGTTGAGTGATAGACTGAAAGGATGAATCCAAATACAGCATTGCCCTCCAGAGGCATCAAGAGTGTCAGGACTATGGATGCATAAAATTGTGCCTAAACTGGAATAAATAGAGAGCCAGTGTTTTGCAGGCAATGTTAGGGTGACTGTCTTTTTTGACAGTTTTGTTGTCATCCAGTGGGTGCTACATACTACTCCTGTCTATTAAGGGAATGTGTGTGAGAGTATGTGTTTGCTGTGGAACAAGTGAATTTCCAGCAAATAAAACAAAATTGGAGAAATTATATGCTCAATGACAAAGTGCAGGATACTCTGGAAGAGAAACTCGGTGCAATTGGATGTAAAAGTGGGAAAGTCGAAGTGCAATGGAACAATATAAAGGAATTTGTGTTAGATACTATCAGTGATCTGGTTGGGAAAGTCAAGAAGAGTTCCCTCTTATCCCTTGGATTATGCAGGAAATGATCAGTAAAATGGATGAAAGAAGGAAATGGAAGAATGTCAACACTGAAGAAGGCAGGAATAACTACAGGAGGCTGAGGAACGAATTGAATAGAGCCACAGATAATGCCAAAAAGGAATATCTTGAAAACATACATAACGAGATTATGGAATTTCAAAGAACAGGGCGTTGTGATTTGATGAACATGAAGACAAAAGAACTAGGCTGGAAAGGAGACCCAAGGGATTCAAAATATTGGCATTGAAGACTTCCAAGGGAATAGAATAGCTGATCAAAGTCAAGTGCTGAAAATTTGGGAGAATTATATTACAGAACTATACGATCAACCTAATCGACCAGAAACCCTAGAAGTCAAACCTGAAGAGCAAGTAGATGCAGACGAGAAGGGCCCATATATTTTGCAAAGTGAAGTGGAAAAAGCTATCAAGGAAATGAGGAATAAGAAGGCTACAGGAGATGATGATGTACCTGGAGATGTGCCCAAATTACTGGGAGAAGGTGGTTTGAAAATAATGACAAAATTGATCAAAACCATATATGAAGCTGGAGAATGGCCCAAGGACTTCACAGAAGTTACAGTGATTGCCTTAAAAAAGAACCCACAAGCTACAAAATGCAGCAACCATCACACAATCGGCCTTATCGCACATACACATACTTAGAAGAAGGATTGAAAGGAAAATTGAGGATGTACATGGAGAAGATCAGTTTGGATTTAGAGGAGGAAAAGGAACTAGGGATGCAATTGGGATGCTGAGAATAATAGCAGAACGAACCCTGGAGATAGATGCGGAACTGTGTGTTTGCTTCATAGACTGGCGGAAGGCATTTGACGGAGTCAACTGGACTAAATTAATGCAGATCCTAAAGGTAGCTGGTATTGACTGGCATGAAAGAAAATTGATTAGCAACTTGTGCAGGGCTCAGAGTGTTAAAATAAGACTGAACCAAGGGGAGACAAGAAGTGTGAAGAATGGAAAAGGAGTTAGACAAGGATGCTGTTTGTCACCAATTCTGTTCAGCTTGTACAGTGAATGCCATACCAAGGAAGCTCTGGAAGGGTTTGGAGACTTCAAAATAGGAGGGCAAATCATTCACACTGTGAAATGTGCAGATGACCTTGTGTTACTGGCTAAGGAAGAAAAGGTGCTACAGGACATCATTGATAAACTAATTGAAATTGGAAGATGCTATGAAATGGAAATGAATGTGGAAGAAACAAAAGTAATGAGAATTTCAAGACAACCATTCCCACTAAAAACTGTGATAGACCAAAAACAACTAGAGAATGTGGAATCTTTTAAATATTTGGGTAGCATGTTAATAAATGATGGAAGGTGTAGTTGGACTGATAATGTGAGAAATGAAGAAGTATTAGAGTCGAGGAGCAGAGGAGTATCCTGCATGAAATAAGTAAACAGAAGGCTAACTGGATTGGTCACATTTTGCATAGAAACTGCCTTCTACAACGGGTTATTGAAGGAGAGATAAAAGGAGAGATAGAAGTGACAGGAAGATGAGGAAGAAGACATAGGAAGCTACTGGATGACCTTAAGGAAAGGAGAGGATACTGTCATTTGAAGGACGAAGCTCTAGATCGCACTATGTGGAGAGCTCACTTTGGAAGAGGCTTTGGACATGTTATAAGACAGACTACTAAATGAATGAAAACAAAGCTGAGCTGTGTTGAGCTCAAAGAGCAACAAATGTTCTTGAGGTACTGGCTAGGTCATGCTTCATCATTCTTGTTCTTTTCTGATCTTAAAGTTTTGATATTTTCATTCTCTCTCAGATTCAGGCCTGTAGCTAGACCATAACACCGTGTGTGCAGTGGCTTCTAGTGCAGGTGCATATATGTACATACATTTACATACATATATAATGCTGTTTGGACATGTAATGTCTATATATATATATAAAATGTCTGCATAAACATGAAAGTAGCCTTAGCCAGGAACACAGAATTAACATATGAATTACTTTATGCATTCTGTAACACTGCACAAAATGTCTGGCATATACATATATTTTTGAAACTGAGTTGTTTCAAACTGTGGTAGTTCAACAGAGGCAACATGTGAATTAGGTAGTGTGTCACACTTTTTCAACTGGCTGGTCAGCATGTTTGTGTTTGATATGTTGCAAATTCTTAGTGCATGTGTCCAGATATGTAGAGGGTGCTTTGCAGCCACTTGCACCACCTTGGCTACAGGCCTGCTGAAATGTTAAATGAGTCAGTGTAGTGCCAGAAGTATGATCATGGTCATCAAGTCCAAAAGCATGTGCATGATTTTCTGCAGAGACTTCAAGAAGCTGGGCACCTCAGTTCAAGATTCATGTGCAGTGAAGGATGGAAACATCTGGAATTCAGATTTAAATATAAAGAAACATAGAATCAGAAACTTGTGTAACTTGTATTCAATTTGTTTAAGAAAATATTGTGACTTTTTTGCATGCCCCTCATGGTTAATTCTATCATGGTTTTTCAGATAGGCTTTTAAATAATTCGTAAGCTATGCAGTGTGGAGATTAGGCTTTGAAGTCTGAAGCATTAGAGTGAAACTTGAAATTCACATTAGGTATAAAGGATGCTCGTGTCGCATATAGAACATCCCCTGGCATGTACTGATTGGTCCGTTTTATTCACCACTGGCTTACTGGTTATGTCATTTAATTGCAGGCATAACAAATGATGAGCAGTGTGCCTCATGTATAAGTAATCTAGTGCAAGACCTACCGGAACATCACAAGTCTACCCTGCACTTCCTCATGGTACACTTCTGTCAGATCTGCCAGCTGCAGTATGCGCGTGGAATGACAGGGCCACCCACACATATAATTGATTTTCTCTGTCATGCCTTCCTTAGACCTCCGTGGGACAAAGCCGTGTAAGATGAATGAGTTTTTTTAATTGTCTTGTCTTTTTTTATCATTCATTAAACAGAGTACTTTTTATTGCCAGACTGAACACTGCAGAGAGGGTGGTATTATCAATTGCTATGCAGCAATAGTGTTGTCCACTGTACAGCAAGCAGCATGGCGATTACAAAAATATTCACTGTACAGACTGTATTTGAAGAGTGAGCAGATTTATTTGTTTCTTTATTTATGATCTATCTAGTGATTCTTTCAGTTTCTCAGACTATATGAGATTGACTGATAGATATGTAGTGTAGACAAGCTACATCACATGTAATTTTCTATATTCACAGTGATATGGTGTTTCATACAAAAGCTTGTCTTCGCATAATTGAAATATTGCTGCTCCGTGTTGACTGGGGTGTGGAGAGGCCACAGTTTGCAGCTAAAACAAAAGGTCGCAGTATTCTTGATGTCGAGATTGATGTTGGCGAGTGCCCATCATCATTACACGATGCTGAGTGGTACTGGGGGAATATCAGTAGGTAAGTTTTTTTAAACTGTAGTAATGTATTTTAATTTAAATGTTATCTACCATTTCTGTCCAGAACTAGAAATGGCAGGAGGAAAATTTTAAATGGGCATCAAACAGTGAGTAAGATGTTGGTGTAGGATTGTAATAAAATACTGTAATAAATTCGCAGTTCTGGGCAGTGGTAAAAGCAAATTAATATAATTATTGTGGAACTGCTCAGGTGATGACACATTATCCAGGGTAATCAACCCATAGAGGTTGAAATGATTTGGGAGAAGAAGAGAGTATGCATATTAGTTCCATATAGAAATTCATTGGAACTAATTAAATAATTTAATAGCAACTAACAAACTAGCCAGCCAACCACCTAAATGTAGGAAAACTCCAATTTTACATATTTGTGGGGACCAACCAGTGTTGCATAAAATCTGGTAATCAATGTTTGTTTGGGTGTTTGGCTGGAACCATACAAAAAATGCAGACAATTGAAGAAAATGCAAAATGCAGGAAAGGAAAATCAGGGATTTACTTTAACTTCAGGGAGCAGATACTTCTTGAAAAGGTAATTGAGATATTCTTTACATTGTATGGAACTCAAAGGTTCATCACTGCATTCACAGGACACTCCACCTCTGTTTGTTCCTATCCTGAACCACATCAATCCAGTCCTTGCCCTCCCATCCTGTTTATTGAATATCCATCTTAATATTATCCAGCTTTGGTCTTTTAAGTGGTCTCTCCACTAAATTCCTGTACAGACGTCTCCTATCCCCCATATGTGCCGCATGCCCATCCATCTCATTCTTCCTGATTTGATCACCTGAATGGTTTTGCCAATAGGAATCAATGAAATGAATTCAAACATGCTGTGCCATTGGTCTTGTCTGAAGCAGGTGTTCCTTTGCATCTGTCTTATGCACATACACAGAGAGAGATGAAAGGGGATTGGGTTCATTGAGGTCCTTGCTAAGCTGTGAGCACCTTTACATAAAGTTTGGGAACCATCACTTGTGCTAAAGCTTTTATTACATTTATGTGGGCATCAGAACTTTATCATGCTTTTTCATTACAGTATATTTATGTTTATACAATAAGTGGCAGTTTTTAAAAATCAGTATACTGATATTAAAAATATTAATTCGGTGTTCTAATTGTAGTGCTGTGAAAAAAAAAAATCTTGAGGTGTGAAGCAGATTGGATATTTCATTTTTGGATATGTTACATGTGTTGAGATGTTTCTGTAGAGTATCAGAGTTTATTCGTATAGTCATATAAACAGAGTTACAATCATATCATTTTTTTTTAACAAGAAGTTTTACTATCTTGGAAATTTCAGAGAAGAAGTTAACGAAAAGTTTATGGATAAACCAGATGGAACTTTCTTAGTTCGAAATGCATCAAACAAAAGTGGCGAATATACCTTGACCTTACGGAAAGAGGGGACTAACAAATTGATCAAGGTCCTTCAGAGAAATGGCAAGTATGGCTTCTCAGAGCCATTTAAATTTGATACTGTCACCGAGCTTATCCACCATTATCGCACCACATCCTTGGCACAATACAACTCAATGCTGGATATCAAATTGCTTTATCCAGTGTCACGAAAAGAAAAGGTAAGAAATGAAGTATCATTGCTTAGAAATTTCCAAAATATTTCTTTAAAGTTTGTCAGAAATCATTTATTAATGGAGGAAAAATGCTAAGCTTCAGATAATTTTTACATCTCAGGATTTTCCTGCATGAGTACTGACTACAGTATTGTTTGTAGATATACCGTAAACACCTATAAGACATTGTCTTAATTTCTCAGTTGGAAGATTGATATACAAGTTATAAAATGTGAGAACATCATAATCTTGTGTGGGTGTAGGGAGGTTCAGTGTGAGTTGTTGCTAAGGTTTTGCATTTACCAGTCTAAAATATAAGAATAAAGCAAAGCAATCCCATTACAGGCCTGGACAGGCCCAGAGGGTTCCAGTAAGTTAAGGTTCCCAGATTTCGTGACAACGGCACAGGATGGTGGTAGGTTGTCAGCCTTACGCACCAACTGCCTTTACCCCCAGGAAATACTCCTGGTACTCATTTATATTAGAGGCTGAGTTGACCCCAGGGCCATAGTGCGATCAGAAGGATTTTATGTCAATGAAAAATCCACTGACACCATCTGGGATCGAACCAGCGACCTTTCGATTTGTAGCACAGCACCTTCTTCACTGTGCCACCGCGTTAAAATATAAGAATAACAAACGGAAAAGAAGTTGCACTTTGTCTCAGTTCTGCATATCTCTGCTGTGTGTTGTTATTCAAAAGGAACAGTTTGTGAAATTTACTGGACTAAGAACCCACATACCTAAAGAACACCAGTCAGGTCTTTGTCAGTGAAGTAGTTATAGCAAACCCTGCTGCTTAGACCCTGTCATGCCAACATATTTTCATGTCCTTCAAGAAAACTGCTATTGCCACTTGTAACATCGCTTCCATCTCAGAACCTGCGGAATGTCAATGAAACAAGCTTTATCTCCATTTCATTAGAACATGCTTGTTGAAATTCTGAACCACAACCCATCATTTGCACACTCTTCAGCCATATTGTTTTGCAATGGAAGCAGTTAAATGTCTAATACAGTAAATATTTTGTGATTCAGTAATGAATGCAGAGACATGACCCACATTTCTGTACCAAATAGTGCATTGGTAGTTTTATTCAGAGTTCCTCTATTGAATGAAGCAGGGGGAGAAATGGAGTTGATGGTAAGACAGCGCAGAAATTTAAGACTGTGGTCACCTTTTTTCTTAGGAGAGTAGAATTCCTTTAGTCTAGTATTTACAGGACCAGACAGGTACTGGATACTGACCTATGTTCTTACAGTTAATTTTTTGTTACTGCTTCTATACTTGGGCTCCACAACTAATCAGAGGAGTACTCCATTTGAATATCTGCATCAGCTTTTGGTTCAGGGGTATCAGGGTCCTTTTTTATTTCTTCTGGATTCTCTTCAGTTTTTACCAGGGATGCTGAAGGATGAGGAGAATGCGGATCAGGGGTCTCTGTAGCAGAATAAGTTGATGGAATAGGAAACAAGGGCTTAGGAGATACCACTTTAGTCAATCAAGAGACACTCTCAGAGGACTTGGGACTGTTTTCGTCAACTGCCAAAGTATCAGCTTCTGGATTACAGTAATTCTGTAGTATAAAATATCTGTGTACAAATTAGGCATTGATTTGTAGCAGGATTCAGGATGGTGAATTCTGATTGCTAGTTGTGAAGGATGTCTGTTCTGCTGACATTCGTATGTTTTGGTTGTGCCACTAACTGCCCAAATTTTGATAATCATTAAACTGACAACGAGCAATGCAAGTTGTCCTTTAATATCACTTACAGCTTTCAAGGGAGAAATCCTCATTTTTAAAACCAATAATATTCCAGTCTGTAAAAGAAATGAAGTTAAAAAAGGTAAAGCAGTCCCATTACGGGCCTGGAGTGGCGCAGAGGGTTCCAGGAAGTTAAGGTTCCCAGATTTCATGACAATGGCACAGGATGGTGGTAAGGTTGTTAGCCCTATGCACCGGCTGCCTTTACTCCCAGGAAATGCTCCTGGTACTCATGTCTGTTGGAGGCTGAGTCGACCCCAGGGCCATAGTTCGATCGAAAGGATTTTATGTCAATAAGAAATCCACTGACACTAGCTGGGATCAAACCATCGACCTTCCGATTTGTAGCACAGCACCTTAACCACTATGCTACCATGGTCCCCCAAAAGAAATGAAGTTACAGGCATGAATGTCACTCATGCTTCTCATGCCAGTATTACCATATTTGACTTCTGGTTGTAGTGGATGTATTTTTGCCATTGTGCAAGTTTTAAGAACTGTTTTCTTTTCCACCAGTAATAACTGCCAGTGACTTTCTAAAAGCATATTGTCTTCCCATGCCTGTACCCACTAGATATTCTTGTGAATAGGGAACTTGTAAGGTTATGTTTTTTTCCTCACTAAAGTAAATGTCTGCACCTGTGATTGTTGGCCTTGGCGCAATGTACAGACGTTTAATTCTTCATATGCTACCAGTCTGCATACACCATACTGTCTTGAATGCATACCCAGGTACTATAAATTTAAAATCCCTCCACTGTAAGCAGTAGTTGGAATTTGAATGCTGTCTTCCTTGAAGGATTAATATAGTTATGCTGAATTCTTATTTTTCAGGGGCATGATGTTCCCGGTTTAGGTGATATGGTGTCAATTGCTGAGAAGCTTATGAACATCCATAAAGAATACACAGCTAAAGTAAAAATGTATGAGGCTTACTCAGAAGACTTTCTATGCACAAATCGGGATATCTGTTTAAAACAATATGCTTTGGAAGCCTTCCAGGTGGCTGTGAAAGCATTCGAGGACCAAATTATCTTACTGGAAAATTTCCAGAAGAGTACACAAGCAAGTGAAATGTGGAATGCTTATGACAGCATTAACTTCCTGAAGTGTCACCTGAAGAGCATAGAAGATGGCCGACGACAGGCTGAAGACAACCTGAAGCAGCAGTTTGCATTTAGTCACACTTTAGAAAGAGAGATGGATTCATTGAAGCCGGACATAATCCACCTCTTCAAACTTAAGGAGAAATATCAAGGGTAAGGAAACTTTTAAGGCATTTGTAATCAAAATCGGTGTTCAGACGTAATGCCTTTGTTCAATTTTCACACAGTACAGTACAAATATTGGCAAAATCAAATGCCTGTTTATGAGTGTAGATGTGTGGAAGGAAGGTAGAATTACTAAGTTAACTTGTATTTATACTGCATATTTCAGTTATCAACATGTTTCTTATTCATTGTTCAATTAGAGGCATACCCTGTGGAATGTCTCACCAGTTAAATGTTATTCCAGTGGAATGCATTATGGTTTTTAATACCCAGACTTCATAGAATGTACATATCTCTCAGTACAACATTTTTAGCAAAACAATGTGCATGCAAACTGTACATGTTACTGCATATGAAGCAACTTTTTAACTTACTTACTTCATACCTACTTATTCCATGGAGCAGAGTCCTTCTTGAAAAGCTAACTTCTTTTCTGCTAGTCAAGAAATTTCCCACATATTATGGAACCCGAGGGTTCATTACCTCACTCACAAGTGCCCACCACCTGTCCCTATCCTGAATCAGTCCATATCCCCACATCTCACTTCCTGAAGATCCATATTAGTATAATCCTTCCATCTATCCCTGGGTCTTCCAAGTGGTCTCTTTCCCTCAGTTTTCCCCACCACAAACCTGTATATGCCTCTCCTCTCCCCATACGTGCTACATGCCCCGCCCATTTAATTCTCAATTTTATCACGCGAACAATATTTGGTGAGGAGTACAGATCATTAAGCTCCTCATTATGAAGTTTTCTCCACTCCTTTGTTACCTTGTCTCTCTTAGGCCCAAATATTCTCTAATCTAAAGGAAGTCATCCCGTTGTGTTATAAAGAATTTAACTTATTTATTGTAATCTTACAATATGTGTTCAGTCAATACAAAAACATTAGAAATTAATGTATTACTGCAACATGTTTCGACTCGGGAGAGTCATCATCAGGCTGATTACTTAAGAACCGTTAATACATTACCCTTTACAGTATTATACATGTAACTATTGCATTAGGGATCCTGTATGCATTACATTGAGTGAGTAGAAAATCTGGTTTTGTTACTAATTTAGGTAGGAGTAAACTATGCGCAGCTGTGGGTGTGG
>Ga0123352_10001836_pt1 | contig 28860 bp, 9 predicted proteins | sample TergutLab28metaG_FD_89700 | JGI IMG/M metagenome (GOLD analysis project Ga0123352, IMG submission 89700) | Labiotermes labralis P1 segment gut microbial communities from Petit-Saut dam, French Guiana - Lab288 P1 | ecosystem: Host-associated > Arthropoda: Insects > Digestive system > Gut ... | reverse complement strand
TGCAGAGTCCTTCTTGAGAAGCTAACTGGTTTGCAGCTAGTCAAGAAATTCCCCGCATTTCACGGAACCCTAAGGTTCATTACCGCACTCACAAGCGTCCGCCACCTGTCTCTATCCTGGGCCCGCCCAATCCAGTCAATATACCCACATCCCACCTCCTGGAGATCCATCCTAATATTATCCACCCATCTATGCCTAGGTCTTCTCAGTGGTCTCCTTCCCTCCGGTTTCCCCAGCAAGACCCTATACACCCCCTCTCCTCACCCATACGCGCCACATGCCCAGCCCATCTAAAATTATATGTAATAGATAGACAAAATGCAGTGGGGTGGGGAATGCCGGGGAAGTAGAGAGCTGAGTTATGGACAAAGAAGGGAAGGTATTATATTTTGAAATATAGCGATAGTTGGTGCAGCGGGCTGGTGGTGGTGGGAACGGTGAAGGCACGCAAGAACTCTAATCCTATAAGGGGGGAAGGTCCCTCAAACTACTTCGTCTTCAATGGATAAGAATCACCTGCAGTTTCGTGCAAGCCAACCGATGAGCACGCGCTGTGCGGTATATATTCGTGCCACTGCCCTTCGTACAATCTGCACAATCAATTACTGAGTACACCTTGGATCTTACACGAACACCTGGGGAGTGGAATGGATTCATTTGGTTCAGTATAGGAACCACATCTTGTGGATATCAAATGAACATCTGGATTCTCTAAAACGTGAATAATTTCCAGATTTTCTGAGAAACTATTAGCTTCTCAAAAAGAACTCTGTTAACCCTTACTCTGCTAACGTGGAGAATATGGTGAGCTCCTAATAATGCCAGCAAATGGCAGATGGGATTTAACTCGGCGTTTAAAGGGTTAATATGGCGTTAACTGGCGAATCCATCCATTTATACAGAAGATTACAGCTTGCCCTTCATTCGTTATGTGTTGGCCAGTATTACAGATAGCAGCAGAAGATGGACGCATTAGCCGTGATTTTAGTGCGTAACGCTGCCAAGAACGAATTCCTAGACAACAGTGCCGTTTCACGCATTCTTTTCCTCTTCTAGGCCTCAAGATAGATGTGTTTTCAGTTATTAAGGTTATGTGCAGTGGACGCAGTTGTATGTAAGAACCTCCCATTGACATTTAAAGGTAAAGGCAAAGCAATCCCTGTGCAGGCCACGAGAGGCCCTGAGGGTTCCAGGAGGCTGAGACCCCCAGGTTTCCAGAAAATCGGCACACGGAAGTGGTAAGGTTGTCAGCCCCTACGCACTGACCACCTTTACCCCCCAGGAAGTACTCCTGATACTTATGTCTGTTACAGGTTGACCGAGGGCCAAAGTGCGGCCGGAAGGATTAGGTCAGTGACAAATTCGACATTTGAAGGTACGTATGGTGATCAACAATAATGTTACAATAAAAAAAACATTTTTCTTGCGTTCGTTCCCTTCGTATTACCGGTATATCCAAAAGTTACACTCGAACATTTTACAAGGCGATAGATTACGTAGTTGTGAAGACGTGTCAGAACGGTCTTATGTCATGACGCGAAACTGCTCCTTGGACATTGTACACTGTGTGGAGTATCTGATTATGACTACGTTTCATCTCCCTCCTTGTTCGTTACCTGAAGACACATACAAAAGCAGTCTCAGCAGGTTCACAAGCATAATCCCAACAACAGACAAAGGACAAGGGCCAGAACACATCCTTAAACTGAGATCCATTATGCCATAAACATGCAGCCCTGTTCAGATCGGCTAAGCATTTTAGAGGAATGTAATACAGTTTGTTTTCATATCGATGCAAATGAAGTATTACTTTAGACTATACATAGATCAACACTAATTCGAGCAACAGCTTCAAAATAGAGCCATTACTGGGGTCCGGACATACACAGTTCCACATTATGTGGGCCCTATTCCGTGCAAATGAGGTCTAGAACGGCAGGCTATAGTGCAAGGGTCAAATCGAACGCCGCACGTCATATAAAACAATAGAGAGGGCAGGTATTGTATGCGAGATATGAGCATCTCAGAGCGGTGTTGCTGTAAATGCCCGTTAACTGGGATGTGACGCCGTGTCTTTTGGGTCTTTCCCGATGTTTCGAAGGATCTTGGTACCTCTGTATTTAGGCTTCAGCAGTCCAAGTACGTAACAGCGCGATAAGTTAACATTAAATTCAACCCACCACACGGCGTCACATACCAGTAGACCTGAATCTTCGGTATGTACTTTTACCAAATTGACACACGCCTTTAAGGCAGAGTACACTTTTCATAACAAAATCAAAGTGTATTAAAGTCATTAAATTTAAAACTTTACTGCACTGTTACCTCTTTGCTGCCATACTTTACATACTACTATCCAGGGAGAGCAAACCTTTCTAGGGATTACGGAAGTTACTTTAAACTTTAAAAAATGAAAACTGAGACAAACCGCATTCTGAAACTGGAAAAGATTGGGGCCGTACAAACTGAACTATCGGGCCGTGTGTTCGAGACCCCAGGTACAGTGCAATAAGAAACCGCACACTGCCCTGGAGAATATGACAGCGACTTTAACAGTTTACTACCAGCCATGTTTTAATCTACCGTTTGAAATGATTGAACTTTTAACTTCACTCCCTCCTGCCAGCTTCAGCCATCCGGAATGCAGCTACAGACTACAGAGCGAACGTGTTTGTAAACTCATGAACAGGCAAAGATGTCGCAAAGTTACTGGAAGCATGTAAAGATATAGGTCTGCACAATTACACAGCGTGCAACATGGAACAGTTCAAGCGCAGTAAACTTCCGGCAAAGAAGCAAATATTTGACAACGTGAGAATACGGTGCATGCAGACTATGACATCTGCTGCCTGCTGTCCAAACGTAATGGAACGAACTGCAGCCTGGGAAACAGGCAATTTCAAAATGCTGTGCCTGCAATATTTCGTCTCACCATTGCACATAGCCTACAATCTAGACGCTCACACAGCCACCAGTACAGATACAACACTGCAAGCATACTTGTACTATTTATTATTTCTGTATTTCTTTACACATAAACTACCCACAAGGATTGCAAGTTATTTGATCGCGCATAATTCCTCGTCTGAATTATACTGAAGTTATGACAAACGACGTATAGATCCCGTTCTTAGCGTACCAGGATAGCTCCGTCGGTATAGCGACTCATTACGGGTTGGATGGTCCGTGGATCGAAAGTCGGTGGGCGCTAGATTTTCCGCACCCGTCCAGACCAGCCCTGGGGTCCACCCAGCCTCCTGTGCAATGGGTTTCTTTTCTCTTTTCCGGGTGTAAAGCAGCCAGGGAGTGGCATTAACCCACTTCATCTAGCGCCGAGTTTAAAGAAAGATTACAGCTATACCTCGCCTTCCCTTCCGTGCTTTCATGGCAGGTTATACGGTCAACTTTATCTATCTTCTTATAGTTTCTGTCCTTAACGTGTTGTTCATAACGCTTGTAGGAAGTGCACGTACAGTACATGCACACACATTTTTTAACCCGGCACTACAAATAGGTGAGTGGTGACCTTTAACCCTGGGCTGGCTTTACACAAGGTGAAACAGCCTCCACAGTTCACGGGGAGGGCGGGCTCTAGAACAGAGACGATACTGTGGAGAAAAAAATCTCTAGGTCATGCCGGCAATGTAAGGCCGATCCTGCAGGTCATTCATTATGCCGTCACTACACCCACAGGGTTATATAATTACTAGGAGCGTTTGCTAAATCGCGAAAAGCCACTATGGGCTTCGTCATGTCTGTCCCTCTGTCTATCCGTCCGTCCGTCTCTCCGAAATGAACTCGGATCCCACTGAAAGGATTTTCATGAAATTTGATATTTGAGAATTTTTTCGAAAGTCCGTCAAGAAAATTGAAGTTTCATTAAAATCTGACAAAAATAACGGGCACTTTACATGAGGACCGATACACACATTTGCTCATATGTCACTCAGTTCTTCTCAGAATAAACAATGTTTCAGAAATAAGTAGCAGAGAAAATAAAAACACACATTTTATGGTCAATAACGTTCCTTCGAAAATCGTGCCTTTTATGAGATAATGTGGAAAGATACTGCAGAACCGGAAAGGCTACAGATGATATGGCGCATGCGCATTGCATGCTGGATACGTAAGACTACACACACACACGCTGAAAATATATAACACATTGCTTTTCCCCTGCAACAATGGTTGCATGAACGCGCCTCCTTGTTAAGTTTTACGTATATTGCCTGTCTTGTTATATCCAGATTTAATCAAGGGGGATATTATTCAAATGGGTACTGAGGCATAAATAAATAAATGGCATGAGCTCGTTCTATAGTATAGGCCGTTTTGAGGAAATTCGGTTGTCACCGTGGCCCAAAACGGTTCGTCATTTCTAACGTTGGCTCGCAATAACAAATATGCAAGCCAAATGTGTTTATGGGATATTAAACATTCACACAAGACATTATTACGCCTTCATATGAGGCACACCGTAGAAAAACCACACGAAAAAGTAACACGCCATGTTTTCTTATGCTCCTTACATTGTTATCAGTTGACTACGCATGTAAACAGGAGTCCGAAACAGCTAGAGCACTGGAGATGGCTCGAATAAGCCAGTACGATCATCCATGCAATATGCCCTCCAAATGTTTGGTCTGGTCACATTTATTTAATGGCCACATCGGAACCCATGAAAAATCTTCATGATAGTTGTATGCGGAATGTTCGATGAGTTTGTGGCTTTAAAGGATGGCCTTATGGGTATTTACACCGTGTATCATATGTTTGTAACGTCGTTCCTTCGAAACGTCTGAGCAAACACATTACACTACAGGCTGTAAAAAGCCAGAAGACCATCAGTTGGGTAAACGCCGGCCATGCAAAGCTGAAAAATCACATTTCTGGCATTATTGAAGGGTCTTATCTCTGAGGCCATTCCCTCTCATAAACGGCATACAGACATAAAGCCACGTTCTCAAAGCTTACCTCAGGAACAAGATCCCAAAGTACTGTCAAACATTCGCGGGACGCAGTATACCTAGGGATTCTTGATTGAACAGACTAAACATAGTGATAAATTAGTGCTGGTTTCACATAGACAATGAAGCAGAACCATCCAAATCACAACTGCACGCCCTCAAGCTGTCGATTTCCTCGTACCTCTCTCCGCTTCCCATCTTCGCGAGTAAGCCTTAACACACCAGCTACACCACAAATCATTAACAGTTCTGAGACTATATTCGCAGCTTCCATGAAGAAGTAATGTTTGCACGTAAAAGTATCATATTCTGTAAGAAGCAGCATTTTTAACAAGGAGTGGCCCAGTTCTTTATTATTATTGCATACAGCTCCCATACCATAGAGATGACATACCATACAGCTCCCATACCACAGATACCATACCATAAAGCTTCCATACCACAGATGCCACACTATACAGATCCCATACCATACAGATGTCATACCATACAGCTCCAGTACCATAGATGCCATCCCTTGCTGAAAAGGGCCTCTGATCACGGATAAAAAAACGATAACAAGAGGAGAAGAGTTCTCGGATTAGGATGAAGCACGAAGAAGAATAATGGTATTTTTAAACCCCCTATTTTATCACATTTATTGGATATAACACAGTTTTCGGACTCCTTTTTTCGGTGTATCATACACTTCTCTGATATGTATGTGAAGCTGGAAACTAAACTGTACACATGCATGACGTAAAATAGTATTACGCAACGAACGTAATAACTTCTTTGTGTCTCATTTGCCTGAGGATAGATTATTGTTATGCCGAAACAGGTAGCATTAAAGCATCCAGAACATAAAGAGCTGTAACTGACGATTATTATCCACCTGTAAAAGTTTACCGACGCTTCGAAGGAGAAGAGCGGGTTAAATTTCAAGGGTATAACAGTGCCAGGCTACATGGTCTAACACACAGGGCTGCAATTTAACAGTCGACACCATAAGAATCTCAAATCTCACAAAGCGCTCAACATCCCTAGTCTAAACCTTGGTCTGAGGGATGCGAACGGAAGCTACAGAACACTCACCAGGAATGGCCCACCCAAGTCACCACCCGATCTGCGGAGGAAGGGATTTGGCGCCTGTAATATTTAATCCTGTTTCATTCAAAATTGACAGGTACAGTCACATGTTTTTGCAAAGGATGATCCGCCGTGACATGGCCAGCAACCAAAAACGGATTTAATATGCTGAATACGACAATGTGCAAACCAATCAGCCATAGAGAGGTAATGCAACACCCAAACAAGTTGAATAACGCCCACGATGACTATACCACCACAGGCCTTTTGATTACATCGAGGGTATCCCTGCAGAGGTAGATGGTTAGACTGGCATTCTCAGGGCGCCTGTGACCTAAGAAACTAACATTTTAATTTCTTTTTTGTGACGCAACAGTTGAACACGAACCTAGGCCGCCTCAATGTTGAGGTTTTTAGATTACACTCAATCACACACACACACACACGCGCGCGCGCGCGGTACCACTTAGCTGAACGAATGATCAGCTCGGCACAGATGCCACTCCATACACAACAAACATAACGGAACAACACTCATACCATCAGTGGGATTCGAACCCGAGATCTCAGAAATCGAACTGCCGCAGATTTTAGACTGCACGGCCACCGGGATCGGTATCCTTCTACATTACGAGTGAAAATTACGTCACAAAGTAGTGTTCCTTTGTCTTCCACGATATTTCTCTACAGATGAACGTAAAGCAGCTGCATCCGGCAGTAAATACACTACGGCTGCTGAAAAACTAATCGAATCCAGTCTTAGTTACTTCGAAGACAGAAACTTAGCTGCACTCGATACGACTCACAATAACAGAGAAGCATGCCGAAACTATGCACGTACGCACACACCAGACAGGCAATGTACGTATAACTTAACACTGAGGCGTGTTTGCATAACCACTGTTGCCGTCGAAAAGCAGTAAGTAGTGCGTATTCTGAATGTGTGTGTATGTAGCCTTAGTTACCTTGCACGCACAGCGCATGTGCCGTATTATAACCTGTGTGGCTCTACCACATTTTCCCACATTATCTCATAAACGGTACGATTTTCGAAAAAAAAAAAAGTTACTGTATACAAAATGTGTTTTGATTTTTTTTACAACTCTTATCCAAAACACTTCTCATTTTAAGAAGAATTCAGGGAGATATTGTCATAAATATCTGTACATATGTCTTCACATAAAGTACCTGTTATGTTTGTCAGATTGTAACAAAAACTTGTATTTTCTCAACAGATTTTCAAAAAATACTCAAATATCAAATTCCATGAAAATCTGTCCAGTGGGAGCCAAGTTGTTCCCATGCGGAGGGACGGACGGACAGAATGAAAGACGTGAAGAAGTCAATAGTCACTTTACGCAATTTATCGAAAGCAATAAAATGGGCATGACTTTGCAGCATCTTGGTGAGTCACAGCAGATTCGGTGTGGTTAGCGCCACGATAGAAAAGTGAAGAATGAAGAAAGAGATAGCACGTTCCTTCAGACAGGTAGTACCCAACTAACAAATTGCATATCCCAGAACACCGTGTTATTAAAAATGATCAATTAAGGGCAGGGGAACGAATGATTACTGCAGTAAGTCCACTACACTATGCATCATCAAGGCGCAGCATTTAATTATAAGGAAAAACTTTTTTGCTTGAACAGTGCTGCTCTCCGGAAAATCAATTCACAGAGCTGTGCCCTTCACTTTTCATTTTATTCTGCCGGAATCTTGGTTTCGCTCTGCTACTGCAGTGCATTAAGAATAACTTCCGCTACTACGAACACGATGGAAAATAACGGCACATTCATTGACCAGTCATACTATGGTTCCGTGATATAATAATGACGTTAGAAATACCTCATTCAACAAGACACTGCGGGACGCACCGCTACAACGACTGCACATTCTGTACCAGCCGACGATGTTAAACGTTCACAAAAGTTATCGGCTGAAATTTTTAACGAGGACTGCAAACTCCATGACAAGGGTGCAAGTACTTTTCAGACCACGGGTACACAAATTTTCCACACATCCAGTAGCCATTTCAAAATTCTAGACGCCAGAAAAGTGACATGAAGGACGTTCCATAATGTGGATCCACATATACTAGGTGCCACCGTACAAGATTTAGTAGTCAGGATTTTCTGGTGTCCTTGATTTGTGCGCCCTTGATTTATATGTAAGTCGTGAGAGTTCAGTTCATGTACCGCACACACACACACACACACATTACCGTGAATTTCTCCACACATCCTTGAAGCACAACCAGCGTCATCCAATGGATAGCGGGTGCCATTTGCCGGAAGTGAAGCTACCGGAGCGCAAAGTCCAGTGCCAACGTGAAGATTGTGTGGAGCATTCTTAAAGCCAACACGCCTTTAGGTGTGAGATGTAGGTATATGAATATCGGGGGAGGTGTATTCATAATTCTACAGCCAAATGCACTAACTTCTCCTTCCTTCTTCGTTTATTGTCAGTAGCACAGATTATATAGCGCTCGGCGAATGGTTGGTGAATAACTAATTGGAAAAGTACGCGTAAGAAAACTGCAGTGGTTACATTTGAGAAAATATCCAGGCATCCGGACCGATACCGGTGGCCGTGCGGCTTAAAGCGTAAGTCTGCGGCCGGGCGATTACTGCGATCGCCGGTTCGAAACCTGCTGAGCTCATAAATATATATATCTCTTGTGTTTGTTGCGTGTTTATTAGGCAGCGGCCTCTGCGATGAGTTGATCACTCATTCTTAAGAAACCTACCGAGTGTGTCTAATCGTGTGTGCTCCAATACCTCAACAAAGAGGCGGCCTAGACCCGATTGGGGCTGTTGCGCCACAGAAAAAAAAATTCACGCATATGCGTGCATTGAACGGCAAACATAACGGAAACCCTGTCAGTATAGGTCTCACTACGCCGAGATTTGAACCCACAACTTTCAGACAGCTAGGTTCTGCGATATGAATTCCAGGTACAGAATGTGTTCAGTGAGAAAAATAGCCGTGATCCGTCATCAAATATGTTATTCATTACGCAAAAAGATCGAAACAGAAAACCTAAAAATGTACAACGAATTAGTGCTAGATAACTTAGCTAAGGAATTCTATTTTGATATAACCAAAACCCCAAAGAGAGCAAGGAAAGGTGTTGAGCATAACGCAGCATTCTGTAGACTGATGTTTTCAAACCATCCAACTACAAGGTTTTCAGTTCGACATTTGATACTGTCACGACCGTGTCAATGAAGATCGGTGTGTTCTGGGATGTTAACGATGCGTCGTGGGGTACGGAACCACCTCGCCAACGGCATACTGCAACGTTCCAGAAAACTTGAAGGCTCTTCAAACTCAGAACCAAGTAAATTTTAGAGCGGTTTAATTCTGGTGATTAATTCGATACGCGCGTGTAAATGAAAACAGAGAGTAACGACTCTCACCGCCATCACCAGTACCACCACCATCGTCGTCATGACAATTATGCATACTACTGCTTGGAACGCGGGTCCCAGTGGCCGCGCAGTCTAGGGCGTAAGTCTGCGGCCGCTCGCCTGCTGAGAATGTGGGTTTGAATCCCACCGGGGGCATGGATGTCTGTCTGTTTTGAGTGTTGTTTGTTGTCAGAGGTCTCTGCGACGAGCTGATCACTCGTCCAGAGGAGTCCTACCGACTGTGGTGCGTCATTGTGTGTGATCTAGAAACCTCAAGAATGAGGAGGCCATGGGCCGCGTCGGGCCGCAGCGCCACAGAGGGGGGGGGGGCCTGTTTGGAACAGCAAAGAGGAGCGTTTCCCAAACTTTTTTTGCTCGCGTAAATATGGAGTGTCCGAATGATAGGTATCCAAAATGAAAAACTTATACCTCAGAAATGATTTTAGCTACGCATACATACCAGCTGTATACGTAACAATGCACTGCATGATTTGACCTTAACTAATTAGCTTCGCGGATAGAAGGGGTTTCTTAATTAGATATTCTAACGGGTATACGACATAAACATATCGCAATAAAAGGCGTTCCGCGATTAGTTTATAAGAAAACTTTAGTCGTTTAATTAATACAATAAACTCTAAAATAGCTATAACAGAAATGTATCCACGGATCCCGTGAGAGCTGGTCGCGGATACCTTGCGATCCACGTTTCACACTTTGGGAATCACTGGTACAGAGCACCCACAACGTGTGGCTCTCGGTCTCCATTCTCGGCCATTTTTTAAAATCTGACCACGTTTTGCCTCTATTTTATAACTCCCTTCTCGACTGGTCACGGACACGATTTTCTTGGTTTTCCTCTGCTGCACTCTCTTTGAAGATTCCAGTTCAATGCGCGCCCTTACTTCGACCCATTTCACTTGCTCAGCGTATGTCTAATACTTTTCTATTTTTTACTTCAATTATAATTTATTCCCACCCTGATCTGTCCCATAACTCTTTGCTGGAAAACACTTCTCGCTGGTTGTCTTATGCTTACATTATTTTCAAGCAACTGTTCACAGATGTTTAGTATTCAACACGCATTTCATGTCTTGCGGCGTACAACAGTACAGCTTCAACAGCGCTGTTATAAAGACTGTCCACTTACTTAGTTCATTTTAATAAACAGGTCGCTCTCCGCCTTTGAATTCTATTAAAATTGTGAAATTATGTTTCTGCTTAAATAGGCATCAAGTCAAAAATAAATGTGGAAGAGTGGAGGTACAGCTCCATGCGTTCCTACTTACACTTAAGGTAAAGGTCACTCTAGAACAAGCCATGAGGGTTCAGAGGGGGAGTAGAGGTATAGCTCTACTCTTCCTGTAACATCGGCTCTATACGGGGGGAGGGGGTGTGTGGTTAACGCCACGTCCTGGCCGCTAGCCGCGGGGAAAGAGAGCCGGTACCCATTGTACAGGAGGCTGGGTGCGCTTAACATAACACCACCACACACGTAATGTGCAACCCGAAAACCGCCAGACACAAACAGGCCGCACCTCTTGTAGTTACAAGAGATTCGTGAGGGGGTTTGCAAGCAAGCGAATGCAGAAATTCTCCTTACTGCTGGAATGAAATTCAAAATTTTTTTATCCTGTGCACACATCGAAGGCATAGGACGGTGTGGCGGTAAAGCAGCACTCATTCTTAACCTCGGCAGTGAATGATGGGTGGTCAGTTTTACGCCCCAAGTCACTTTGCCCTCGATGCCCATTGACTGTGAGGCTGGGTGGGTCGTACAGCCGGTATAGACCGTTTTGAAAAAAAAAATTGCACCCGACGGAAACAAAATCACCTTCACCGTAGTCCATGCCCAGCACGTAGCCTAGTCAAAGTTGAAACTTCAGAAAATTGTTTCTGTATCAATTACTGACCGGGTGCTAGTAACGAACCATGACGATTCATCTGTCCTAATAAGTTCCGTTACTGGACGCGACTCTCAGCGCTAATAATATCGGATGACATTATAAAGGTTTATCTTTATTAAACTCGTCGTAATATTGGATACAACTTTTTCAGTTTTATATCCAAAGACCACTTGCAATAATTTAAAACACTGAAAATATTAGTTCCAACAGCAAGGGATTATTTCGTTGTATGAAAACCCACCCTGAGCTGTTTATCTGAAAGTTTCATATGATGGGAACAAAAACGTAGCCATTCCGAACACATTACCATGCGAAGAGAGGTGAATACTTGCTCCATTTATACGCACATACAGATGTGCTGTACGTAATACGTCCTCCTGATTCAAGGATGATCTCACGGAAACGCGCTTGCGTGTCCGAACTTACAAATTCTTACATGTAAAATCCACAAAGATGTGACAAGCTCGTGACAACGATTAAAAACAATAATACCCTTTCTCTAGAATTTGCTTTCTTCTTTTCCTCCCCCCCCCCTTCTACTGGACATAACACCCCGAGAAGACATCTACATTTAATGGGGCTGCAAGTCAGCCTCATTAAGTGTAGATGGTAGAGGTATAGTTCTAGTGCAGCAGAGGAAGAAACTTCAATCCACGTCTTACGCGAATATGAAGCTTTGCCTTCACTCAGACATGCATATCTGGGCTCCTTTTTCTTGGACTCAGAGGATGCTAAGTGTCTAAGTCTGGGGCCATTTCGAACTTCAGCAAAGGAATAGGGCTCCCTTGAATTGACATCGGACTATGAGGCACAAAGGGCTCTTCTAAAGACCTAGATGTATCGGGACCGAAGGGGCTCGAACCTAATTATTACTCACTACTCACCTCCCTTCCATCACGGTCCGGAAAAGTACTCCGTGTACCGCTCTCAAAATCCCTTTCCATCATCTCCGTGGTCTTTCACTGACTATTTCTAATGTAGATTAACAAATATTTTCATCAGCCACATGTCTTTATTCATCTTCTCTACACACCTCCTCCATTTCATTCTACAGTCGGATGTAGTGATCTAATCCATCACGGCCTTTACTTCTCTTATCATTTCTCACGCACTTAAGTTCATGTCACTGGCTAACGGTTCACATAAGCTAATCGATTGCAAAACAGTGGTTATATTATGTACACCACAGACATTCCGCATTCTGCCCACGGGGTATTCTATGTGTGTCAAAACAGACAGCGCGTCTCTTAAATATTATTAAACGATTTTTCTTTGTAACGGAGATGCAATGTCTTTTCTGTAATGTAGAAACTGACATTGAACACTTTCAGATAAGACTCAGGCCTCATCTCTTCTGCAGCTTCAGTTCGTTATTTGTCTCCGGCACCCCATGTGTACGTTGCTCTACAGCACCTCAACTCAGAAACTTAGTCCGATTTAAATACCGAATTTAAACAAACTCGGTACATAAATCAAGCTTCTAATGACAACAGAACTTACTATGTTCAATCGAACACCATCGATATATCAAATAACGGTTATTATGCAAACTCATGAGGTGGGGCCGACATTAGGGCCATTGTATGACTGAATTTCTGATTTCAGCAAATATTCGCCAATACAAAATGCTTATTGAAATAATTCCTTGCATAGTTTCCAACATCGCCATGACGCAGGAATAAAGATACAAGTATCCTTCGGTATAATGGGAATATGACGAGCAGTTGGTGAGAAGGCATGTCACAGTCACACTTAAAATAGAGGATGAAAAGAATCGGCGCACAAGCCCACAACACTTGTTAAAAATATAAGTCGAAAATAAGAAATTGTTGCACAAAGGGTGTCATTCGAGACACTTGTCATCGCCATGTGGCGGTAACATACTCTCAGCAGTGCTGTCGCGACAACAAAGCGCATTGTTAGATGTCTCCAGACGACACACGGTGTACAGCGGGGCTCAGGTGTGATCGAATAATCGAGAAACTCTGCGACATACTCTTAACCCTCGGTGCCTGTAATAGTGGAGGTGGTAATGATGGGAATACGCGCTACGTCATCCTGGTCGACGTCGTCCAGACGCTAATGTGTTTCGATGATTGGAACAAATCTGCCGTGAGACATGAAGTGTAAGACGTAAGACACTTGTGAATGCAAATCGCCCATGGACTGAATGGACACAAGCCAATGACGATACCATAACTGCAGTTGTGGTAGGACAGCCGTACAGAAGCTCACCCACACAAGAATTTGGACTACAGTAACATATCGTGGAAGGCACATCTGCTTCCAGACGATCGTCCTTTTCACCTCTTGACCATACTGCGTAACCACGAAGCGCCCATGGTTTGACCATTTTCTAAACAAGGAATCAGACCACGGACAGCGTGTATGTACTATGTAGACCTTGTGTATTAGAATCGTATTTAGATGTAAATAATTACAAACATGGCGACAGCGCGCCCTGTGTTATTTTCCTAAGTCGACGTCGGACAAATATACCATAATTGTTCTACGTAGTCATACGGTCTGCAACTAGACGTTACAAACAGTAACAAATAACAGGGTGGGCCAGGATAGCTCAGTCGGTATAGCGACTCTTTATGGGCTGGATGGTTCGCGGATTGAATCCCTGTGGGGTCGAGATTTTTGCAACCGTGCAGAACGGCCCTGGAGCCCACCCAGCCTCCCATACGATGGGTACTGGGTCTCTTGCCCGTTGCTTGGTGTTCACCAACCACCCCACTTAGCGTCGAGGTTAAAGAAGGGGTAGAGCTATACCTCTATGCCACGTCTGGGTGCTCGCGGCCTGTTCTAGGGTGACCTTTACCTTTTTACTTTTAACAAATAACAAGGGATTACAGCACTGCACCAATACCGTTTAATATAAGTAACATGGGATTACAGCATTGCACCAATACCGTTTAATATAAGGCCATACCATCAGAGATTATTCTTGATTATACTTACAAATACATAGGTATAGTGGGGACCGTGGTAGCACAGTGGTTAAAGTACTGTGCTACAAATCGGAAGGTCGCTGTCTCGATCCCAGCGAGTGTCAGTGGATTTTTCATTGACATAAAATCCTTCCGATCGTATTATGGCCCTGGGATCGACTCAGCCTCTAAGAGAAATGAGTACCAGGAGCATTTCCTTGGGGGTAAAGGCAGCCAGTGCGTAAAGCTGACCTTACCACCATCCTGTGCCGTTGTCATGTAACCTGGGAATCTTAGCTCCTGGAACCCTCTGGGTCACTCCAGGCCTGTAACGGGACTGATTTACCCTTTTACACAGGTATAGTAATGGAACATACTTTTTACTCCAAAATGTTCCTCCTTGAACTTAGTTATAAGAGAAAAACGTCAAAATACTGCACTTCTTGCAAACGAAAACGTAGAAACCAATACGGAGGTACTATATTTAAAACTGTTGTGTTACCTGTTAGTCGGTGACTTCTAAATTCGTACAAATAGTTGATACAGTTTGCCCATATACATATTTTAATCTGTCTTTTCGAGTTTTTTCTTTACTCTTTGTAACCCCTCTCTATTCTACCGTTCATATGATCCACTTCTGCACTCCATAAGATTCTATCCATTTACTCCCAGCCGCAAACCATTTTTATACGAACGCGGAAGTGTAGAAGCCTAATCCGGAGTGCAGAAAGCCGCAGTACTTTAAAGCGAATCTTAAACCAGCGGGTCGAGGAAATACGGCGTAACCTGGAAGTGAGAGACCGTCATAGAGACCGTGGTAGAATAAAAGTGAGTTATTGTAACTGCCTTGCAGGAAAGAACGGGAAGATTTAACGTGGGGTGGAGGTAGTGACCCATGGACGATCAATCAGCAGGTACGTTGGGGTGCGTGCGGGCACTTATCACTAGGCCATGTGGTGCCTCTTAGTGGCCAGTGTTCCAAGGTACTCCACCTGTGGCACACAGATCAACAACAGAAAAAAAGTTACTGGGGTTTTATTCCATTACATCACTAAGCAGTGAAAGGCTTAAACGCCAGGGTCCTTGGGTCGCTCATCACCCGGCTGAGTAAAGTAACGATGAGGATGAATAAAAAAAAAATGGACGGGGAATTTTAATATACATTCACTAAGTTAACAGTACTGTGCATGACGGAGGATATAAACGTAAATCATCCGTCACTGGCACACAGATTGTTTACACTGTTGTCTGTCTCCCTGTATGAGACTTTTTAACAGCGAAGAACCATCCAACTAACTGAACTCCATGGAGCACAACCGTTCCTGGGAAGCTTAAAGATCTTGAGCTACTTAACAAATTCACCGCATTTTATGAAACCCGAAGGTTCATTACCGCATTCACAAGCGGGCGTCCTGTCCCAATCCTGATGCAGATTATTCCTCCCTATTCCAAACTTCGAAGATCCATTTTAATATTATGGAAGAACCATATATAATCTTATTCTTTAATTATGAGCACATGAATAAGATTTACAGAAGAATAACAAAATGAGGCAGAATTAAGTTCAAGAAAGGATGGAAACACACAAAGGAAGAGAAGGAAAGCTGCTGATGACGGTTGGCCATCGGCTGTAAAAAGCGCTGCCAAGTTAAGGGCAAATGAAGAATGTCTTCTGGGACATGACGCCCTGCAGTCTGGTTAGACACTCAGAGATGAGATCTTCAATCTTAAGCAATGTTACGCGAACGTACTGTCTCAATCTTAAGGGCAGAAGAGACAACCTTACGTAGCCTATAAATGACAAACATAATTTTCGAAAACTCGACAGTTTCACGTGAAAACTGGCGCAGAGTTATCCGCCATTCCAGTCCGTCATGTGCCTCTTTCAACGCTAGACTAACAGTAGCGGCTAACTGCCAGTCAATACAGAGACAAAAGACGTAGGTAATATTGAACTTTCGGACAAAATTTATGACGTCAGCTGCCTTCCGCGTTTGGTCTAGCCTAAGATATTTCTAGAACATGACATATCCAGAGCTAATATTGTTACAAATTTAGCAAAGACAGACGGCAGCTCCGGCTCGGAGAACTTGCCCTCTAAACCAAGACGAATGACGAGTCTGACTTTAACTTCGGACTTCCATATGTATGTGTCATTGCCACACCGGGCAGCCACGACAGATGATTACGTCAGAATGCTTTGAAGATACCGTTGAACAAGTTTCAGCGTCTTGTTCTAAAATCAAACACTCACAGGCCCTATGATTTACCGTATATCCTGGTGTACAAGAGGCACAGCTGTTTCAGCAGTGAAAATATGGTAACAATGAGTCTCTTTACCAATTAAGTGCGAACTTAGCCATTAAAAGCAGTCGGTACCGACGCTAGAGTTTAGAATTACGGAACATTATTATCACGATTTTAATGCCAAGTTAGTGTCACTACCAAAGCCTGGATAGCTCAGTCAGTACAAGACTATGCTACAGACTGGACGACGAATCGGGGTATAATTCCTAGCAGAGGCGGATATTTCTCCACAGCACCCTAATCAGATGTGGCTCACCAAGCATCCTATCCAATGGGTACCGGTTGCGGATCACAAAGTATCATATCTAATGGATAAAAACCGGTTTCGACTCACCAAGTATACCATACAGTGGGTACCAACCAGTTGTGGCTCACCACGCATCCTATACAATGTGAACCAATCTGTTGTGGCTCATCAAGCATCCTATCCAATGGGTACCAACCAGTTGTGGCTCACCAAGTATCGTATCCAATGTGAATCAACCTGTTGTGTCTCACCAAGTATCCAATCCAATAGGTACCAACCGGTTGTGGCTCACCAAGCATCCTCAACAATGGATACCGGTTGTGGCTCACCAATAATCCTATCCAAGGTGAATCAACATTTTGTGGCTCACCAAGTATCCTATCCAATGTGAATCAACCTGTTGTGGCTCACCAAGTATCCAATCCAATAGGTACCAACCGGTTGTGGCTCATCAAGCATCCTATCCAATGGGTACCGGTTGTGGCTCACCAAGTATCCTAGCCAATGTGAATCAACTTGTTGTGGCTCACCAAGTATCCTATCCAATGTGAATCAACCTGTTGTGGCTCACCAAGCATTCAAACCAATAGGTACCAACCGGTTGTGGCTCATCAAGCATCCTATCCAAAAGGTACCGGTTGTGGCTCTCAAAGTATCATATCCAATGGATAAAGGCCGGTTTTGACTCACCAAGTATCCCATACAATGGGTACCAACCAGCTGTGGCTCACCAAGTATCCAATCCAATAGGTACCAACCAGATGTAGTGCAGCAAGCATCCTATCCAAGGAGTACCAACCCGTTGTGGCTCACTATTCACCCTGCAATGGGTGCCAACAGCTCTTTGCCCAGATGTAAAGCGGCCGAACAGTGAAATTGTACGTTCTTCTCTCACTAGAGTCGAAGTAAGGAATGCGTGGCGCTAGAAGCTACCTATACCATCCCATACTCCTTATGGCGAGGTGCTTAATTAAGCACAGAAAGACGATACGTGTTTAATTGGGGGGGGGGGGAAGTTCGTTTTAGGACAGTCAGCAGGCCTATCTTAGAACACAGCGAATACAAAGAAATGACTCGTAAATGATGAACTGAAAGGAAGGTGTCACAGCGTAAGCAAGTAGTCTACTATACCGATTTTTGCCTAGAAGAAAGAAAGAAAACGACAAAGAATCTCACAGTAAGAATGGCTCGTGTGGAGGTCGAGATTTAAACCGGGAAGGTATAAAGATATAAATTTACACTCAGCATCATATCAACTTTCTCGGTTTAATTGACCTTCCATCTGAATGCAGAGATATTTTTATAGCTCTGCCCACACAAGTGTGCGTTCTATAGTAGGCTAGTGGTTCCGAACCTAAGCACCGTGCCCTGAGACTTTTGACAGGTACAATACAAGTGTGTTAAACTGCGACACGCATAGTGAGTCTCCAAAGCAGCTAACTCGCAGCTGCTGTTTCAACAACGGGTACACAGTTTCAGTTCCTGTCGATTGTGTCGCACGGGGGGTGTCGGGTTCAAAACTCGGCCATGAGGCCTATTACTATGACTGAGGTCTTTTCGCATTTTCTTCAATATTACCCAGTCAAATTCTGAGATAATAAGCATATTTCAAGTTTAGCCAGGATAGCTTCCTTCATCAAGTGTTCCATTTCAGAGGAAACATAAAGCCTATACCCACAGCCGGTAATCTGCACGATATAGAGGACAGCTGTTCCTTCACCGTGATTGTAGGTCATTTTGGTGGAAAAAAAATTTAAACTTCTTCAGTAATAACGTTTAGATATAATCAAGGCGCACAAAATATTCGAGAATAGAGTGATGAGGAAGATATCTGACGCTATGAGGTACGAGGTAACAGGTGAGTGGAGACTGCTTAAAGAGGTGCTTTATGATCTGTACTTCTCACCAAGTATTATTCGGGTGATAACATCAAGGAGAATGAGATGGGTTGGACATTTGGCACGTATGGGATACAGGAGAGCCGCATACAGAGATTTTGTTGGCAAGCCTAGGCGAAGAAAGGAAGATGATGTCAAAATGGATCTTCAGGAAGGGGCATTGAGGGCATGGACTGGATTGATCTGGCTCGGGATAGGGAAAAGTGGCGGGCTCTTGTGAAAGCGGTAATGAACTTTCGAGTTCCATAAAATGCGGGAAATTTCTTGACTAGCTGAGGACCTGTTAGTTTCTCAAGACGGTCTCCGATCCACGGTTTTAGTTAGTTACCCAGTAATTAGTAAGTAATATTACGCATCTGTAACTTAAATCAGCTCTGCCGTTGCTGGCACTTTGTACTGTACCATGAATATGCAAGCCGTTCTAAGGACACCACGACTGCTGCCTGGCACCTGCAGCGGTGCAGATAATAAACAATGCACACACCGCAGTAATCATATGTATCTCATCCAGCGCAATCGGTTAACTACAGCTACGTCACCCCCAGTCTGTTCGCGAGTCAGTCTCACTCATTAAACATCTAATTAACTGCTCCACTTGCTGCCAGTACACTCACGTCAACAAGCAAAGTGAGCAACACATATTACGTCAACTCATTACAGTATTACTTCGAATTTAAGACGCAGTTTTTTTCCACATTTTTCCAAACAGAAAATTAGCGTACGTCTTAAACTAAGATATTATTTTTCACTCCTCGTTTTCCTCTAAGAACAAGTAGTCTCGCTGAAAGGGTAGTAAATATTATGGACAGTGAAAATATTTGCATGCAATTTTTTTCCCTGCATATCCATTTCTATAATTTGGGTGTATTTTAAATTAGAGGGTGTTTAAATACAAAGTAAGATAGTATTCACCATGAAAGGATTTGTAACAGAAAGTAAACAGCTAAGGATAGCCTTACGTCTAATCCAGCGGAATCAGTCTCTAGCTCTCTAAGAAGCGCCACGAAAACGGTTTTTTGTGCTATCGTTCGAAGTAGGAACAATATTACCAGCAGAAAACCCCGAGCCCGCGCGGACGCGGATGAAGAACTAATTTCGGTACATGTTACTAATTAATTTGGCTTGTTTGTGAGCTGTAAAAGATGGCCATTACTCTATGACTGGCGTTCACAGCTTAGGAAAACTGGTTTAAACGATTCTCTATGTAAGCCAAACTGTTCACATAAAACGTAAAGTGAAGAGTTGATACAATGTCAGTCGCCATAATGGTGTATGCAAAATGAAAAAAAAGTGTACTGGAATAAATACAATAAATGTAATAAGGAGCCAGAATAATCCAGCCTACACCCTCCTACATTAATTCTCAAACAGTATCATACCCTCTACACCCTTACCTCTCATCATCTCTCGTAAAGAACAAAAACTGAGGCTCCTCACTGTTTAATATTCTCGATACTACTGTCACATTCTTCCTCTGAAGTCCACATATCTCCTCAGCGTGTTACCATTCAGTGCACAAAGCCAGGTTGCACAACAAGGCGCAAAGAATTTTCATTAGAATACTCGAAGAGAGATCAACCGGACGGACACACATATCCGGGGCAATATTCAAACTACTACTGACTGTTGAGTTTGTAGATTACCTTTACAGTGGTTTGCGCTGGGGACACGCGACCACACCTTGTTAGTGACCAGCAACCGACGTACTCCAGTTAAAAAAACATTTGGCTGAAATGCAGTCGTGTTTTGTTCGCTTCCGACAATGCCCTTATTTTCTTCAGTGCTCTGCGCGCATAAATTTAACTGGAGGCTTGTTATAAACGAAGCAAGATAGGCAATGTACGCATTACGTAATGTTACGGCGCATTCGTGCAACCATGGTTGTAGAAGAAAGGCAATAAATGATACATACTCTGAGTGTGTTTGTAGCCTTAGATATCTAGCATGAAATGCGCATGCGCCAAACTGCCATCTGTGGCCTTCCCCGCTCTACAATACTTTTCCACACTGTCTCATGAAGGGCACGATTTTCGGGGAAAAAAATTATTGAACATAAAATGCCGATTTTCACTTTCTCTACGTCTGTCTGAAACATTTCTCTTTCCAAGAAAAACTGAGCGAGATATCATTAAAATGTATAGTGGTCTTCAAGTAAGTATACGTTATTCTTGTCAGGTTTTAATGACACTTGCAATTTCTCGACAGATTTTCGAAAAGCGCTATAATATCAAATTTAATGAAAATCAGTCCAGTGGGAGCCGAGTTGTTCCATGTGGACGGGTGGACAAAGAGACATGACGAAGCTAATAGTCGCTTTTCGCAATTCTGCGAACGCGCTTCAAAACAACTACGGCATGCGGTGAACAGAATAAATCTGATAGGATCTATACGTTTTCCCCCCGACCGTCGTCGCGAGTGTTAAGGGACTCTACCTAAGCCCGTGAAAGTCAAATGCATTCTCTTGAGTTAAGCGACATTACTTCACAGTGCTACAGCGACCCCCTCACACCGTGACGCTACCGGGATCGGATGTCAGGAGCTTATGGGGTCTAAATGTAGCAGTCCATTAAGTTTACTGAAATGTATTGCCACCATCAGGAACAAGATCCAGCAAGTTGGCACACGCGTTGACGCTTCTGGCCGTATTCGGGATATGGACGTCTTAGAATCTTGGTCGAACTGCCCAATATCTTAGATTTTTGTATTTTTTCCCTTAATCCTAACACAAATTCCACCAGAACAGCTCAATTAAACCACGGTCGCATCCTTCCAAATCCTTTCCAACTGATCACTGACGCCATATGGGGCCTACTGAGAGACGAATGTAAATCATAAATAAATACCAGACCAACACACGGACGCATCTCACTCATAAAAAGTTCACTTCAGTCTGTCCCTACAAATGTACAAAGGGAAGTTTGAAATTACAGTAAGGTCAGTCTGAAAAATGGACGCACTCATACACGTACTTCCTAATTGGAGAAGCGCTGCCAACTTCTTTGTTCACTTCCTTTATTCCCTTGCTGTTTCTCCCACGTATGAATGGAAGAGGACCGTAACGGATGTTTGAAACTGAGTGGTTGGGGCCATTATTTTCCAGCAGACAAAAGTGGCGCAAAGTGAAATGGAATGACGTTTCAGCCATTCTGAAGACGCACATCATGCAAATGTTAAACGGATGGATGGATGGACTTAGGTTGTTTAACAACGCGGCATCAAATGCAGCGGTTATATAACCTCAGACGAAAAGAGCGCATTCGGTTATATTCACAGGAATGAGGAATAAGCAGTCGTGACGTTTCAAGGAACCATCCCGGTCCTAACCCTTGCAGGTAATTTCCTGTTAGCACTGATCAGCGACTGTCTATGAACGAGGACATAGCTATATAGTAAATATCATCACGAAAGACTTCACCCTGCAACAGCAATGCTATATGAACCTCATATCTCGCATTACCGTCAGAGTTATCAGGAACTGCATTCGGTCGTCCCTCGAACCTAAAATGCATCAAGTCAAACGCAAGTGCTCTTAAAATAGTCTGCTTTAAGTTCTGCTATTCTCACACTTTGCTCAGAAATCCTAATCTTCGATCTGAAAACGGTTAAATTCTCGTTAAATGACAACTATATATAACTCAAGAAATAACAAACAGGACAATTATAATAATTTAAAAATTATGCCATAAATAATGAATACACCATTTTGATGTGGTTTTTCAAATTCCATTTTTCCAGAAATCCACTTCTGAATTACTAGGACCGGAATGCAAAACTTCCCTAGAAATGTTTCCTCATCAGCTATCTACTACATATATGCATTTGCAGGCAATCAGTGTGTTCTCTAAAGTGTGGCACGCGAATACAAACATACTCGCACCTTGGCCCTGCATTGTTTGTCATACACATGTGCACACAGTGGCTTAATATCGTACATAATTCACACTAACGACACGCCATGTCGGGTAGGTTGGTGTCCCCATGCAATAATACCAACTTGCAACTTCACACAGCCTAAAACTTTAATTAGAATCGTCGAGCCGAGGTGACGACAGCAGGTATACAAGTGCGGTGGCCGGCGCTGCTGGTAATACAGCGGACGGACATCACACCGAACGGCACAAATCACCTATAACGCGTACCGAGAGAGTGACATACATCGAGCAGTCATGGCATTGACTCAGATGAAATATTATGGTCTTTTTGTTGGGTGGTGGGGGTGGGGGTGGGGGTGGGTAGTGGGTGGGGTTGGTGAGGTTACGCAGAATGATGAGTCCAGTTTGTAGAACTGCGAGCAGAAATATGCAAGAGTAATGCCTGATACTTGGCTACGTGTACAGCAAAACGCACCGTAACGGTTAACACCGTACTGCTGTTCCTAGTACAGGACAACATTGCCTGTACTAAACTCCCATCATACTATTCCTTCCCCTGTTTTTGTTCTCTTGCACGCAGACACACGCTAGGATTCCAGGTAAGAGAGATGAGGACATTATTTTACGTGACAACTGTCGCACAGTTACTTTCCGTCACCTCACCTAACTTACGAACTTCGACGTGTGCAATGATCAACATGTCTGTTGGATGTGACGCGTGTCTGAGGGCCGACGGACATTTCCGGTATTATTTTTAAAATATGGCGAGTATTAACGTATTACAAACTGCAGTACATTGAAGCAAAACGCTTGGACCCCGACTTAACGGAAAACTGGAAGAGTTTCGGGCCCTGCACTGCCTGCAGTAAAGCGACTTGTCAGACAGAATAATGTCCCTGTATAAGTACTGGCTTATAGTTGGGAAACTAAAGGACAAGTTCAAGATCCCACTAACATTTAATCGAAACGTACTTTCTGCTATTGGACGGTAAGGGTATATCGACAGGCACAACCCACGCCAACCCAGACGGGGACAATTAGTTACCCGTTCACAAACCGTCTTTTACCGGTGACAAACACAGCAGTTTTTCGTGCGCAAGAAGAGTAGTGGCGTTTTTTAACCAAGTATGTGGCAGTTCTGAAGTTTACTGCCGAACTTCCGGATTTCGAAGTGTAGTCATACACGTACGGAAGAAAATAGGTAACACACTTTGGCTTTATTTATAGCGTATTAATCTTCCTCCATTAAGCAGTGGCCACGCGGTCTAAGGCGTAGGTCTGCGGCCGCTCGCCCGCTGGGACTTCGGGTTCGAATCCTATCGGCAGCATGGATGTTTTGTCTGTTGTGAGTGCTGTGTGTTTTCAGGTACAAGTCTCTGCGACAAGCTGACCACTCGTCCAGATGAGTCCTACCGACTGTGGTGCGTCGTCGTGCGTGATCTAGAAACCTCGTGAATGAGGAGGCCCTGGCCCACTGGGGGGTGTCGCGCCAAAAACAAACAATCTTCCATTAAACTGCGTAACTTATAACAACAGCTCTGCTCTGTTTCATACATTATTTAAGTAACATACTCTCTGTTGTGTTCTGACAAAACCAACATCAGATGTATAAAAATACATCTGATACATGTACATGTAGCTGCAATACAAACGTCATACATGTCAGATTTTAATTAACCCTTCAAAGACGAAAATGAACCTGAATTATATATAAAGATCCAGCGCGTACGACGCAGTAAACACACGCCGTCTACGTTACACAAATCAATTACATGATGCTGTATAGTAAAATAATCGCTGCTTGTCCCGTAGAGAGCACCGACACATTTTGTGGGCAGAAAGAAGAATTTTTTAATGTTGAACCTTATGGTAATGGGATTTATAAACTGCGTATTGAAATATTAACATGCTGCAAGCACAATTAACGTTCAAGAACATATTCACACCACCATTAAATCAACTATCATCATCATCATCATCATCATCAATGGTTCCTGAAACGTACGGGAAAGTCTAACACGTACGTATATCTGTTTATTAAAGAAACTATTCTCCTGCAGGTCACAGATACTGGATTTTGCCAACATACGGTTTCAACATTTGCGTTCAGTGAAATTACCTTACTGTAAAATCATCACTACTGCTTACAAGACACGACGTTTTGCCATATTTACATTCACAGTTCACAGAAAGCAAATCTTCTGTACAAAAGGTAGAAGTCCTTTGACGGAAAAATTCTTGTGACCTTTCGAGAGAACTGTTACTGGAAATATCGGAAGGAGCACTGTGGTTTGCAGTCTACAAGCTAAGGGGCGCTCGTCTTCATAATGTAGCATATGAATAGAGCTTCCCCAATTTGTGGAATTCAACACAGTGTTTAGTCTCGGCACAGGATGGTAAAAACAGCATTTCTTACAGAAGCGAGGAAACGACTCTCAGATAAGGAAGAAGTACATGCGAACTCACTGCACAATTAAAAGGGCTCAATTTAATCAGGAAAGTAAATTAAATGGTGTAGCACTAAGTTTTAAAACAAAAATACATCATATGTGTAAATACAATTTGTGTAACCGTTTAAAGCACAGTGGTTACCAAAGGTCAATGTACTACCTCAACATCAAACACGGTCACGTTTTGCCACACAGTATAGCTTTTGTGTAATTCCAAGAATAAACACAGATTAATTATATCACTATATGATTCAGTGAAGTGGAACTAAGTGGAACACTGTAGTCCCAGACATACACAGTAGTCATGCGTTTCGGCACAGGCGTACCATCGGACGAGCGTGCAATGTTACATTTTGCAATGCATATATTACAATATTACACGATAAAATGTACCAAATTAAAAATAAAATATTCAAAACCTGAGAGTAAATATGATAAATTAGAAAAGAGAGAAGAGATCATCGCAAACTTCACAAGGAGCCACTCCAGCAGCCTGTCCGTCTAGGCAGAGTGCAAGACACTCCAACATAAAGGGTACATTTTCATAGCACAGAGTCCTGGTCAGTCTTCTCTGGCTGTTGCAAATGCTGTCCGTGTTCGGTCTTGCTTCCTGGGCTGCCCACAAAAATAAACACGCCGAAATAGTTAGGTGTGAAATTTTGTGAGAAATGCATGTTGCACCAGTGTTACTGTCCATGTCTTCGACAAATCCAAAATGGACTGACTCTTATTACAACGGATTAAGCATTTTTAAAATCAGTGGCAATAAGCGGCAGAAGCGCGCAATTACCACGACACGGATCACTTGAAACAAACCTTTAAGACTTACACAGTAATGATGTCAACGAATGTACACTAGTAATTACTTCATACACACAATATATTTGAGTGTCTCTGTTGGTACCGTAACGCACGGATCATGGATCATACAAACCTTAAGAGTATTTCTATCGGCCGATGCAGTTATTAAGTTCTAAGTACGCCGCATTTGTTTTCAATGTCATATTGAAAGTGTATGCGGACTCCCTGCATACTAATATGAGCTGTGACAGCAGCGTATAGCAACGTAGCAGCAGCTTATGTCACAGTAATCAATCTGGTTATCAGCAGTTGCAATGGCGTGGACAATGAAATGATTCAACGTTTTGTTGAAGCCACTATTAAGCGACATTGGTGCTCTCCTTTCCGTATCAAAATTCAGTTAGCTAATTGGACGCAGGCTTCATCCTGCTTTACATCAACATTTGTATTGTAAACAACAGTTGCTGTTTTACGTTAAACTTGAACGAGAGAAATAAATAATTACATTAAAAACAAAAAATTCATTCTGAACTTCAACCATGACAGGTCGTTATAAAAGTCCCACAGAATTCGTGGTGTTCCATGAAATAAGCGAATCATTACACAAACGTGAAAACTAAACTCGAATGTGGTTGCACAGAAAATCAAACTTCCATTTTGAAATCCCAAACGCGGCATTCATGTCTTAGGTTCTAAGATAGTGTAACCTTGCGCGTACATACGATTGTTTCGAAGAACCATGCTGCCTCTGTCTTCAGGGTCGGATATTAAATGCGGAAGGGCAGAGGAAATAATCTTGGTATAGTAAGCTATCTGTAATTACGGTGTGCAAAACACTACACAAAAGCACACTACATAAAATGTTTTCATTTCTTAGCAGCCATTATAAGGCGTTAACAAGTGTTTTACATTCTGAAACACAACCAAAATTACGAACATTGTTAACGCCTGTAGGTGTTTTGTGACACAATACTGGATTGGCACCGGCACAGAAAAGCTATCAGTAAGTTAGGTTGTAACTACCTTCGAACACTGCTTAGACGTGCTGCCACTACCAAATATAAATCAGCTCACCTGTTTAACAGTTAAAAATACCATACAAACGGAATATGGACAGCAAATGCCACTGCATGCTGTCTGTCACCTTGATGTAACAGTGGGTAATTTCCATCATTTTCATGCGCAAATTGAGTTCAAATGAAAATGTTCTCTCGCCATTGTCTCCGGACACACCCACACTTGTGATCCCTTGACAGAAATACTAGAATGTGTAACAAAGTGACCATCCTGGAGATCAGTAAGGGTGAGACTATTGTTTAGTATGTATGCCATCAGATGTCACCAAACTACGCATCACGTCATGCACCGAGTGATCGGAAATATCCACATCATACCTGGCCGAACAATTTACGGATATTGAATCCTGATCATTTCCCTTAGAAGACTGTAAGTGCCACGAAAACCTGCGTGTTCAGGTTGAACTGCAACGCATTCACATACACGAGAACCGCCTACGTATTTATCTTTGGGAGACAAAAAGATTTTACGCTTTGTTGCTCGTAACTTGTGGCCAAGAGTAAGACAGACTCGCTTGTGCGCGTGACATCCTGCATACTGCTAGTCTCCAAGACATAATGCAGCCAACTGCTGTTGGGGAACTGTCACATTCCGACATGTGAAATGCATTTCTCACAGAAAGACTCACAAATAGCTTGGATTTTGTCGAAGAAACTTTGGCCCACCGTGCAATACTTCATTGCGGCTTTACAGGCAAAAGATGTTCTTTTCCAAGAACCATTTTTGTCGTCGAACTGCTGGACGGTTTCAGTCAGCCTAGAGCGCCAAGATGAAGGAGGGATAAGTTTCAATATCCAGTAAACACGTATAAAGATAGTAAATGAGAACATCCACAGTGCCCACCAAACAGGTTACTTCAAAAGACGTCCCCGATTTGTATTTTGCGGGAATACAATTCGAGTTCCGAGTGTGAGTCGATGCATCCTGACCGAAGGACTTCCTGAAACTTTCCACGTATTTGTCGCCAAAGTATGGTCCCATCTTCTCACACATAACCTGGTGGCTCATCGTACATAACCATCATTACTCCTATTTCGAAGGTAAACACCATCTTCAGCTAAAGTACTCCTATAAGCGTTACACAACCGACAAATCAAATAACTAAGTCTACCAACATATGCTTACTCTAAAAACTGGAGGGAGGGCACTCACTGACAACATCCTGCAATAGACTGCAAATTCGAACTCCTGTTACACACACGAAATTCGTAAACAAATCTTTTAAGACACGAAACGCAATATTTGATTTCTTCGCGAGTTTGTCAGCAAACGCAAAAATACTTTCATTCAACAAGCGGCGAAAAGGATAAAGGTTCGCATGACAGCCGCATATCGGAAAGCGACCTGTAGCCCTGTCTTGTAATACACATTTCTCTTAAGAGTTCTCTCTTATTTCTTTACTTCTTTCCTAAGAAGAAAGAAAGCGAACTACTTGGTTACAAGAAAAGAAAGGAACAAACAAAAAGACGAAGAACATACAACAAAGGCTAAGAGTAAACAGTACATAGTTACATAACACATTCCCTGTAAACAACTAATAATGCGATGTATTGGACAGGTTTACTGATATGCTTCGAACAAGAGCGATCTGCTATTCGCAGAACAGCTCCAGAAGTGGCACCGATCGAACACGTTGACATTACGCATCTGCAAATGGTCAATCGATAATGTCGATTATTACAAAAACTCATATTTAACACTCAATAGTTAAAAGTACAATAACATATGCAGCAGAAACATGGTGTTTAAAAGCAAAAATGTAGCAAAACTAAATTCCACAGAAATGGAGTTTTGGCGACGGTCGGCTCGAATCTCCAGGAAGGACAAAATTAGGAATGCTATTATTAAACAAAAAATTATTGTAGCAAGGTCTCTTTTAGACGATATTAAAACCAAACAACTTCAATGGTACGGACACGT
>Ga0123352_10001835_pt1 | contig 28862 bp, 28 predicted proteins | sample TergutLab28metaG_FD_89700 | JGI IMG/M metagenome (GOLD analysis project Ga0123352, IMG submission 89700) | Labiotermes labralis P1 segment gut microbial communities from Petit-Saut dam, French Guiana - Lab288 P1 | ecosystem: Host-associated > Arthropoda: Insects > Digestive system > Gut ... | reverse complement strand
TGGCAGTAGCGTTTATCCTGAAAGAGCCGTTGCCCGTACGGTTTGTAGGGGTTATATTCGAAAATGTAATCCATGTAACATTACTGGAAATAGTCCATGTTCTGTTAGAGCTTACATTGACGTTACCGTTGCTGGCCACGGATGTAAAGTTCATAGTTGTTGGTGATACTGTAAGTGTTGCAACATTAGTAGGTGTAATACTATCATCCCCATAATTACGGGGATGATAGTATTCGTGATTGGAATCAGAGGCTATGGTAGCGTCCCGGCCAGAATAGTACTCTGTTATCAGATCCTGTTCGGCCTGCATTTCCGCCAGCACTTCGTCGCACCAGTCGAAGTGGTACTCCCTTACTAATTCTTGTTCTGCCAGTACTGCCAGCACTTCGTCGCACCAGTCGAAGTGGTACTCCCTTACTAATTCTTGTTCTGCCAGTACCGCCAGCATTTCGTGGCACCAATCGAAGTGGTACTCCCTTACTAACTGCTGCTCTGCCAGTACCGCCAGCATTTCGTCGCACCAGTCGAAGTGGTACTCCCTTACTAATTCTTGTTCTGCCAGTACTGCCAGCATTTTGTCGCACCAGTCGAAGTGGTACTCCCTTACTAATTCTTGTTCTGCCAGTACCGCCAGCATTTCGTCGCACCAATCGAAGTGGTACTCCCTTACTAACTGCTGCTCTGCCAGTACCGCCAGCATTTCGTCGCACCAGTCGAAGTGGTACTCCCTTACTAAGTCTTGTTCTGCCAGTACCGCCAGCATTTCGTCGCACCAGTCGAAGTGGTACTCCCTTACTAATTCTTGTTCTGCCAGTACCGCCAGCATTTCGTCGCACCAGTCGAAGTGGTATTCTCTTACTAACTCCTGCTCTGCCAGTACTGCCAGCATTTCGTCGCACCAATCGAAGTGGTACTCCCTTACTAACTCCTGTTCTGCCTGCAACTCAATGCTAAGTTCATCATACCAGTCAGGATAATATTGCACGTGGTCTGATAGCGTTTCGCTGTCAAATGCCGTTTCAAGACCATAAATCACCACTGAGTCTGACAATGCTCTGCCGCCAGTTTCGGCAACAAACGAAGCGTTAAAAGCAAATATGAGTACGAATACCATCATTAGACATAGCGTCTTCTTGGGTTTCCTCATTTTTTTTCCTCCTTATTTTAATCCATCACATCGTTTCTAAATTAAGCTAGGTGTATCACGTCCGCAACATAGGCATCACTCTCTTTCTCAAAAGTCCGTTAATGATGTGTCAGGCTATATCACTCTTCCATTCCATTTTAAAGTTTTCTACTACAATAGAATAACATAAAAAAAGTGTTGTGTTACCAATTCTGTCTAAATTGCAAGAATTGTGGCGGCAAATATCATGGTACAAGTGCCGGAATAATGAGACAGGAGAAGCCATTTATGCTATGATGTTACTGGCCGTTTATTATGGAAAGAGTTGATGATATGATACGCATTACCGAGGTTAGTGTTTTTAATCTTGAAAATGCCATGCGCGGGGCCCGCAACCCCATGAATAGCTGGCATAGGAGTGACAGCTATGTTAATAACGCGGGGCAGTATGTTCTTGGGGAAAATGATTTGGAACTTGCCGCAAAGCTTTGTAATGCAGGAAGCGACCATAGGAAATTTATGCGGCAAATTATTGTATCTGTGGACATTCTTGCGCCGCTTTATTGGTGGAAGGAATTTGATACGTATAAAGTTGGAACCACAGCTAATTCTACCAGTACAATGCATAAAATACATGTAAAACCCTTTGATATAGATGATTTTAGTCATGACCAGCTTGATATCAGCGGCAAAGATGCCTTGCTGGGAATATTAAAAACCCTTGAAAGCGCAAGAGAACGCTATATTGCATCAAAAGATAAGTGTGAGTGGTATAAGATTATACAATTGCTGCCGTCTGGCTATAACCAGCTAAGAACTTGCACCATGTCGTACGAGAACTTGATAAATATGTATAGCGCAAGAAATGCGCATAAATTACATGAATGGCGGGAATTTTGCGACTGGATTACTACTTTGCCGTATGCGAATAGGCTTATTTGCTTTGTTTCGGATTTAGCCAAATAATTTTTGCGCATTTAAAGATATCATATTTTTGATATCTTTATCGGCTATGCCAATATTGCCGAGCCAGGGTACAACGTCTGTCATAAGTTTTGCAAATGTGCGCCGGTTCATATTTAAGTTTTGTGCGTCTGCTATAGTTTGCGCCAGTTCTCTTTTCCAGCCAAGACCGTGGTCCAGCGACAGCATTAGCATATGAGAATAACCGCGCTCCACGACTTTTATTACAAGCTCGCCAATAGCTTCTGGCGACAAATATTCCGGGGCGACAAAGCCGTTAAAACTTACATAACTTCCGCGTTCCATAGTATCAATTATATAGTCTACCTGCATGTCTACTGTCCGGCCTTCCCTATCGGTTGGGGACTCCATGTGGCTGAAATATACCTTTTCCATGTTGGCGCCGGCGGCTTCGATAATATACTGCTGGTATCTTGTACCCGTGGCGGAATGAACGCACATTGGCAGGCCGGTTATTTTTTGCGCCATGCCAGCACCAAAAAGGGCGCGCACTTCCCAGGGGTGCAGTTTTGGCATAAACGTAGCAATTTTGATAACGCCGGGCATAATACCCGAGCCGCGCAAGCCTTTTTCATTTTCGTAAACAATATGGTCGCGGAACTGTTCTGCAGTGAAATTTTGCTGCTCTTTGCTGAAATTTTTGTAAAACCCGGTGCTTGCTATAATATTAACCGGGCTGCGTTCTGCAATATATTTTAGCTGGCGTGGGTCGGCCATTGCGGACACTTCTATTAAAGTATCCATGCCCGCATCTTTTGCCAACTTAAGCTCTGCAATTGCAAAGTCGCATTCTTTTTGGCTAAACTCGTGCGGCTCAAGCTTGTCTAAAAATGTGTGAAAGTACTCTGCGGTGATAAGATGCTCGTGCACAGATGTGTTACACATTTGATTTGCGGGGATTTCGCCCAAAACTGTTCTTACCATGTTATTCTGCCTCCTCCAATATCATCTCATGTAATGTGTTAACCAGGTCTTCTGCGAATTGAGCGCGGTTGGCGCTGGCGTACATTTTTTTTAAACAAGAACCGGTAATACTGCCGCGTACTGGTTCGCGTTCTTCTTCCGGCAGCTGTTGGATATATGGGTCAATTATTTTCCACATTTTTTGCGCGTCGCTTTCCACCAGCTTTTTGCATGCCTTATCAAAAACTACGTTGGACAAGAACACCACAATTCCTGCGCCAATCATGCCGCCGATAATGTCTGCCATGCCGCCTAAAATTTCAAAAACAATCCACCGCCCGCCAAATGTCCAGCCAACGGTGCCGCCCACAACCAACATAAGCGACAGCACCATGTTAACAATAAACTGTGTGCGGGAAATGCGCTTGCGGCTAAGGTCAAAAATATCTACGATAAGTATAGTTATACATGACAAAATGCGTGTTATCAAATTAGCGCGCAAAAGTTCCACTGTGGAGCGCAAAATTATCCTGGGGCCCATGCGCATGACATTAACACCAGCGGTTACTACCTTTGGTGCAACTAATTTAACTACTGCGTCCGAGCCTTTGAGTATTTTTTTTATCTTTTTCCTGGGCATGGTCTGGTACCCCTTTGGTATATGTATTGAGGCTGTCTCGACAAGGGAATTTTAACCCGAAACGACTTTCGATCATCCGCGCAGGTGCTTTTCCTGCGAGGATTAGCGATTCGGAGTGAAGGGTAAATTCACTTGGCGAGACAGCCTCATATGCATTTCTTATTATCCTTGCATTACTTTTGCAACTTCTTCTGCAAAGTTTTCTTCTTTTTTCTCTACGCCTTCGCCTTTTTCGTAGCGGATAAAGCGTTTTACTTCGGCGTTAACGGTTGCCAGATATTGGCCAACAGTCATGCTATCGTCGCGTACATATTCAGATTCTACTAGGCAAATTTCTTTTAGCTGCTTTTTCAAGCGACCTTCCACCATTTTTTCGATAACTGCTGGTGGTTTTGGTTTTTCTTCTTGCTCGTTTTCGTTAAGTGCGGTTTGCAGTAGAATTCTTTTTTCATTTTCGATATATTCCTGAGACATTTGTGCACTGGAAACAAATTGCGGGCTCATTGCAGAAATCTGCATGCATACGTTGCGACCTACTTCAAGCACGGCATCGTTGATTGTTGGCGCGCTAATGTCTAGCATAACGCCAACACGGCCACCGCCATGGATATATCCGATTAACGCACCGTCTGTTTCATAACGCTCGAAACGGCGAAGGCCCAAGTTTTCGCCAATGGTTGCTACTTTGTGTACCAAAACTTCTTGTGCTGTTTGGGCTGGATCTGCAAGCCATTTTTCTGCTAAAAGGGCGTCTACAGTGGTTGCCGTAGATTCCAACGCTTGGTTAGACATATTGTTTACGAATGTTATAAAATCTTCGTTTTTGGCTACAAAGTCGGTTTCACTGTTTACTTCTACAATCGCGCCTTTTTTATTGTTGGCGGATAGGGCAACTGCCACAAGGCCTTCTGCTGCTATTCTACCGGCTTTTTTGGCCGCGGTTGCAAGGCCTTTTTCGCGCAAAACTTCGACTGCGCGTTTCATGTCGCCGCTTGCTTCTACAAGAGCGTCTTTACAGGCAGACATGCCTGCGCCGCTAATTTCCCTAAGTTCTTTTACCATTGCTGCGGTAACTGTCATATCGTCTACCTCCTAAAATTCTTCTTCAACTACAGGTGCTGCTTCTTCGGCTGGTGCTTCTACTGCCACAGCATCTGCTGCGGGCTCCGTGCCTGCTTCTGCCGCTGCTTCTTCTGCGGCGGTTTCTGTGCCTTGACGGGCTTCGATAACTGCGTCTGCAAGCCTGCCAGCGATAAGCTTAATTGCGCGAATAGCATCGTCGTTGCCAGGTATTACGTGATCAACTTCGTCTGGGTCGCAGTTGGTATCTACGATAGCTACAACTGGGATGCCCAGTGTACGCGCTTCTTGAATTGCGATATGCTCTTTACGAGAGTCTACGATAAACATAATGTCTGGTACGCGTTTCATGTTGGTAACGCCGCCTAAGTTGCGCTCAAGTTTCTCTAGTTCGTGCAACAGCTTGGCAACTTCTTTTTTTGGCAGGGCGTCCATACGGCCGTCCTCTTGCATCTTTTTAAGGTCTTTTAGACGCGCAACCCTGGTTTGCATTGTTTTGAAGTTGGTTAGCATACCGCCAAGCCAGCGTTCGTTAACAAAGTGCATTCCGCAGCGGATAGCTTCCTCTTTAACAGATTCTTGCGCCTGCTTTTTTGTACCTACAAACAGAATTTCGCCGCCATCTGATATGGCTTCGCTAACTGCGCGGTAGGCTTCGTCTACTTTACGAACGGTTTTTTGCAAGTCGATAATATAAATACCGTTGCGTTCGGCGAAAATAAATTCCGCCATTTTGGGGTTCCAGCGTCTGGTCTGATGACCAAAGTGTACGCCGGCTTCAAGCAATTGCTTCATTGAAATTACTGCCATTACGGCACCTCCTAAGATGGGTTTTTCCTCCACAGCCATTTACATGGTTCTTTGTTAAGCCCATGCACCCAAGAGGGATATTTGACTGTGTGTGTAGTTTTCTACAGCTAAAAGATTATAGCGCGAAAGTTGAGTTTTGTCAAAATTTTGGTAAGGAAAAGTGCAAAAAATTAGGGAAGTAGGGAGAGTAAATTCTCAAAGAAAATGCAACAGTGCCGCAGCGAGTGGCGTTTAGAGTGAGAAGGAAAAATTGATAGCATTAAATCTGAGAACCAAGTTAGCGTTGTCAATGGCTTGAGGGTGGGGCTTTTCAGTGCCTTTCTGAAAAGTCCCTTTTAACTCTTTTCTCTTCTTCTTTTTCACTTGCAATGAAAATGCAGGCGGAGTTGCATTTAGTCTGGAAAATCGCTTTTCAGGCTTGCTTGCTATGTCATTTTCGGATTTTGTACGTCTAACTGCCTATGTTTACGTTCTTCCAACTTTTCATTTCAAACTAGGTGCCTTCATTTTTCGGCTTAAATGCAAGTATAATCTAAGAATTGCGTTTACTATGAGAATTTACAAAAAAAATTAGAGATGTCTTACTAAGGAAAAAGTGTTAAAGCTTAAGAAGTCAACTAACTTCTTAGACTATTTGAATATGTAATGATGATTGCATTACCGTATCACCGTTTACTTTGATATTCATTTGTTGGCATATTACCGTCATGCCTCGGTTCAAGTCCCTTCAGGATACCGCTATCTAGACACATCTATTGGCTGGGTCTAGTTTTGCGTAATGGTGATATGAATTCTGCTATGCTGATTTACTTGTCGATTCTGTACATGGTTAGCCACCGCTTCGTGCAAGGTTTAGTGTTGATCTCGATGTTTTTTGCACATGTTTTAGCATTTTTTTTGGATCGTTTGCCATCTGTTGTTGAATTTTGTTCGCAGACTCTACATATTTGCAAAATTAGGCAGTTTTTTGCATCATTTTTGTCGTGTTTACTGCCCGGTTACAAATAAAAATGGATACATCATAAGTTAATGCGTTTGTCATCAAGTGAGGCGCAATACAACTTGATTTGGTACATTGTCTATACATCTAATTTATAACAGTTTGCGACATTTTCGGCTTTGCTTTAGTTTTACGTGTTATTGTTATCTATCTAATATTACGGTTTTATTGCCTTTGTCGCCCAATACGTTGGAATACGGCTTTCAAACAAGGCGTCTGAATCATCATCATAAATATCATAATCCTCATACGCATCAATGATAACAAATCCTGCCTTCAGTTGACCCCCAATTTGTTCGTCAAATGTGTGACTAAATTGTATTCCACTATAGTTATGCATGAGTTTTCTCATTTGATCTGAGTTTTTCAAAGGATTATACGGCAAAGAATTTGTGATTGTTAAGGGTTTCGCATGGCTATCAAACAAGAAATTTATACCATTATCCATTCCAGAAAGTAAAACACCACCTGAACGAATAACTCTGTAACATTCACTCCAGACATGATAAACATCTTCAACATAGCAATTTGATACAGGGTGGAAAATAATATCAAAAAATGAATCATCAAACGGCAAACGCTTTGCCATATCCCCCTTTATGACTTTTATCGAATAGCCTTCACGCATCGACACTAACTTTTCTGTTTCAAGTTGCTTGTCGGATAAGTCAAAGACAGTACAATCGGCCCCCAAAATGGAAAAAATAGGCATTTGCTGGCCTCCGCCACATGCTAATCCGAGTAATCGCTTACCTTTTAGTGGATGAAACCAATCTTTAGGAACAACTCGTCTTGGCGTTAGCAAAACATCCCATTTACCGCTACGCGCATCCGCACAGATCTCAGAAGACACTGGTATGCCCCAGCGCCACCCCTCACTTACCCACTTATCTATTGTTTTTGCATTTATTCCAGTGTAGTTTTCCATGTTAGTAGTCTCCTAAAAATATAATGCTTCAAGTTGGGAAACTTCCCGTTTTTATGTCACTTACACCTTAAACAATGTCATTTTGGTAATATGAGACAGTTTCCACATAATAAAGCGTCTAAGTTCATGGCCAAAAACGATTCAATTGCATCACGAGGAGTTTCAACAATCGGTTCTCCCGCACTATTAAATGATGTGTTTATAATAACTGGGATACCAGTTAATTTGTCTACTTCCTTTATTAGTTCATAGAAACGAGGATTATATTTTTTTTCAACTACTTGTAGTCGTGCTGAGCCGTCAAAATGTGTTGTGCCGCATATTATCGAGCGTTTTTCATCTTTAACTTGCACAACACGAAGCATCGCATAATCTAAAATGGATAATCCACCTTCAAAATAATGTTCACGATATTCACTTAATACAGCGGGTGCTAAAGGCCGGAAAAGCTCTCGCCCTTTTAATGTATTGACTCTATCTCTTATTTCAATACTATTAGGCATAGCTAGGATACTCCTGTTTCCAAGAGCCCTTGCACCATATTCACTTCTTCCTTGATAAAAACCTACTATTTTATTTTCGGATATTAATCGTGAGAATTCGTGTAAAGGTTTGTCAGGAAATAGTATTTCAACTCTATCATCATTTTGATATTCCTGTAGTATTGCTTTAGTTATTCGATCGTCGTCATATTCGGTTCCAAGATAGAGGTATTCGCCAAAATTAATCTTTTTTATTACGGTGTTGTTATTTAAACCTGTCTGGCATACATACCCATATATTGCGTTCCCAAGCGCTTGCCCAGGGTCACTACAATAAGGGGGAACGAACACTTGTACATCTAAGTGTGTTTCTAGCATCTCATTCATTATACTATTTAGACCGACACCGCCAGAAACACAAATATTCATTTTGCCAAATTTATTTATTAGAAAACGCATCTTTTCAATGCTCCATTTATTAAGCTGCTGTTGCACATAATGAGCCAAATTTTTATACTCATCACACTCGTAATTTAATCCTGGTTTTACATCCAAATTATGTCGCTTAAAGAAATATACAATATCTTTATAGCTATCATGGGTCTCTAACATATGTGCATATAGTTTTCCAGATGAATCGATTCCCCACATATCAATGTCCGCCCACTCTGGTGGGATGTGTCCATATGAACTTAACCCCATCGTTTTGCCCACACTTAAATAGTTCCCGAATCCTATGAACTCATTAAATTTGCTATAAGCTTGACCAAAACTAACTTCTCCTGCATTTTCAAAATCTCTTCCTATAAGCGTAATACAATTATTATGCGCCCAATAGTAACTATTTCTTTCACAATCATTGAAGTAGACGCTTTTTTGCGCAGCGTCTTTAGGAGAAAGTAAACAGCCTTCATTATCAGCAACCATAATAAGTGATTCATCAAAAGGCGAAAGAAAATGTGCTAAGCACGCATGTGATATATGATGGGATGGCATAACAACAAGCTTTTCAGGACTCCGTGACAAATCAAGAAGCATTAAATGGAATTTAATTATTTCCTCATTCGGTATAATCGGGTTGCCGTAGAAACTAATGTAAAAATAGTCAATTTGCTCAGTAGACAGTCCATATTCCTTGTAAATGTACTCCAAAGATTTAAAAAAACCACCATCATTCTTATTTCTAGAAATGCGATCTTCCGCTAATGAAATTATTATTTTGCCATCGTCTAGAAGTGCACACCCTCCAGCATAAATTTTGTTCTTTGCCGCATCATAACCTGAATTAATGCCAATTATTTTCATTTGCAGTCGTCCCTTTCTTTATAGTATATATGTGTACTAGAGTGTTTCAGCAATAATGATTACACGTTTTATGTGTTATAGCACCCATAGATAGTATGATGTACTCAAATTATATCCACATCATCCACATATGCAAATACTAAACACGTTCATCATACCAAAATTTCTGTGCATTCCACATGTCTGCATATTTGCCAGGGCGAGACATAAGTTCTAAATGTGTTCCAATATCTACGATTGAACCATTATCCATCACAACTATACGATCTGCTAATTTTGTTGATCCTAAGCGATGGGTTACGATAATAGCGCATTTGCCCTCTATAAGTTTAACAAACTGATTATATATATGTGTCTCTTCAATGGGATCGATAGAAGCTGTTGGCTCGTCTAAAACTAAAAATCTACTTGCTCGATATAGCCCTCGTGCTATTGCAAGACGTTGCCATTGTCCACCAGAGATATCGATGCCATCAAACTCAGGTGACAATATCATTTCAGGTCTTAAAAAATCGCAAGAAAAATCAACCTCATCTAGGACGTCTTTGACTTTCTTATCGTCCATTTCATATGTTGTGTCACTAATCGCAACATTCTCGTTTAAGGTCATTTTATATCGTTGATATCTTTGAAAAACGCCAGATATTTCTTTGTATATATGCAATGGATCTGTCTTCTTGCTATCTAGTCCTCCAATTTTTATGATTCCATCACTTGAATGGTATAATCCAATTAGAAGACGAACTAGAGTAGACTTTCCTGCACCATTTTCACCAACAATAGCTACAGTCTCGTCTGCAGATATTGTAAGATTAACATTATTTATTGCTGGATTAGCTCTTCCTGCGTATGTGTAGCAAGCATTATTAGCCACAATGCCTTGTCGAAAATTAGGATACCCTTTATCCCCATTTACTTCTGGCGTGTCCATCAAGCATAAGTAATTCATTACTTTTCCAACATTTTTGTTCATGTTACCCATATGTCTATCTACTAGCTCACTCATCATATCAAACATTATGCTTAAAGAAGAAAATACTGCTGCAAATGCCCCAACCGTTATATCACCATCCATCACAGCTAAAAAAAGCATGTAAGAAGAAATCCCAAATCCTATAAAAGAAACAATATTAATTGATAATTGTATCAAGGCAATTCGTCGTTCGGCCTTCCACGTTTTACTAGTAACAATATAAAGTGTCTCTGCGAATAGTTTATGAAAAAATTTATAGGCTCCTAAAATGCGAGTCTCCTTAAAGTATTCGCGCTCAACAATAGTTGTTTGATAATAATCATATTCCCGTCGCAGCGGAGCGTTTTCTTCCTCTAGCTTAGTGAAGATCCTAACCCTTACAGATTGAGTCAAAATTGCCGGAATGAATGAAAGGACAAGAACAAAAGACAACATTGGTGATAGCCGGAACAAATAAAGTCCTATGGAAAAAAAATAAGTACCATAAAAAGCAATTAGACCAATACACATCCAAGCGAAGTACCCAAAATATACGATACCCTCCTGGCCCTTATTAACTTTATCAATAAAATCCGTATCTTCGAAATTAGAAGCGGGGATGCGTTGTAACTTTCGTTGCATTGATGACAAAAGTTTACCTTTATTTTTGTCAATCACCAAGTCGCTCATGAAGTTAGCTACTCCATTGATTATTTGTTGTCCAAAAACTACTACGCTTAATAAAACAATAGGAAATATCACATTACTAAAATTAACTTCTCCTTGACTTGCCATAGTAATACTATCGAATAACAATTGGGTAGCGATTATAACAGAAACCCATAGCATTCCATGGATAATATCCATTGCAATGCCCAAGGATGCTAAAAATGGGGAATTTTTAATATGAAAAAAGACAACTTGTCGAACCATTTTTATAAAGCCATACTTTCCGTCTCTCACCCATACCATCTCCTCTGCGAATTAAACATCTCGCAATATTTTCCATTTAACTCCATCAGCTCGCTATGGGTACCCTTTTCAATTATATTACCACCATGAATGACCAGAATTTCATCAGCAAGTTTTGTAGAACCTAAACGATGGCTAATAAAGATTGTAGTTTTGCCCTGCATAAGCTTTTCAAAATCGTTATAGATAAGACTTTCGCTAATAGGATCTAAAGATGCTGTCGGTTCGTCAAATATTTTTATTGGAGCTGGGCTAACAATAGAACGAGCTATCGCAACCTTTTGCCATTGCCCTCCAGATATGTCTACACCATTCTCACTAATTTTCCCTAAGGGGGTGTTTATCCCATCACTGAGTTGAGAAACAACATCATCAAGTCCAGCTAATCGAAGAGCATCATAAACACTGTCTTTATCGTTCTCATTGGCACAATTACCCAATGCGATATTGTCTCCTAAATGTATTTGATAACGAGCAAAATCTTGATATACAACAGAAAAAAGGGTTTTAAGAGTTTGAAGCGGATATTCACGCAACTCTTTGCTATTAATAAATATTTGGCCTTCATAATCAGGATAAAGGCCAGTTAACAACTTTATTATTGTAGTTTTTCCAGCACCATTTAACCCAACGAAAGCATAATGTTGTCCTTTTTTTATTTTAAACGACAAATTGTCTAATACATAATGTTCTCCAGTTGGATATCTAAATCGCACATTACTGAACTCTAGGCTATTAAACTCTACATTATCACAACTAGGTAAATCATGTGCACCTTCTGTTTTACTTAATGAAGCAAATGCGGACAAATCATTCATATAACCATTTATGCTTGAAATATTCTCTGTGGCATCCTGCAAAGTCCATCCCAATATGTTTACCATGTTAAATACAGTAATTACAATACCCATGAACATTCCAGGACTCATCGTACCTGTAATTACTGGATTAATTAGCGTAATTGAGATTAAAATAGCTACTAAAGAAGTTGCTATACTCGCTCCTTTTACTACCAACCACTGCCTTGCATTTACTTTTAATAGTGATAATCTAGCGATTTCATACTGTTGCGTAAAACGTTTTGTTATTTCCTCTCCATAATTAAATAAAGTACGTTCCTCTACAGCATCTCTATTAATTAGCATGTCATGGTAGTACTCGTGCCTTCGTACATGCTTACGAGTAGCTACACTGGCTTGATAATTAATTTTACCCGCACGTACAGCTAACCATAAAAGAGGAATCGAAAAAGCAATAATAACTAATGTAGTCCACCAAACATTAAATGCAACTAGCCATAAAATAGCAACAATAGATACGATGCTGCGCAAAAAATCCAAATAAGCCTTGGCTCCCCTTTGTATGGCACCTACGGGATCATTTGCAACCCTATTTACTAGCTCCCAACATTTGGAATCCTCTATATGGCAAAATGAAAGACCTGCTCGTGCATGGATAAAAGCAGGTTTCAATTTTCGTTCTAATGAAAACTTTAGTCTTGAAGATACAATGCCCGGAAGGTTTTTGAAGATACTAATAGCTCCTACAACAGCTAATAACAATAACAATGGTACATAAATTTTTTCATAAGGCTGGTTATAGTTTAGTATTGCAATTGCCGTATCAACAAAACCAGCTGTAGTAAAGGCTAACAAAATTGTTGGCAACACGGCTTGAATAATTACTAGTAACACTTGTAATGTTAGTAAAAATGGTGCTATTTTAAATGGCATATATATTGCATCCAATGCTTTGTAGTTCTTTACTTCTAGCTTCATATCTACGCCTCACCAACCGATTCTTTAACAGCCCACATAATCTCAGAATGTCTCTAATCAAAAAGCAAAGAGTTGCTCATCTCTATTTGCCACAATTACTAAAGGGCAACCATCATCTCATCAACTGAATTGAAAATGAGACTAATAATATCATTTTCGTTGTAGTTGTGATTAAAACGTATATACTTTACATTAGTAACTGTATGCAAGCCTTCAATCATAGGAGAATATTGTTGCTCTGCATGCAATAAAAGAACAATGGGCTTCTTTAATGCTGACGCCCATCCCATTTCAACATGCACTCCTCCTGATATAGGAAACTGACCAGGAAAAGCAACTACCATGTCAGTCGTTACCATTTCATCATAGTCAAGCCTCGTAGCAGTTTTAGCGTCCATAATTTCTTCGCCAAATTTCTCTCTCAAATGGGCAGAAAAGACACTGTGTCCATCAGCATTGAACTTTCTGATGACAGTATTAATGAAGCCAACAGTCGTATCATCGCACAAGCCTGTTTTAGATTCAATTAGTTGTGTGAAAGGGTAAGCAAAAAAAATTTTCATGATTATTTCATCCACCTTAACTTGAAATTCTTATACAAATGTATAATTAGTCTAACAAAACGATGTGATTTTTGCTAACAGTTGGAGCAAAATGAGCCGCAGGTAATTTTCCCATTTGCATATTGTAAATGAATCACCCAATTTATTACTTCATAAAAGAGTTCTTCAAATTTGGCTTCGACTAAATTAATACTGTTTTTATCCATTACCCCAGTACTTTCGTCGTGCTCGTTATATTCGTTTATTGGAGTATCACATACAATACTCAACGAAACTGTTGGCAGTTTTCGATCAAGCCCAACAGCAAATATCGCAGCTGTTTCCATTTCAACGCTTATTACATTGTATTTTACCATGGAGTCTAAAAGCTCTTTAGACTGCTTATATCTTGCAGCTATACTACAAACCATCCCATCAATGACTTTCATCTTAGTCCTTAAAAATCCTCCGATTGAATTAAACAAACTAATGTCAGCTATAGCAGGTATATCATTCGGTAAATAATAGTTAGACACTCCATCACCTTTTATAGCTAAGATTGCATTAACAATATCTCCGACTGCAATATCTTCGACTAAAGCCCCTGTTGTACCAATACGAATTAAAGTATTCAAATTGAAATTTCTTAAGAATTCTGAATTTGACGCTGCATCAGAAGGACCACTCCCTGTAATTATGAAGATATCATGCGTATTACTATAGCTCAACTTAATAATGCGCTGATCTTCATAATAACCTGAAATCTCACGACACTCATAACTCTCATTGTCTTCGAATAATGAAATGATTTTGTTATACCATCTTAGGCTTTCTAAAATAATTCCACAATTAAATTTCATTAGAACCATTCCTTTCTGTTTTAGCACCATTTGGGCAGTAAAGTATGAGCAAGTCACACTTGAATAGTAAGTCAAACGAAGTAATAAAAATTATAACTTTCTTGGATTTCACTGTTGCTTAAGTTCGGCTTAATTAGGTCAAAAATATTGTCACAAAACAGCCTTTCCCATACATCAATATTCCATTGGATTTTCCTTTTGTCGCCAAATCGATCCACAAATAATTTATCGCCATTTATTGGTATTTTTAGCATAATTTCACTTGCAAGGGCGCATTTAAAAACACACTCAACATAATACATTGAAAAATATAAATCTTCTAGCAAGTTCAATTCATTAGCTTCATAAATCAACCCATCGATATCGATTCTCAAATGAAAACAAGTAATAAAATAATATATATCTGCAATATTTTTCGCAATAATTCTTTCGTTTTTTCTTAAATATACTAATGAATTCGCCGACCTAAATAAGTATTGACACAAATAAATTAAACAGTAATGCTCGCTGAAAACAGGGTAATGAGTATTGATGAGTGTTTTTAAATTGATATTGCTTCTAATTCTATGAATTTGATGATGGCTAAGATTAAGATTAACATTAACACTTATTTTTATATAATCATTCGAATAAATGCTTTTTTTACTTATGATATACGGAACTGCGAAATATTTTGTCTCATTTTTGCTAAATATAGGATGATTCTCAGTACGCACACTTCTGTGCATCTTATCCCAATCGCCAACGACATAACCGCTTTTTAGCATCAATTCTCTAACTTGATTGTATTGTTCATAAAAGACCAATATTTCCAAGTCATGAAATTCACTTATATTAATATTTTTATAAATTACTTGAGACAAGTATATTCCTTTTGTTAAAGAAAAAGCTATATGATTATTTTTGAAAACATCAAACAATAGCGCTACACACTCTAAATGCCAAGAAATCTCGAAATTCGAAGGTGCAAATTTTTCATTTTTAATAAATGGAATTAAAAACTCTGTTTTATGTTTCTCTGCCAATGAAGTTATTTTTGCATCAACATTAATTTTGCAATAATTATTAACATCATTATCTAGATATGATCTAAGTAATTTCAAAAACAACTGTTCACTAAATGATAACTCGAATTGTTCACCACCAAATAGAGCATATTGTTTTTTTGTGTAATACAACTTAGCTATATTTCTTGTTATTGCCAAATTTTTTGCATCACTTAATATCTTAATTCTTTTTATTAGTCCTATAATGGAACCCAATATTACAGCCTGCAATGAACGTAAATTAATTGAAAATTCGTGTTTCTCATAATGAATCGCTATTACCTTACCAATCAAATCGTTTATTGGTTTTATGGCATCAGATTCTTTATTGTTATCGCCTTGAGTAATTATTTCATCTTTAATTATTTTTATGACTCTATGACAAATTATTATTCCATTGCTAATGTTTATCGCAACTACCAAATCGCCTATGCTCAATTTTTGGATTTTGCATATTTCTATATGGGCATTTTTTTTGATTAAGGGATCCATACTGTTAGTATTACTGTTTATTGGCAATTTTAGGGTCCCTTGATCCAGCATGTTCGTAAAATAGGTTTTTAATGATTTCTTCATCTTTTTATCCCATATCTAGTTTTCTTTTTTTGACATGCTATCAAATATTTCTCTAAATATTACATACAACGAAACCGCCTCTTCAAAAGCTAAATCAATCTTTATATTCTCCTTTTTGTTCTTTATAGATATACCGAATGAACATTTGGTAACTTCATATTCTTTCATGTGATAACTTTCTTGAGCCATTTCAAATCCCAACTTCCATATTTTCTATCCCAAAACAAAGCATAACCCATACTCTGAAATCCAAATTTAATTTTTTTTGTAGATAAGTGTTTTCAAAACCACCAACCCAACATGTACCAATACTTTTTTCAGTTAAATAGAGTAGCAAATTTTGTGCTGCAATAGAAGCATTTTGGCATCCCAAACTTTCAATATGCTTCCCCTCATATGATTCGCTTAGTACTGCATCATCATTGCCTATCAAAATTAAATAAGGTGCTTTTCTGATAACTTCTTGAAAACCACTTGCAATAAAACACGTCTCTCTTTCCGAAGAAGATAAAACCAGCCTACCCCTTACAGACTTCTTATTGCCAGCTTTCTGCCCCAATTGAAGTATTATATCAACCTCATTAAGTAAAGAGGTGCTTAGTTCCTCAAAAGAGAAACTCCTTGTACTTTTACGTTTTTGCATGAGTGACCTAACGTATGATCCGCACATTTAATTCCGCACCTTCTTTAATTGTTCATATGCTCTTTTCTCGTTATCCCAACTTAACTCAGCAATGCACTTAAAATCGTTTTTAATGCATTTCCCAAAGCCGCTATGGTTATTATACATACTTAGAATATCGTCACTGAATATATTTCCAAATACCAATTTGGATTCAGAGCATGTCTTCAAAGTTCCGTCAGGCAATATGGCAAATGAACTTCTATCGGATATTTTGAACTTGTTATCGCGTATATAATCATCATGTTGCTCACTATGATTACACCCCACTGTTAATAAGTTTCTTGTTATGAAATCAGCATTCATCTGAACAGCTATATTCTTAATACTTTCTTCGTCGCTGAATTCGATTGTTTTTGTATAGCAAATTGTCACTCCTATGTTATATCGCTTTAACAATTTGATTGCTTCAATAATTTTTTTATGTGAATCAATTCCCATTATTTTGTCATGTTCAATGTAATTTGAAGACAGCAACGTCACTTGAACCCAGTCTATGTTAGAGCAAAAAAGTTTATATGCAATAGCTTCAGTAATTAGGGTGCCATTACTTGTTAATGACACGCGCAAACCCGCTTTTTTGAGAAAATTTAAAATATCAAAAAACTGTGCATGTAATAGTGGCTCTCCCCCAGACAGCGCAACATATAAGCAACCCGATTTTTTTATGTTGCTCACAATTGCATCTAGACTATCGTTTGAAAAAAAATAATCTTCATTATAGCTTGTGCTGGCAGTACTACAAAAAGAACATGACATATTGCATCGTAATGTGAGAAGCCATTCACAGCTTACAGGGAATGAAAATCTCATAACTACCTCCAACACAATGGATCTTCTGCATAAAAATCATTAGTATATAAGATTGCATTTGCTCGACAACCACCCTTACAGATTGAAAATACATCGCAAGATTGACATTTTCCTTTTAGTACACCAGCCTCAATATTTCGCCACATATGCCATCGTCCATTATCATTCCATATAGAATGCAACGACTCTTCACGTATGTTACCAAGCATCCATGCATCGTCAGTTAAAATGCCACAAGCACTTATTGAACCATATGGATTGATATTTATACTTGTAGTCCCTGCCCCGCAGCCAATTCCATTCAAAATTGAAACATTAAGTTTATGCTCTACGTCTAAAAATTGTGCAAAACAAGGGAAAACAACTTTCACTTTTTCCTCCACTACTAACCTATTGCTTGATATTTTTGCAAAAATGTCTCTGATGCAATCAGGGTCAATTGCAAGAACATTAAGATTGTCAACAGCATTCCCCTGTGCCAACAATAACTGAAAACGGATTCTAGGGACATTCATTTCGTAACATAGTTTGATCATGTTTCCAACATCAAACAGATTATTCTTGTGTAAAACTGCTGCTATTGATACGTCAATACCTCGCTCGACAAGAAAACGGATTGCTTCAATTGTTTTGGTAAATGTATTGGATCCCCTAATAAATTCATGCACTTTTTCAGAGGAACCATCAACGCTTACTTGAACATGACGAATGTTTGAATCCTTTAGAAAAGAAGCAACGCCTTTGTCTATATATAAACCATTTGTAGCAATTGATGTGACATATTTATGCGATTTTGTTCTGCTAATTATTTCGGTTATATCATCTCTTACAAAAGGTTCTCCACCTGCAAATTGCAATGATATAATCTTCATTGCATCTAACTCATCAAGAAAATTCAGAGTTTCTATTGTAGTAAGTTCGTCTACAGAACTTGTTACGCTCGAAGGCGAAAAACAACAATGTATGCAATCAAGATTACACCTATAAGTGACATCAAGGCATGCAAACAAAGGTGAGCTAAAACCTTTGCCCATTTAAATCACCTGCTCTCAATTATTCCGCTTGTCATAAGTTCAGTGATAAATTCACAGACAAAACCCGTTACTTCCTCATAGCTTGACTCGTCATATATCATATGCATATCATCAATAATATTAAGCACATTTCTGCCATCTTGCACGGCACTGATAATATCATTGGCACTATCACTCAACTCAATTAGTTTCCCATTGATAGTGTCGAAAATGACAGAATCATTTTCTCTATAAATAATATCTTCCCGTAAAACAGGTACAAGCTCTAAATCAAACATAATAAACTCCATTCTTGCGAAATCGGCACAAGTTAAGAATGAAAAAAGCCTTATTCGCTTATTAATAGCAAACATCACCTATTTAAGAAAATGAACTGTAAAAGTACAATCCTTTTTTGTACGCACAACTGAGGCTTGTATTTACAAAACTCTTAAAAATAATATTCGTTGTCGGTTTTCATTAGATAAATTATACGCAGCAACTGTCGAAACTTGGCCGACTCGTATGTCAAAAAGACACTATCCATACTTTTACAAACCTACTATACCTAAGCTCAAACTGAACGTTTGTCCAACTCTGAATCAAATATTCCCTATATGCAGCAAGGATTTCACTTGCCCTTATCTACAAAACTATCCTAACAAATATGAACAAGAGCAGTGCCTGCCTATCATCAGAGGGGCTTGCAAAGGAAATACCGCTTCAAATATCCTATATGGCAACAGGACACCCTGTTTTAGACATGCAAACAGCAATGTTATGGACGGTTAATTGCGGCTTTTGCATTTTTTTCTTTTTATCTTCTTTTTTCATGTTAGTGGCTCCTTTCAACATATTTTCTGTACACAAATAATTCCTTGCTACAAAAACTTACACGTTACACAAGCTTACCGCATATAGGGCTGTATGGCAAAGCACTGTATTGCCCCAAATTTGGCGATGCGGCAAACCGCATCGCCAAGAGGGATATACCCCTCTTGGCAAGAAACATTAAGTTCCTCGCCTGACAAAAGTTATTATAAACTATGGAACCTTGTACGTCAACAGAATTCCATAAAAAATAACAGCATAGCTGTTATTTTAAGACCTTTATTCGTGTTGCTTCGCCACAATTCTACTGAAAGTGTTTCCCATCGCTAGACTTGAGCCTCCTGTATTCAAGAAAAGCAATAAGCTCCAGAACTAGATTTCTATCATCACTTAGCATGTTTTTAGGTATCCGCAAAAAAATGTCTTGATTAAAAAATGGTACAGCCTCATCTATAATCCCTAGTAAATAATCCATAGACACGTTAAAATATTTAGCAATGGCTATTTTTATCTTGTCGCTTGGACTATCTTTATTCGTCTCATAGTGAGACACCGCAGATTTATAAACGCCAATAATTGTTGCCAATTCTTCTTGGCTTAATCCTTGTTCGCGGCGTAAATGCCTTAACCGTTCACCTATCATCACAATCACCTCGATGCTATGATTGTCTAAGACTCATGAAGTTATACCCAAAACAAAGTCTGGCACATTGTTGCGGCGGCAGAAGTACCAATTGCCGTCATAATCGACGTTTCGCAATCTTGTCCAAAAGTTTGTTTGGTATTGTTTTGGTGTGGCTGGTAATTCCTCTTGTGGTATGGTGTTTACGCATACTATTATCCACAGTGACAGATTGTCACATTCAAGTTGATGTTGTGGGAACCAGATGTAATAATGGCGAATGCCTTCCTCGTAATAGTAGGAAAGGTTGAATGTGTATCTAATTTCGTTATCTTTTTCTAGCCATATCCACTTCAACTGAGGAAAATAGTTTCCAAAATCAAGACCATTTACTAGCATTACCGATAATCCAACTTGTGATATATCACCTTGATAAAAATTTGTTACGCTGGCTTCAATACATACAAGCGCCATGGTATTTGTATGTGGGCGTACAAGAAGGGTTATACTGGCGACAAGAGTAGCATACCATTCAGAAGCCGAAATACAGGAAGAGGGTGCAGGATAAACATTTATAACAGCTAATTCATGCCATGGCGTCTCCAGTAAATACCGTTCGGGCTGTGCAGTAGTGGCAGCTTGTGCGGTAGTGGGCACTAAACCCAATACTAAAACTACTGCTACAAAAGTATAAACCACCTTACGAAACAATTCTTTTGTGCGTTTCATTTGATTCCTCCATAAATATATTTTTATTTTACAAACTTTATTATAGCGTGGTTTCGTTTGTCAATCGAAAGGTTTGCATTTTTATCCAAATTTTGTAGCAAAATCACCACTCAAGCTTGTGTTTTCCTCCTTTTCATATACAATACCGGCGAAACTTGATATACTTCAAAACAAAAACGAGGAGTGAACGCTGCATGAAAAATGGAATGATAGACAACCTATTCTACAAAAAAGGTTGGCGCACAGTTGGCCCGGGCGGTGGTGGCGGGCAGTTTTACCCTGCAATAAGCCCCCATGATGATAAGCATATGACCGTATTTTGTGACATGCAAGGTACGTATATGAGCCGCGACGGCGGCAAAAACTGGCGTACAATGTCGCTGCGGGCGGGCGGCAGCAGTGCCTGTTTTGACCCGGTGCGCCCCAATGTTGTATATGCGGGCTCTACCGCGCTATACAGGTCAGAAGATGGCGGCGAAACCTGGCAAGTAATACTTCCCCGTCCGGAAGAAATCACAGGCGAATATTGGTCTGGTGATGAAGCGATGCATACATTCACAACCAACGGCGATTGGACGCCCGGCGGCATACAGGACATTGCACTGGCCGACAAAGGCCAAATTGCAATTGCCAAAGGCTATGCCACAAACGCGCATGGCGAGCGTGTTACCGGCGGTATGACGCTATACTACTCATCGGACGACGGCAAGACTTGGCGCAACACGGCCTCGTTGCCAAAGGGGCTGCTGTTCCGTCGCATGGTGTTTGACACGGCATTGCCGTACGCTGGCTTATTAGTCTTTACATCGGAAGCGGTGTATCGTGTAGACTGCCGTGACATGTCATTTGAAGAAATCCCGTTGCCTGCGGGCGAAACGGATATCAACTCTGCTTGTGCCGGGGTTGACCCCAAAACAGGCAAAACCGTTATGTATATCTATACCTACAGCGAAGAGGCCAACGAAAAACGCCTGTATCGCAGCATGGATGGCGGTACGTCTTGGAAAAAAATTGACTACGGCATACCGTCTACCCAGGGCGGCTTCCGCAATGGTAAGGCTATTGGCTGCTGCCCAACGGATGCTTCCGTGCTGTATCTATCCATTTTCCGCATAGACGAGAATTACACCGCCATAGATTTTGACCCGGCAAAAGGCAACTACGAAGGCATGAAAAAGTCTACTGACTTTGGCGAGACTTGGGAATGGTCGTATGCAGTGGACAACGATTTCTCGGACAACTTTACAAAGGGCTGGATGGAAAAGCATTATGGCTACGAATGGCCAGAGCCGCCATGTTGCATAACCGTGGCCCCGGGCAACCCGGATGTTTGCGTTTATACGACTTATGGCACTACTATGCGCACATGCGACGGCGGCAAAATCTGGTACCCCATATATTCCGACCCTCAACCTGACGGTAGTGCCCAGGGGCGCGGGCTGGAAGTTACTACTTGCTACAATGTCCATTTTGACCCGCATGTCAAAGATAATATGATGATTTCATACACCGATATAGGCCTGTTCCGTTCTATAAACGGCGGCAAAACCTGGTTCCACGCAATAGAAGGAATACCACGCGGCTGGCGCAACACTTGTTATGATATATGTTATGACCCAAGTGTCCCCGGCAAAGTATGGGGCGGCTGGGGCCAGCCACATGATATCCCAAGGGCCAAATTAACGTATAAAGACGGCTTTAGGCAAATGGAAAAGCGTAAATCCCGCCAGGGCGGCGTAAGCAAATCTGCGGACAGCGGTGTAACTTGGGCTGCCAGCAACACTGGAATGAACGAAAACGCTGTTACAACATGTCTTGTACTGGATCCAAATTCCCCTGTGGGAAGCCGTACATTGTACTCTACAAGCTGGGGTACCGGCGTGTACCGCACAGACGATGACGGACAAACCTGGACGCTAAAAAATAATGGTCTGCCCTCACAGCCGTTTTGTTGGAAAATATTTTTGCGTAGCGATGGCACATTGCTTCTTATTAACAGCTGGGGTGTGATAGACGGCAACGAAATTGCCGGGCAAATTTATATTTCCTATAACCGCGCCGACAGCTGGCAGCCCCTATCAATGCCCGAAAAAACAAATTTCCCCAACGATATGGCCCTTGACCCCCGCGATGTAAATACATTCTATGTAGCTATGTGGCCATACAATGTGGGCGAACGCGGCAAACACGGCGGCGTATACAAAACAACCGATAGCGGTAAGACTTGGACGCGTTTGCCACTGCCTTCCCATGTAGAATACACCTACGGCATTACAGTGGACGAGAAAAACCCAGATACCCTGTACGTCGTAGACTTCCAACAAAACTGTCACCGCAGCGACGATGGCGGTAAAACATGGCGGCGTTTGGGCGGCTATTCTGTAAAATGGGGGCATAAGGCGTTCCCCGACCCGCACAACCCTGGCATGCTGTATATCACCACGTTTGGCTGCTCGGTTCACTATGGCCCGGCAGAGGGTAATGGCGAACCGTATGAGGATGTGCTGCCCATTCCGGGATGTGTGGATAGGCAGATATAGCTTGTTTATCAAACATTAGCGCAGTATAATAGCTGTAACACATAAGCATGAAGGTGGAACGGACTTTTTTGTTTTAGGGCTTGCTTCCGCGGAAGGAGGGTAGTTGCACTCCAACCGAGAGGAGGTGATATGCCATGACAACGTTTGAAGCGATTATGATTATGCTAACTTTTGGAATATTGATTGTTGCATTAATTACGCTTGTAATCTTACTTGTTAGGCATCTTAAAAGAAAAAAATAACCGGCCCCTTCTAGCCAAGGGTTTAGCCGGTTATAGCAAAACTAAATAATCTAGCGCAAGCCCACCGCCTTTGTAGCGGTTGTGCCAGAGAGACGTTTGTAGTATCCGCTACATCGTCTCTCGTTTTTATTATACCGTTATTATACGCCCTTTATGCGGCTTTGTAAACTGCGTTATTTGTGGTCGTTTTTACTTCCTAACAAGAGGAACGGCCACTTCAACCTTAAATAAGTTTTTGCCGGCATGATAGTATAATTCCATTGCCGGCGCATTTGCATACTCGAACTCAGGATTTTGCGAAAACCATTCTGCGCCTAAACGCTTCCATAAATCTTGTATGGCGTTTGTTGCTGTGTCGATGGTTACAGGTTGGGTTGTGAAAACAATCCAGTCGAGTTCTGGTATATGAATCACTTCAAAATCGTCGGACACGTCGCCGTCGGGCTTGATTTGGCATATCATATACCCCATGCCGTCATCGTCATGCCCAAGATTGGCCGCGAAAAGCAGCATGTCATCACTGCCGTAGATATCAGGCCCGTATATCGACGGCAGTTTTTTGCCTGCTTCGGTAAGGATGCGCTCCGCTGTTCCGTCCAGGGTGCTGCCATTCCAAAATTCAGGTATTTGCGTATACACCGCATCATGTTTGAATTTTTTCGATTTGCCAAAAATAGAAAATGCTTTTTTGCGTTCGATTTTATAATCCATCGCTATGTCTCCTTTTACAGAAAGTTGGAAGTAGATACGTGGATAGGATTTTAAGGTTACGCCTTTGCCGCGCGCAGACATTGGCGAGACCCCGTGTATGGAATTAAATGCACGGGTAAACGCGGAGTGGGACTCGTATCCATATTTGAGTGCAAGATCAAGAACTTTTGTCTTGTTTTGCTGCAAGTCAATAGCGGCTAAACTCATTCTTCTGCGGCGTACATATTCCATGATGGGTATATTCGCAATCAATGTGAATATCCTTTGGAAATGGTACTCCGAATAAAGTGCAAGTTTTGCGGCTTTTTCAAGTTTTATATTTCCCATTAGATTATCTTCGATATAGTCCATAGCCGAGTTCATTCTTTCAAGCCAATCCATTTATATCACCTCCTATTAAAATGGGGCGCTGCCCCAAGCCCCGCCGCTCCGGCGGGAATGAATCCCACCTACGCTTCCTTCGGGCGCGCACGGAGTGCGCGTTAATGTCTATTTTATCTCAAACAAAAATATCTTTCTTTGCAGATTATGCTCACCTCTGCGAAGAAAGATATTTTTACCCAATGGGCTTAACACTCAATTTTAAACTCTGTATAAAATTCTTGCGGGTCGCCTTTTGTTACTATGCATGATGGGAAGTGTGGTTTGTTTATCCCGTCTGGGAAGAATTGCGTCTCCAGACAAAAGCCGGAATGCTTGTTGTATGCTGCCCCTTTGCCCTGCGTCCCCGCAAGGAAGTTGCCGGTATAAAGCTGTATGCCGGGGCTGTTTGTAGATACAGTCATGCGGATGCCAGTGCTTGGGGCGTATGCGCTGGCGGCCTTGCCCGGCGCACGTAGTACATAGTTGTGGTCGTACCCGCCGGTTTTTGAAAATTTGTCTGCGGCGTCTATATCCTGGCCAATGGTCTTAGGTGTGCGGAAGTCAAAAGGCGTCCCCGCAACGTTCATATATTCGCCATTGGTGATAAGGTCGGCGTCGATGGCGGTTATTTTATCTGCTGCAATTTCCAACTCGTGATCATACATGCAGGTCGAGGTGTGGCCGTTTAAGTTAAAATAGCTGTGGTTGGTCAAATTACATATTGTTTCACTGTCTGTTGCCGCGTAATAGTCTATGCGCAAGGTGTTATCGGTTAGTGTGTAGGTAACACGAACGTCCAAATTGCCGGGGTAGCCACTGTCGCCGTCTGGGCTGTGCAGGGTGAAAACAAGCTTGTTATCGGTAGCTTCGGCCACGTCCCAAGCGTATTTGCAAAAACCTTTTACCCCGCCGTGAAGGTGATGCTTGCCATCGTTTTCTTCCAACTTATATGTTTTACCGCTTAGGGTGAATGTTGCGTTCGCAATGCGGTTTGCAACGCGCCCGCACACCACGCCAAAGTGGGGATGCGGTTTTGTGGCATAATCTTCTGCACAGTCCAGCCCTTGTACTATGTCTACAAGTTTTCCGCCTTTGTCTGGCACTTCCCATTTGATAATTGCGCAGCCCACGTTTGTTACGGTAATAACCATGCCGCTTTTGTTGGTGAGTTTGTAGGTGTTTATGCTCATGATGTCCTCCTATAGACTTTATTTATGTGCATTGTAAGGGAATTACGGTGGATTGTAAAGATAATTGAACAATCAAAAAGGAGACGAATAATCATCTCCCTCCAACGAGCTAATTACCATTCACTATTGTCTTGGGCGCATAGTGACATCACGATTCATGGGACCCACTACCAGAGTATTCGGATTTATGACATTTACTGTGAACCCTGACATTGCAAAAGCATTTACTGTGCCATTACTAATAATGGAGTTAACCGTATTAAAAATAGAAGAAACCATCCGGTGGTCATAAATGGTGAAGCTTGGCCAATGTGAACCTGCTCGAATGAAAAAAGCACCATCGTCACGTCGAAAATATCTAACGTCTGAACGTAAAGTTGCAGTTCGGTGACCCATCCACGGACACTCTACCGGGGTAGTGCCGAAAGCTAGTCTGTTATATGGATTACGTGGCAAAATAGAATTATCATATTCAACAACAGCAAATGACGGATTCAAAAACTCTTCGAATGCAAAAATACATAGACTATAGTTGATATTCGTAAAAACAAGACCGTCAAAATCCACTGAAACGGTAAAGCCTTCGAAAAGGTCATGTTGTAAAGCGATAGGTGCTACTAGCTGACGGTTAAACCCTTCTTCCAAGTTTGTAGAAGCAATGACTTCTTGTGTCATAGCCATTATCAGGGCGTTAACGTGTGCTAATAATTCTTCTACAATGTCACGCATTAGTTGGCGGTTTGCATCATCCATAAAGTCAATGTCCGCAAAATTCACGCCCATTGCCCTTGTATCTAAAGCGTCTGGTGTGACATTGTCTAGTGCCTGCTGCAAAAGAGTAACATCAAATGCGGTAGGCTCGACCTGATATTCGCGTTTTTCGCATGCCGATACCAGCATTGCCATATTAAAAATCAATACCATAGTTAATAATAAACCGATTGTTTTCTTCATTTCTTTTCCTCCTAGTTTTGTGGTCACTGCTTTCAGTGCCATTAGGTTAATTAGTGTGCGTGAGCCGTATGGCTTCGTGTAGCTGTTTCGCTAACCCCATCCCTAACAGCCGTAACTGTAAGGGTTAGCCTGTAATCGTACCCTCTTGCTACATGATGCGGCCTTTCCCATATCCAAGTGTCTCCATTGGTTTGCAAGCCGTTTTGAGACCAAATGTGGGTGGTGGTACCATTAGCATTTATCCTTACAAGTGCCGCATTTACTGTAATACTCTCTGTGCCTGAACGGGCTATGACTGTGCCAGTCATGAACGCTCTGCCACTGCTTATGGACAAATGCGCATCAAATAGCATTATGTTCATCCATCTTAACATATGGCTTTCATTGTTTGGCTGTTGCTCTGCTATAGTGTATGCCTGTACATGCATAGCAGAGAAGAGTATTACAATAAAGGTTAAGAGAATTCCAACTCTTTTCTTCAAAATTTAATCACCCCCTAGCCCCTAGCCGTTTATATTTGTTTTTCAACATATATAACGAATAAGGAAGTAAGGTGTGGCACGATTTTACAAAAAGCTTAATAATTTCTTTAGCTATCTTAATATAATGTTTTCGGCTATTGCAAACATTGTTGCAGTATCAACATAAGCAACTATAGTTAGCACATTATTTCCTATCAACCACATCAATGCGCTTTGGTAATCTGTGTCTACGGCTTCAAATAGAAACGCTTCTTGACCATTTACATACACCTCAGAAAAGTCCGCAAAACCTGTAGAAATTGCCGTTGACATAGTTTCTGCGTTGCCTCTTCGTATGATTATTCTTTCGCCGTCGGCATTTTGATAAATTACTATACTAAGGTTTTCAAGAATTTGAGTCGATGTTAACTCAAAGCCCTCTGGTATAAACTCAAGAACAATTTCTCCAGTAATGCCGCTTGGTGTGTTCTGTCCAAATTCAAAAGCAATATAGTCGTCTTGCAAATCCAAGAAAATGTTAAGAATGAAAATCCTTGACGCTTCAACAGACATTAGGGCTGTGGCTCCAAGAACAAAAAGGATCCCAACTATCGCGGCTATCTTTTTGAGTTGCCACGCTGCCTGATTTATAGGTTTGTTTCTTTTGTTATTGGCAGTCATGTCTCGGATGCTCTTTTCAAGAGCGTCGGACGGTTTGTAAAGCTCGTTTAATTCTTCGAGGCTGGGCAATGCATTCAGCTCTTCTTGCATGACTTCAATCTCGGCAGTTTTTATCAGGGCTTCCCAAAGCATGTCATCTCTGTCTAGCTTAGTGCTTCTCATCATTGCCACCTCCCAGCTTTTTTCTAATTTCTTTTTTTGCCCGTTTTAACCTAGACCTAGACGCAACTTCTGTAATTCCTAAGATTTCTGCAATTTCACTATGGCTATGTTCCTCTATGAGAAAAAGACGGATAATGCTTCGCAAGTTATAAGGTAAATCTTGTATAGCTCTCTTTATAGCGTCATAGCTCTCGTTTAAAATTAGTTTGCTCAAAATATCTGGTTCGTCATCGGGTAATACTTCGGTTACATCTTCAAAATCAACATTGTTGCCCCCATTTTTCATCTTGCGCAGCATATCATAACAAACGCTACGTACTATACTAACGATGTAAGCCTTTGTTTCGTGACTGGAAATATCTATTAATTTTTCTACATGACGCATTATCTTGATAAACGATTCTTGTACGGCATCTTCAGCCAATGTTTGGTCATTTAATATCCGCCTTGCTTCATACATCATCAGACCTCGATAAATATCCCAAATTCTTTCAACTTTGTTTCGCACATCTTCATTGTTAATCATTGTAAAAAATAATGATACCACTAAATTTCCACCTCCAAATATAGTCGATGTTTCAGTTGTTTGGCATTATTATAGCATATTTTCAGGATAAACGACGAAAACATTTCCGCTTATTTCCACGTCATTCAATTTATAACCTGGCAAACCTCCGATTTTTTTGTGTTTCTAAATTGCTTATCGTCATAATGACAGGAAAAAATATGTTGACAAAACATTTCATGTGTAATAATATTCTTACATATGAAATAATAACTTGAAGTCCAGCTAAGCATTGTCAATAGCTTGGATGAAAGTTTTTGAGTTTTATTAATCGCCTGATAGGCAAATAAATTGTTGACAGCAGGAACCCGCTTGGTGC
>Ga0123352_10001832_pt1 | contig 28868 bp, 26 predicted proteins | sample TergutLab28metaG_FD_89700 | JGI IMG/M metagenome (GOLD analysis project Ga0123352, IMG submission 89700) | Labiotermes labralis P1 segment gut microbial communities from Petit-Saut dam, French Guiana - Lab288 P1 | ecosystem: Host-associated > Arthropoda: Insects > Digestive system > Gut ... | reverse complement strand
GGGTCGATTGTTATAAGTGGTGGTGGATGGGGTGTGGTGGGGTGTGTTGGTGTTGTGTTGAAGATTTTTGTGGTGGTTTTGTGTGGGGGGGGAGTGGGGGGGGGGGGGGGGAGGAACCGGTAAGGCCTTCCTACATAATGGGCGCAATTCTTTTCTGACGGCCTGTGATGCACTGGTCGATCAGAATCTCAGATGCGTTTTTAGTATTTAATTTGGCACGCTGCGTGTGTGTGTGTGTGTGTGTGTGTGTCGGTCGTATCTGAAGACTTGGGAACTTCCATTCATAAACAGAATTTAGTACTAACAACAAAGTGAGCCATTGTCAATAAACACTGCCGGGCGATTTAATATACAGACTGGTTTTCGGGCGTTGGGATGTTTTCGTTTCGCCCACACATTCGGCTGTTTTGTTGTGCCGGTACAGACGTGGGACACAGTACTTCCGACAAAAAACCATCAACTGTCACACGCTCAATTTAGCGCCATTGTTGCGGAATGTGTGCCAGCGTAAGCTACGGATGTTGCCAATAGTCTGTGGAAGGTAAGCCATTGAGGGTGATCGGTAGGCAGCTTCCTATTACAGTACGAGAAAGTCGAGCGGAAGTAAGCAGTTGACACCCCCCCCCCCCAGTTATGCCCCATTTTGTGGCATACTGTGCTAGTGTTTATAGAGACTGAGATAAACAGCCGTTGTTCATATGAAGTTGTTTTAGCAATCAGACCCTATGTCAGGGAGTTGTAGGTCCTTTTTCTTTGCAGACATTGTATGAAGAACTTTGTTAAACTACTGGGAAGGATATGTCTGCGTTTCCCATTTAGCTTGTATGAATCATCCTGCTGGCTGTGCGTTTGACAAGCACTTTTATGTCATTGTCAGCTCTCATAATCGTATTGACGTAGCCCACTTCGTTGACCGCCACGCGCATGGCTTAATAGCGGCGGGAAGTGATAAACGATACTTCTGAGATAAAGTAAGGACCCCGTATAATGTAACAGCCGGGTTTTGCTGCGTGTACAGTTTTAAAATGACGTAGTTCAGATACAAATTAAATGCTTTTTGAACTTCAATAAATCATCAGTTTTAAAGCTTGAATAAGCCATCAATTCAAGCGGGTTTGTGTAATTCTGAACACTGCTTAATTAAGGCTGCTTAATTAAAGGAGTAAATTCTTAAGATAGAGACCACCCTGGTTGGCTTAGTGGGAACACTTCTGACTTGTGCTTCGTGGTCGCCATTTAAAATTTGTCATAGAATAATGACTTGAGTTCGTGTAGACAAGCCGTCTTCATTTCAGCTGTACCATTTTTGGTCCGTTTTAAGACATTAACCTATGCTTACAACGCCTTTTGATATTTTGTCGTTAAATAACCATAAATTTTTTTATTTTCTTAAATTATATGTGCATTCATAAACTTTAAACTTTATGGCTTAGTTTGTGCTAGTAAGTCTATGAATTTTTCTCTCTTGCTTTTACACATGGAGACCTCGTTAACGGAAGCAAGTTCTGTGATGGGACTTACGAATTTGAACACCACGCGGGGTCTAATCAGTAATTGCCGAAGAAGGGAGGAGGAGAAGAAGAATAAAAAGAAGACGGCGGCGGCGAAACATTACCGTGACCTATTTGCAGAATTAGAGAAGCGTGGTATATACTTTTGCGAATGAAGAGGAACGAGGTTGCCTGATTGATATTTCTAACTTGCTGCCACCGTAGTTGAAAGTTCTTCTGGTATTTTCCTTAGCAAGACTTACATGAAGAAGCAAATTCGCCGCCAAATTGTGTCCTGCAGAAGGGTTTAAAATGTCCAGAGCAGTACATAACATCCTTACCGTCAGGTCGCGTGCTTTCATCTCGTCGTTGTGTTTGATTATAAACATACCTAATTTTTTACTTCCTCACCTAGATTTACGTAAGAAATTAGCAGAAACCTATTGCGTTGTGCATTCTTGGAGCTCGCTCTGCCTGGTATTTTTAGTCAGGCCAGTATTTGGCAGGGGAGGCAAGCTTAGCCAGAGTATCTTTAGTTGCATCCCTGGCTGCTGTGTTGTCACGTTTCTGGAGAGTATGTGGGGGAGGTCGGAAGAAGTGCCTTTTATTTATGATGACGAAAGAGAGTAGTCCATACGATACGACACTGTTGTTACAGTGAACAAAACCTGCAATGCGGAAACAACAGGGAAAACTGACAGTTTCAGTATCTGGGCGTCGGTGTTTGGCCGAACCGTATGGTCAGCAGAAAACGTTTGCAATACTTGACAACGCTGAACGGACATTTCGGCCCCCAAGAGTTCTCGTCACCTTTTCTTAACTTTCGGGCCAGATCGGAACTGTCCTTTGAAGTTAGTAGGAGAATGGCTTCTCGTGCAAACGCAAATGAGACGGCTTCGACTGCCCAGACCAGAAGACATCGGTACACACGCTCCACGACTGCCAGTGTGACACAGCTCTTGACTGAATCTTGCTCCAGTTTGCTGCAACGTATCACCACGCGTGTTCGTGGGACGTCCACTGCCGCTGACAATGTCACTGCCTCAGCGTCGTCGTCGTCTACATCTTCGGCCGCCGTTGGGTTGGGAATCACCAGATGCAGACTCGAGGATAAATACTCTGCAGTGTTAGACAAGTACGTCCGTCGGCGGGAGGATGCAGGGACCCACAAGGTTGGGACAGAATCGCAACGGGTGGAAGCCGGATCGGAGCAACAAGCCTCTAAATCTCCTCTGCCATTGACCAAAAGTGCCACTACAGCTAGTGTGGTTCTGTCAGAAAAGGCATATCCCTTTGCGAGCAAAAGCTCGGCAATTCCAGTGCGAGAGAAAACACCTTATCGTTATGGTGAACATAGGTTGCTGCAACAGCAGCATCAGGCCTACAGTAGCAGTCATCGCCACAGACAGAAGTCTGGTCATGGGGATCATTCACACAGAGCTCCTGTGCGACCTGTACGAGTGGGCAAAAGTGAACAAGGTGAACGAAGGCTGTTGGCTTCTGGCTTACGTCTTTGTCCTGTTGAGATTGAACCTTCCAGTATTGATGAACCATCTGTAGAAGATGATGTGAATGAGCGTGAGGCCAGACGAAAGGAGATTCAAAGCCTTATCATGAAATATACTGCCTTGGATGAGGCATACAATAGGTCCACTGGTGAGGAAAAATGTACAGTAGAGGAGTCTGGTGGAAGAAGAGTTGCTCCAGAAGGAAAATATTATTTGTTAGATGATGCCTATGACAGAGCTTATGAGGCATCCACAAATAAACAGAAATCTGTGAAGTCCTCGAATGTTGCCAGCAAGTACCAGCACAAATATGCATCTGCTGTGTTGTCAGCTGTAAGTAGTGATCCATCCTTGAAAGCATGAGACCAACAGGTTTTATTAACTCCCTCTTGTATAACAGTTGAAGAATATTCTCGGACAGCTGTGGGATTTGTGGAATCGATACTACGCGTAAATTAATAAATTCCTTAAATTCTGAACAACAGTGTTTTTTGGAAGCTTTTGTGAAAAGGAAATGGAGAATGTGTTTCTTGCCATTTCTCAGACCTCTGTGTCAAAATCTGAGAGGTGTAGTGTCTTTGGCAGTTATTGTGTGTTAATAGCATTTATAGCAACTTTTGTTTAAAGTTTTGTTCATTTATAGCAACTTATGTTTAAAGTTTTGTTTGGAGCAGTCCTTGAAACTGAAGGTACCATGTTGTATGCTAAAATGGTATGATTTGCGTGTATGATGGTGTAAGCACAGCAGGATTGATGCATGATGTCTGATTTGTAATAACTCTATGGTTTGCCTCTTTGGTTAGTATGCAGAAAAGACAGCAATGAACATATGACACAAACAGTTTTTATAACTGTATTTTGCATTTACCGTGTGTTTTTTTGAAGGTATGTGTGTGACTAACAGCAAGTGCCTGTCTGATCCACTGATCTGATCCCAGCAGCATGCTAAGTCTTAATTGTAGCTGAGCGGCTCTGCAGTAAGAGGCGCTGGTAAGACACCAATTCTGATGAATTAAAAAAGATATCCAGTTGAGCATTTAATCACTGAAGTGGACAGTGAAAATTAAAAAGATTTCCACTTTCGGAAGTACTACATCTCTTATTTTCTGAGTTGTGTGTAAGAAAGCTGTGGTAGTAGTTGATTTGACTTACTCCTGCCCTTTCAGTAAATAATTCTAGTTAATTTTTAAAGGTTCATCAAGATAATTCCCCAGTGCCATTGCCTCCATTTGTTTGTTGTATTGCTGTGGTAACGCTTTGTTATTTTGTTCCCATGGCAATCATTGTTAACATCATTTGTTGACATGGCAAACCATTTTGCCCTCTCCCCTCTTTGTCTCTTGATTGTTGGGTTCGCATCTCGGTTTGAATTGGCGGCAATGAAATGGCACCTCCATCTCTACCTATCGCCCACTGCGCCACGTGATTGGATGTGCCTGTTTGCCCTGCCCGCCCTGTTCACTCCGCTCGGTCGGTTGGTGTAAATTGGTGACGGCTTGGACCATGTCCTGTGACTGGCGGACGGTGTGGTGTGGTGTCTTGCCCTCCTGCAGAGCTCTCGAGCACCCTCGGTGGAAGACGACGATGATGGCCACCTGATATATCGCCATGGCGACGTTCTTCAAGACCGATGTTCGTGAATACAACAACATTTGTAGTAGATATACTAATAGACACTATCATTTCCCCCGATATTACACCAATTCCATGGGGAGAACAAACATTTTCACACATTATTCTCAGTTAGAGTGCATTAATGACAACCATTCCTTTTCAGCTGTGTGTGTGTTGTGGGAGGTGGGTGGGGGGAAGGTGGATTGTAGGTGGCATGAAATGGGTTCAGGGGGAAAGAAGATACTTGATATTTTGTAAAGAAAAGAGACCTAAGCATGATAGCACAGTTAACTTAAGATGCTGCAATAACTATGATTTTGGGAGGTGAAAGCAATTGGCATATAAATATAGCTGTTGAATAAATTATACTGCCTAATAGAGAGATCCTACAAAGTGATTTTTTTTTATGGGATGTCAGTGTCTGTGAACTGTGCGTGTTGGAGACCACTTGCGTAATTAGATTTTATTGGTGTAAGTTATAAAGTGCATCCATATATGCAAGGACTTTCAATGCCTTCTTGCATTCATAGCAATTTAAGAAGATTGTGTTAGTATAATTTCAGTATAGACTCTTGAACGAAGTAATTGTACAGCAGTAGGCAGTCACTTTGTGCATGTTATATATTCCACAAAACAGATGACTTTAGTGGTAAGTTTAAGTTATCTGGATTTGTGCAGTCAGAACGAAGTGGTTTCTAACAACAGTACAGTGATTTTTCTTTCATGTGCTAATTTTCTTGTGCATTTAATTTGCAGATAAGATCCTGGCCACCCTTGGGGAAGGCACTTTTGGCAAAGTTGTAAAAGTTAAGGATATGCATGCGTAAGTATATTTTCTAGCCTCTTGAACTACTCTGCTTCATATTATATGCAAAATGCAAGTGATATTTTCATATGAAGAGTAGTTTTAAAGCAGCGTGAATTTTGTAGTGCTTTTTGACACTGAAGGGCACTAAACTTTAAGAAGTGAATTCTGAGTCCTTAACAGAGATGTTTCATGTATCAAGCATACAGTCTGTGGCCTGCTGGTGTGAGAGTTTCTTACGTGTGGAAGATGAAGTTAGTTTTCCATGTCCACACCATGAAGGCATGTAGGGGGAAAAGAGATGTGGCTCCATTCTTAACCTCAGCACTAAATTGGAGTGAGTGGTTTACTTCATGTCTTGGCTACTTCACCCCGCGAAAGAATGTTAGTACCCATTGAATATGCAGCTGGGTGGGTCCCAGAGCTGGTCTGGTCATTTTGAAGAATATAAACCTCTTGGCTCTACTGAGATTTGAATCCTGGACTCTCCAGCCCATAGCCTTGCCCCTATACCAGCTACTGTACTCTGACTCCTCCTAATAGGAGGAAATATTCCATTCTATCGTACTGCTGCTTCAGATTTAGTTCAGAGAATAGGAGCATAAAATATAAATATTATGGCATTTGTCCCCAAAAGTAATGGCTTAGTTTTTTTATTGTGGAATGTATTTGGGATTCTAAAACTCCTTCAAATGGTGTGTGACTTGGGTGACTGGGAGTGCATGCATCACACTAGTCTATTAACTTTTATTGTCTTTTGAGATCATCTGTTGGTCTCTGAAATGTACCAGCGAATGGCCTAGCATGGCATATTATTATTATTATTTACTGCAGTTGAGTTTTCACTCTTCAATTGGTGGCAGTAGACCTTACACTAGTAACAAATAAGAATAAGTATACATAATCAAAACAATACAAAAACACAGTAAGTACAAATACACATATTACCAAAACCCACACAATTGTAAAAGCACCCACACATTACAAAACCCACACATACACACACACCCACACATTACAAAACCCACACATACACACACACCCACACATTACAAAACCCATACATACACTCACACATACACATACCCACATATTACAAAACAAGTTAAAATGACAACAGTACAAGATACACACCGAATAAAATAGTCACCATACAATCAAGTACCCTCATTATAAGGTCACCCTAATGAGGATGGTACTTGTGTCCCCAAGAACTTCAGCATAACTCACATCACTTCACTTCAAAACAAAATCACTTCACATATATCATGTCAGTTCTCTCCACATCACTACACTTCACATCACTTCATTTATTTACACTTAACCCCCACTTGAATTCTGTTGCTTGTAACTGCATTCTTAACCCTCTTTCTAGAAGTGTTTAGTTTACAGGAGAAAGTTGCTAGTAAGCCTGCAGGTAATTGATTCCAGCTTTTAATGGTCATATTTACAAAGGAATATTTATCAACATCTGTTCCTTGTTCCCTAGTCCTCATTTTCTGATTATGATCTTCCATACTTAGGTAATGTGGTTTTAGAAGTCTGTCCCCTATCGCTTTGCAAGCCCTTCCCCTGGTGTATGCCTTGGAAAGGCGCATATTCGGGCTGTCTGCGTGTGCCAAAGTTTCCCAATCCGGCTCATATTATTTGCAAATTTAGCTGGTCTTTTTTGCACCCGATTTAAAGTGCTTACCTGACCTTCTCTGTATGGATCCCAACACACTGCTTCATACTCAAATATCATTCTCACTAGTGCTGTTTAAGGTAAATGTTTTGTATTATTATTTCCCTTTTTGAGTATACACATTGTGAAACAGAGTGCCTTCCATGCTTTTCGTAGTGTGTAATTGACATGATCTGCCCAGTTTAGATCGCTGCATATAATTATTCATAAATATTTAAAGCTACTTGCCTCGGGGATTAATTGATCCCCAAAATAACACCTTATTCATTCCTTCACCTTAGCTTTTGTAAAGCTTACTGCTTTACTTTTACCCAGATTTATCTTCAGTTCATTTTCTACCACCCATTCCCCTAATCTGTTTAGGTCCATCTGTAACTTATCAATGTCACTGCTATCCATTATTTTCCTGTATACTATACAAACATCTATGAACAGCTCCATATTAGACTCATTGTTTCTCCAAATATCATTAACATAAGCAAGAAACAGTAGAGGACCTAATATGCTCCCTTATGGGACTGCTGGTCTGTGTATGTTATTTGGTTGCAATTTATATGCCCATGCTAAGCCAGAAAAAGTTAAGGCTGTCAAGAGATACAGTTCATATTTGAATCCGCCTCCTAAACGTATGCTGTAGAGTTTATTAGTTATTCACCATCCAAGGTTGAGCAGTGTCATGCATTTCTAGCTTTGTATGTGATTTCAACTGAAATGGCCATTTTAGAATGAATGTGTCTGTGGTTAGTTGTACAAGACAGAGCATGTGTACATGCATTATGAGAGTTGAGTACAAAAGGAGAAAAAATTGGTCTCAGAAGTGTGTTACAATAAACTATTTTTTGTGTGAATTCCCATGTACAGAGGTGTCTCTTAGATGGGAGAAATTCAGTAAAAAATTGTGACTACAAGCATTACATTTGTCATGCCATGCCACTATCTTATCTCCATGTTAGCTGAATTGTTGGTGGCAAAGTTCATTCACTTTTACAGATCAAAGTTACTTCATATGTAGCATCACACATATCAGTTGACAAGGAATTATCTTTCTTAAAACGACTGATATGTAGTTGTATTTATTGTTAATGCAGATGTAAGAGTATGAGAAATTGTCAGTGCAAGACATGAGACCTGTATGTTCCTTACATATGGTCAAAAAGTACCCATGAATACAATCATACAGTCACAGTGTTTATAGTAGAACCAGTACAACTTTCTTGGATGTATATTTTGCATTATGTGGGACAGATTTGTGAAAGTTAAGTTATAAACCTCTATATTGCCCTAACTCTTTGCCAGCTGTTGTGGTATTGAAGGATTACTCCTTGAATGTTGAAAACATGTATTTTATGTTTTCCATACAAAAGTTCTGGGCCCAACTATTAAAGTGTACTTTCCTGTTACAGCAACTTAATTTTACGTACCCAGTATTATTAATATTATGTATTTGGATTGTGGGTTTTTAATCTGATGGTGGAATGCAATATAATACGCATGGTAGAATGCTGGGCGTGTGTGTATAAATGATCATGGTGTAGAATAATATCTCAGCCATATTTTCTGTATTGGTTAGATTGTAAATATATTATAAATAATTGCTGTGTTTGATTTGGAGGAAGAAATTTTACTACAGAACATGTTCCATATCAATTTTATATATATATATATAACATCTGAGAGATCTGCGTGGGCACTGTTTGTTTAGTTGACCTATTAACAGAACTTCACACAGAGTTTGTGGGAATATTTACGTTCATTGAAAAATTGCATCCCTCAGGCAGTAGTCCATTGGTTATAAAGTGTTTGAACTACATATTAGATAGGAACATCAACACTTTTGTTTAGAGGTAAAGAGCAACAGAGTTGTAGTGTATTAAAACTTAGAATAAAAATAATTTGCTGTATATGAAATTGTGGTTTTAAAAGAATCACTAATTTGGAATTTACTGTATTTGTAACAGGTTGTTGCTATCAACTGTGATTTATGTCTCTTCTTCCACATAACTTGGCACTTTCTGCAAAGAGTGAGCAAAGGTGAAAATGTTAAATAATATCTTTGCGCATTGAAACGTAGAAGTGAGACTGCTGTCACTTGCTTAGATTGTTCTGTATCATTGGTGTGAAGATGAATGAAGTATGATTTTGGGCCAGTGATGAAATGATACTGGTAGGGGAAAAGTAAAGTTTGTAGAAAAGAGCCACTCTGCCCACCATAGATCCCTCGGATCAAACCAGGGCTTCTGGTGAGTGGACAGTAGCTTCACTGCCTGAGTGGAACAGTAGACCATTCGTTTGAACAATGAAGTATGATTGTGTTGGCAAGTGACACTCACATTTAACTCATATCATAAGCTGCACATTCATAGTGGTGAAATATGAGTAGTCTGGTGCATAACTCTGTTGTTGTTTAAAACATATTTTATCAACATGGCACATAGAACAGTGTGAACTTAGCAGTCATACTGTTGGCAGAAGTCCGTTGTTTGTGTGTGACTTGACAAACCAGGAAAAGGGAACCTTAACAATGGTTAGCAGTGGACAGAGGGAAGAATCTAATTTTGTGAGAGGTGGATAATTTAATGCTCAAAAATTGTCACCTGGGATGCGATTCCATGTCATCTGGTAGAACTTTGCCAGCGTTTTGGAGAAGCCTGAGACTCCAAAACTCGAGTGAAATCCTACCAGATGTAGACTACACCCCAACACATTCCAGAAGACCATATTCTTTATGGTTGCCCTGTAAAAATCCAGGATCTCACAAATCTTTTGTTAGCAAATGTTTGTGTAGTATGGTAAAGGTGTTTGATGTTGATTAATTTAGGCGTATGTGTGTGATTTTGTACATCTTGTTTGCTGTTTGTGTGCTATAGTAAGGAAATTAAAACACAGCAGAGAATTAGTACATTATCCATATATATCTATAACAATGTTATCAAATTGAATATTGTTCTTTTTGTGCAGAGATCATGTAATGGCACTTAAGATTATCAAGAATGTTGAGAAGTATCGAGAAGCAGCTAAGCTGGAGATTAATGCCCTAGAGAAAATTGCAGAGAAAGATCCTGATTCCAGGCAGTAAGCAATGTATAAATGTTAAATTTTTGTGTTGTATTGTGTTGCATTGTGTTGTGTTAAATATGGTGTTGCCCATCAAGTAATATTCCTTAAAGTAAACTGTATTTTCATTTAGTGGCCTGTCTGTACTGTCTGGAACCCCTCCCTCCTTGCAGCATTATTTCTTCTTTTGTTTTCATCAGTTAAGTGTTAAAATACTTACCCACCAGAGAAGAGTTGAATAAAATTTCTTTGTAGTTACCAGCATAGTTAAAGTAGAGTAAAACCTTTGAAGTTTACAACGTTTTAGATTTGCCACGTGTCACAGGCTGTCACACTGCTACAGAAGTGGCAGATTCTTGTGATAATGTACATGCTCATTACTCCATAAAGTGACCAGTTGTTTGTGTTCAGTCTTGGCCACAGTTTGACATTTAGTGCTGTATTTTCTGTACGTATGTAGCTTCCCTCTTTTGGCTGTCCTGAAGAGCTGTATAGTTTTTTTTTTTATTATGCCGTTTGTGGGCCAGAATCCTCCTTCATTAGCCGAATTACCTGTCGTTCACCCAGCCTCCATTGTTTTTCCACAAGTGTGGACAGTACATTGGAATTTTTTGAAGGCAGCTGATTGCTCTACTGAGTCATTGACTAGTTTTTGTGCCTTCTTTCCAACTCCAAACTCTGAACTGTACATTTGCACCATGTCAGTTGTCAGTGTCATATGGTTTCCATAAGTTGGCCATGGTTGGCTTTGAATGGAACTGAAGGTGGCCAGTGTGGTTCGGTTTCAGTGTAATTACTTTTTTGTGATATTTTCTTTCTTCTCTCCTCTTGTTTAATGTGATCAGTCATAGCATGGTACATATCACAGCTAGTTGTGTTTTATGTGCAGCAAAATTCTGTTAATTTGAATTATCAGATATTATAGATTATGAGACAAAAACTGTACTGGCCAGAGTTCAAACACTTTTTTTTTGTGCCCCTATCTTTGTTTACAGCTGATCTGAGGAATATTCCATTTGGATATCTGCTGGATCACTGTCATTACATTTCTCTTCTGTGTTGGCTGGAGTGTTTATCACTAGAGGGTGATGGAGGAGGAGACAAAGGGTCAGGAGATACCATAGTGTTTGATGTATAGACAATCTTGGAGGCCTTTTTGCACTTTTCCCTGTGATGTACCTTTTCACTGATGAAGCTTCTTCCTGATGATAATCAAAACTTAAGTGTTGGGACTAACCACGTTTCGAATTATCTAGATTTGTGGATTATCAGTTGTCAGATTGAATGGAATTTGCTGTATCTTCTCTTGAATCTGCATAAATGTGACTTTGTTTTGGGAAGGACTTAACAATTTTCTTCCATTGAATTGTTCGAGATCTCAGTACTTTGACGGAAAAATGGTTTCATTTATAACAGTGTAGTTTTTATTTGAAATTTCTAGCTCAAACTAAAAATGTTAAATAAACCTTACTTTGATCTGTTGTAGGGTACAGTATTTACAGAGAAATTAGCTGCAAGTGTGGGTTGTAGGAATTTAAATGTCCTTAATCATAAACAGAAAAATCTAAAAACTCTTATAGAATTCATAAAACTCTAGTGCTTTCAGACTTATGTAAGTTATTCTTTGTCTCTTTTCAGCCTGTGTGTTAAAATGCTTGACTGGTTTGACTATCATGGCCATATGTGCATTGCATTTGAAATGCTTGGTCTTAGTGTCTTCGACTTTCTGGTAAGTAGAGATTTTGTGTAACTTCTGTACTTGCATAATTCATTGTATTTTTTCATGTTTTTTGCACCTTTTTTCATGTTTTTGCACTGTGCATTGTAATATAATTATATGATATAAACCAACAAAATGCACCTTGTCTAAACTAATATTTTAATTTATGATGTCCTGTACATGTTTCGAACCCAAAGGTTCATCTTCAGCTAGAAGGTTGTATATACTGGTATGGTATAGTATGTTGACACACACTTATACCTACAAGACTGCTTATACTGCTGCATATACAACATACTGTACCATACTTGTATATACAGCTGTCTTCCTGAAGACGAACCCTCAGGTCCAAAACATTTAGAAGACATCACAAATTAAAATATTAGTTTAGAAAATGTGCATTTTTTCAGTTTATGTTGTATAATAATTAATTCTATTTATTAAACCTTGTGATTTCATGTATAATACATTCTGCACATGAAGTTTTTGCTGGCGCATCATATCTGACATTCCATAAATGCCTGCCTGCCATTAATTCACATGCTGTTTAGTTACTGTGATGGGCCTTGGTGGGAGTAGCGGTTCTTTTACCTTACTGGACTGAGATGACAGGGAAGAAGTACTGAATTACTTTAAGACTGGCAGAAAAATGAGTGGAATTTTGAAATTTTGGTGGATGTTGGTGACATGGGAAGAGTTGGTAGTGATAACTGTGTAAGAGCCTGCCTCATTGATGGAAATAGTCACAGCTAGGTACTGTTGATCAGAATGCAGGACGAATTTACAGTGTGAGGATTGATGATAGTCCCTTTAAGAGGGTGGAAGAGTTTAAATATTTGGGAACAACTTTAACAAATCAGAATTCTATTGCGGAAGAAATTAAGAGCAGATTGAGGTCAGGAAATGCTTGCTATCATTTGGTGCAGAATCTTTTGTCTTCCAGGTTGCTATCCAAATATTTTAAGATCAAAATATATAGAACTGTAATTTTGCCTGTTGTTTTGTATGGGTGTGAAACTTGGTTGTTGACATTGCAGGAGGAAAGGAAGCTGAGGGTGTTTGAGAACATGGTGTTGAGGAGGATATTTGGACCTAGGAGGGATGAGGTAATGGGAGAATGGAGGAGATTGCATAACGAGGAGCTAAATGATTTGTACTCCTCACCCAATATTGTGCGGGTGATAAAACTGAGAAGAATGAGATGGACTGGGCATGTGGCGCGTATGAGTGAGGAGAGGGGTTGTATAGGGTCTTGGTGGGAAAACCGGAGGAAAAGAGCCCACTGGGGAGACCTAGGCGTAGATGCGTGGATAATATTATGATGGATCTCCAGGAGGTGGGATGTGGGTATATGGACTGGATTGGGCAGGCCCAGGATAGAGACAGGTGGCGGACGCTTGTGAATGCGGTAATGAACCTTCGGGTTCCGTGAAATGCGGGGAGTTTTTTGACTAGCTGCAAACCAGTTAGCTTCTCAAGAAGGACTCTGCACGATGGAGTAAATAATTAAGTAAGGTACTGTTGATTTTGTGTATGAGCCCGCAGCACTGATTGAATTAGGCACAGCCTGGTACTGTGGATTCTGTAGGTTCAGATTTTTAATGCATGTAGGTTAGTTTTGGAAGCGCAGTAAAAACCCCTTGAAAAATTTTGGCTTTCTTATTTTTGAAATTTAGTGTAGTTATTGTGAAACAATAGATCTTGAACATTCTGATCAATGAATGTGCTAGGGGTATGGAAAGCAGTGTGTAGTTAAGTTTCAGCTTATGGAATGTCAGAAAATAAACTTCATGTTCAAAATGTTAGTTTGTTCCACAACAGATTATTGTGACATGGTGATGATGATAAGCTAGGAAAGGTGTAATCTGTACTGCAGTACACATTGTTTCTGTTCACATGCTTTGCACTTCATCAGTATTAAGTCTTCTGAATTGCATTGGTGACTTTGGGAGGATGAAGTTAAGCTTTGAATATGTGTGTATAGCTAGGTTTTGGTAATCTCAGTTGCTGTTACACTTGATTTTAGCACTGTTGCTATGATACAGGGAAGCGTGAACTATCTGCAGAAGCAAATTTCTGTTTTGGACATAAAATTTAAATGACACACAGTGTCACACTTGTTGTGCTTCAGTTCAGACCTTAATAGGAGCTGCAGATGCACAGGAATGCAAGTACATCTTTATGGACAAAAGCTGATAAAATTGTTAGAAAAAATGGAAATGAACATGGCTTGACTCTTTCTATGACAATCTCCAGTATCAAAATTTATCCACTTGTTCTTCAAGAAACGTGGATGGACAGACATGGCTGGCCATGCATGTGTACATATGTATATCACACAAGGAGGGCATAATAGTAAATAATTAATTAATTACTTAATTACATCTATGAAAAGAGAAGAGTAGATTGCTCAGTGTGTCATTCTAATGTTGGTCAGTTTTGTGTGTGAGAAGAAATTATAGAAATAATAATAATAAAGTTTTTTGTTCTGTATTTCAGAAGGATAATAGTTACCAGCCCTACCCACTGGAAGCTGTTCGTCATGTTGCTTACCAGTTGTGCTATTCTGTCAAATTTCTTCATGATAACAAATTGACCCATACTGATCTCAAACCAGAAAACATTCTGTTTGTGGACTCTGACTTTGAAATTTGCTACAACAATAAAAAGGTAAGCTTTTCCATACTCTTTACTTACTTAATTACTTTATGGAGCAGAGCCCTTCTTGAGAATCTAACTGGTTTTCAGCTAGTCAATAAATTCCCCTCATGTTATGGAACCCGAAAGTTCATTACCTTATTCACAAGTTCCTACCACTTGTCCCTCTTCTGAGCCAGCTTGATTCAGTCCATACCCCCACATATCACTTCCTGAAATCAGTCTTAACATTTTCCTTCCATCTACGCCTGGGTCTCCCAAGTGGTGTCTTTCTCTCATGTTCCCCACCGAAACTCTGTATATACTTCTCCTCTACCCCATGTGTGCTACATGCCCCGCCTATCTCATTCTCGATTTGATCACCCGAATAAAATTTGGTGAGGAGTACAGATCATTGAGCTCCTCCTTATGTAGTTTTCTCCACTCCCCTGTTACCTCGTCCCTCTTTGGCCCAAATATTCTCTGCACCGTCCTATTTCAAACACCCTGAGCCTATGTTCCTCCCTCACTGTCAGCGACCAAGTTTCACACCCATACCAAACAACAGGCAAAATGATAGTTTTGTATATCTTAATCTCTAAATTTTTGTGTATCAAACTGGAAGACAAAAGATTCTGCACCAAATGATACCAAGCATTCCCTGATTTCAATCTGGTCTTAATTTCTTCCTGACTAGAATTCTGGGTTGTTAAGGTTGTTCCCAAATATTTGAACTCTTCCACCCTTTCAAAGTAGCTGTTATCTATCTTTATATTATGTCTTCGTCCTGCATTCTGATCTCGAGACATGACCATGTAGTTAAGTCTTACCTTCCCATTTACTTCTAGTCCAGTCTTCTTACTGGCAACTATCAAAGCTTCTGCATTTTCCTTTATAGTATGTACACTTCCTCCCAATATATTAACATCATCAGCATACACCAGAAGCTGATGAGTAGCATTTAATTTCAATCCATCCTGGTTTACCTGAACCCTCCTAATGGCATACTCTAAAGCAAAGTTGAAAAGCAGTGGCAATAAAGCATCTCCTTGTTACAAACCATTCTTAATAGGAAACTTGTCAGACAGATGCTTGCCTACACGGACTGTGCTATAGGTTTCATTTAGACACGTTTTATCAGCCTTACCAGTTTCATGGGGATACCGAATGCAATGAGAATGTTATACAAGACCTCCTGCCTCACTGAATCGTAAGCTTTCCTGAAGTCTGTAAAGAACTGATGCACTGCTTCATTGTATTCCCATTTTTTCTCAAGTATTTGACGTCCACAGAATGTATAAACACTAGTTGACCTGTTGCGTCAAAATCCACATTGATGATCCCCAGTAATTTCCTCTGCATCTGGAGTTAACCTTAACAGCAGGATGTTGGGTAAAATTTTGTACATAGTTGGTAAAAGTGATATGCCCCTATAATAACTAGTCTGTTTTATTGCCCCTCTTATAGATATGTAGGTGGGTACATTGGTCGACTCATTCTACTCCTCCAGCAATTCCTCCTTGTTCCAACTAGAAATAATAAGTTTATGGATCAGGTAGCAAATTGTTCTACCCCCTGCTTGAATCAGTTCTGCTGGGATTTGATCAATACCTGTTGATTTGTGACTTTTTAATTTTCAATAGCCAATGCAACCTCAAAGGCACTTGGCTCATGCACCAGTGGTTCTGTTTTGTGTAATTCTCTGTGCCTAACATCATTAACATTCAGTAGCTGGGAGAAATAGTTCCTCCACCTAGCCAAAATACTGTGGGAATTTGAATCCAAATCACCCCATTCATCCTTTCCTGTATTAGTTCTAGGCTGGTAACCTTCTATAATCATTGATGCCCCTATACAAGTCTGTAATATTTTTGATTTCAATATACCACCATCCTGCTTTTGTTTTTATTTAAAAATTGACTTATAGTGGGGATGAGTTACATTATGTTACCAGTAATGCTGCATATCGGCAAATATATGTGACTTTTGCTTTATTTATTTTTTAATGTTTTTGTTCTTTTTGTGTAGATTTTTATTAAGTTTTCTTAACTGTGAATGGTGGTTTGTGTCATAGTAGTGTTACACCTACCATAGTGTGAGAAACCAGGGTTTATATGATTATTGTATGGTGTTCTATGTTTTTTCCATCTGTGTGCAGAAACGTGATATCAGGCGTGTGAAAAGGACGGATGTAAGGTTGATCGATTTTGGCAGTGCAACTTTTGACCATGAACACCATAGTACCATTGTGTCTACAAGGCATTACAGAGCACCTGAAGTCATTCTTGGTGAGCTAAAATTTTTGAAATAGGATATCTAAGAAAAATTTATGTTGATGTTTTAGAGTTCGAGGAGCTTCCCACTTTGCCACTTTATACATGTTGCTGTTCCTTAATATACCTTATACATGAGTAATTTGCTGTATGTAATGACAGGCTAAACATTGCAGTTTTTCCAACATATGATGGCTGTGTTGCACCCAACAATAATATATATAAATTTCTTCTGTTGTTGACCATTAAAAAATGCGCTTTATGATGTGAAGTGCACACACATTTATTACTGTTACAAGTGTATATAGTGTTTGGTGAGGCTATATATTTTTTTCTTAGTAAAAAAAAAATTTGAACAGAACTTGTTCACTTAGACATAATGATGTGCAGAGGTTAGAAAACTGCCAAATATCTGTGTACATATGCTGAGCTTCCATACAGCCTTAATAATAATCTGTTTGTATTTCAGAGCTAGGATGGTCACAACCATGTGATGTTTGGTCCATTGGATGTATAATTTTTGAATTGTACCTTGGTATAACATTATTCCAAACCCATGATAACAGAGAGCACCTGGCCATGATGGAAAGGATTCTTGGGCCTATACCACACAGGTAAGTATTTATGTGGGTTTGTTGAAACTTTTGTGACATTGTCGCTAAAATGGGGGTACACATGTTCCAGGAGCCAGGTTGTCCAGGTGACTACATTTTGTAGGGTGGTGCCTAGTACATGTTTTCCTCAGCATAGAACTTGCTTCATGTCACCTTTCTTGTGCCTAGAATTTTGAGGTTGCTTCTAGATGTATGGTAAATTTGTGCACCCTTGCACTGAAAGGATACATAACATAAAAGTGTGACATACACAGTTAAGGTTTGGAGAACAGACATTATAATGAAGTACAGTGGAAGTTATTATGAGTATGGCTTGTAGCAAGACATTTATTATTAACAGTTTAACAGTGTGTCCACAACTTATTGTGTATATGGCAGTTACTGTAGAATTCCTGTAATGCAGGACCTACAGGTACCAGATAAGTTTAATACCTATACTGACCTGAGTTGATAGTGGTAATTTTTAGGTGTGCTTGCAAAATTGTGAAAAGAGACTATTAGCTTTGTCCTGTCTGTCCACCTGCATGGAACATCTTGGCCCCCAGTGGACAGATCTTCATGAAATTTGATATTGTGAGGATTTTCTGAAAATCTGTTGAGAAAATTCGAAGTTAGTATCTGACCAGAGTTGCGGGTAATTTACATTAAGACCTGTGTACATTTGTGATAATATCTCGCTTAATTTTTGTCAGAATAAGAAATGTTTAAAAAAAAAAGTTGTAGAGAAAGTCAAAACACCAAGTTTATATTAAGTAAGTTTTTTTCTGAAAATCGTGCCGTTTATGAGAAAATGTGGAATAATGTGCTAGAGCCAAACAGCCCGCAGATCATATTTTAATACAGCGCACGTGCTTTGCATGTTGGATAACTAAGGCTACAGACACTCACTCAGAATACGTAATACTTATCGCTTTTCTATAGCAACATTGGTTACACAAACATGCCTAAATGTTACAGTGTAATTACAGTGCTTGTCTTGTATGTTAATCAGAGGAGTATTCTTTTTGGGATATGTCCTTCAGCTGCTGATTATTAAAATTTCATAACCAGCTGTCTCAAACTGTGCACTTGTCAGTTATTTTCATTTTCTTATAAAAAGACTAGCTTTGTCAGTTACCACAGTTCCAGTGACAGGTTTTCCTTAACACATCCAGTTGCGCTACTTCAGGCTCTTTTCAATGTCTGTTGCTTTGAAAGGTTTTTCACACTTTCACTTGATGCCAATAAACTGTCACAATTGGTCCTTGTGTTTCTTTATATCATATTGCTAATGATCAGCTGTTGTATGAAGACACAATTTCAGTAACACATGTTGGTGTGCTAGATGTATTTTACATTAAAACTGTGACATGTGATGGATATTTATTTGCACTTGCAGTACATATTATAATGTCTGAAACCTCTTTCTGTAGAATGGCAAGGAAAACCAAGACCAAGTACTTTTACCATGGGAAGTTGGACTGGGATGAGAAGAGTTCTGCTGGTCGATATGTTCGTGAAAATTGCAAGCCCCTGCATGTAAGTTCATTAAACACTCGAATTCTTGCAAGTGGTGTTTTTTTTTTAATATTCTGTTTGGAAGCAAAATGTAAATAGTTCCACAAAATTGACTGCATTAGTTGTATTCACTGTGTAATTTGCTGGTATTTTGTGTACCCTTCTCCAGTAAATAAGTGTAAACAGTAGAGGAGTGTTTTTGTGTTACAGAGATACCAGAATGCAGATGATGATGACCATCGCCAGCTATTTGATCTGATAGCTCGGATGTTAGAGTATGAACCTAGTTCGCGTCTGACTTTAGGGGAGGCTTTGCACCATCCGTTCTTTGACAAACTTCCACCACACCAACGATTAGATGACTTCTGTGCTGCAGGCGACGAGGGACGAGAACGCAGCCATTCCCTGTCTCGGTGAATGAAGCAAGTGCTGAGTAAGCGTTAGTTGGGTACTCGAATTGTGGGCAGGGCAAGTACACTACTGAATTTATACATTCTGTACAAGAATGTTAACTTTATTTGAAAATTGGTTTAATTTGTGTACTGAGTTGAAACATGTTTTCAGTGGTTACATTTCTCTTGTAAAGTGCATGCACTTGGCATTCACCATTTAACAAATGGATACAAAATGTATCGTATTTACTTGTGTAATTTTTCAGATTCTGTGAAATAGAGGTTTTCATATTAATCTGGGTCAGGTTAGTATGTCATTACTACTTGCACTTTTAATTGAATTGGTCTGAATCCTCCAGCATGTTGTATTTGAAGATTTAAGTGGGAATATTGTTTCCTTTTATCGTGGCATTTACATCTCTGATCCAGGAAGGTTAGGACCAAAGTTTGTTGCATGGGATAGTATGCTACAAGTATTCAACAGTCAAAATATTTTAGGCCACCATCACCCTTGCTCCCGGGTGGGGTGAAAAAGATCATGCACTTCATAGTGTGCTGCATTTTATTCTGTTGATGCAAATGTATGTGAATACCATGTAGAACTCAAATAAATGGGTAACTGCAGCAATGGAAATCAATTTTTTTCATTTATTTGTTTGAGTTAAGTGTTTTAATTCACTTTAATTCGTCACTGGAAAGCACAAACATTGTAAATAATTAGCTTATTTACCCAAATGCAAGATGTCTGTAATCTAAGACAGCCCCCCACATAAACACGTCTGCCAAGAAAAGTGTATTTATCCACATTTAAGACGACACCCCAGAAATAAAACGTCTACTGCGAAAAAATATTTTACTATTGATTTCGTATATTTAATACACAAATCATGTTGAATTATATCTAACTTTACCAATCAGTGTCACTGTCTTCATCTTCACAGTCAGTGCTTTCATCTTCCTCACACTCCCTTGTAACATTTCCATCCTTATCACTGTCCTTCCATAACCTATCATCATTCCCCTCCATTGCATTGGATATACAGCACTTTAAAACCCTTCACAGGCACTTGCATGGTGAGATGTCCTGCAGTGCTGTTGTAATCCACATTGACTAAATTATAGTTACGTTTCTTGGTGTGTAAACTTACCTGAACCCACGAAGATTCATACTTTTCTCCACAGATGATGTTAGTGGTGTTAAGAATTTTAAATACTTGTGTTGTGGATTTTTGTGTTGCGTCTGTGGTCTGATTAGTCTGAGATCATGGCCCTTTTCATGGTTTTTAAAATGTGGATTTGTCCAGGTTTTATTTTTGAGTCTTGTAGTTAGTTTTTAATTTTTCATTAGCCATTTTACTGTTACTGATTTTGGACTAGATCTGTTTGCGGGTTGCATATCGTAATAAGTTGTTTCTGTGGTGCCCGGTGACTGAGAATATCTTGATGTAAGGGGCCCATAAGGTCACATGCTTCTTGGCCTGAAGATGGAAACAGAGCCATCTTCTGAGTGTCATGCTTCTTTAAAGAATCAGTCAGAGGACAAAGTCCATAAAAAGAAGATAGTCAGTTACCTTCACTCATGTTCAGTTCTGTTCTTTTTTCTAAACATGAGGATTTGGCGATGCAGGCCTTGGTTTGGCTCTGCATGGTCTGATTCCGAGCCATCCAGTTTGGCATGGTCCGGTTTGGTGCTTCATGCACAGTTTTAACATATTGGAGCTCCAGCTGTAAGGAATAAACTTTGTCTTGCATTTGAGTAAATGTGGTTTAAGCTGTAACTGTCCTGTAGGGGAGATGAAGTCAAACAGAATGTTAAATGAAAATGGGTCATAACTGCCATATTTTGCATATTCAAAAGTTGTGCTGCTGTACCCCAGACCATGCCTTGTTACTGGTTAGAACATGTTCATAATTGAATAGTGTTCATTTAAATAGGCTTTCGGTTTCATGTTTAATCATCGTGAGAGAATCTACAGGGCTGTGTAAAGAACATATTAGTGATCATGTTCCTTATGTCAATAGGTACATAGGATGTTCGGACCTAAAACTTTAGCTGGAAACACAAAAATTATACCACCCTTCTAATATTGTTATGGACTTGGGGAAAATGTACGATCCCAGAGTGTGGGTGTAGAGGGGCTTTCATAATAACGCAGTAGGCTTGACACAGTTGTTTAGTAGGTTTTTGTTCAGCTCTTACAATGTTTGGGATTTATAATGTTATCAAAAATAATATTTTGAGTGATGCCAATGGGCAATGTCAGCTGAAATAAGGTAGGAAATTTAGAAGTCTCTTTTCAAATACTTCAGAAAGATGCACGAGTAAATACGATGATTTCTCTTTCAAATAGTAAAGTTTTTTCTTTTTCATTGAATCATAGTAATGTTTTTGTAATTGGCAGGAATTTCGTGTACCCATGAAATGCCCAGCTTGTATCTGATACCTGATCGGTAGTCATTGTAATGAGTCATGATAGTGCACGGTTGTTTTATGTTGTAATACATTTATTTCTCTGTAGTAATGAAAAATATGCCATGAAACTTCACAAATCCACGTTTGTTGATGTGAATAGCCTTTTCAGAATAATAGAGAACCTCAATTGCTTAGCAGTAAAATCACCTGTCTAAAATCGGGAACTCTTGAAATAAAGTGAAATGCCAACTTGATGCATCTAGGTAATTTTATTGATGTATTCTTAGCTCGACATGTTTTGGGTGCATACGCACATCATCAGGAGCATTAGATGTTGAGTTGCAGCATACGGTTTTCTGCACCGAGTTTTTGGATGGGTGATCTGGAGACCCACGCAGCGGCTCTCAAGACCACCACCCACCCAAAAACTAGGTGCAGAAAACCATATGCTGCAACTCAATATCTAATGCTCCTGATGTCGAGCTAAGAATACATCAATAAAATTACCTAGATGCATCAAGTTGGCATTTCACTTTATTTCATGAGGAAGATGCACAGTCAAACAACCCTCATATCTGAAACTCTGTCTGCATATATATATGTATTCTGATTGATAAGTTACATGGTGCAGTTATAGGTCAAAATTTGTTGGCATGTTGTAACTTACATTCATAATTCTTATGCTTTCTTTATATGAAGTGCATGAATTAAATACGTAATGTGAAGGTTATGGCAGGTTTTGTTTTATGTCAAACTACTCATTGAGGTTTAACTAAAATTTGTGGGTGCATTGTATTGTTTTAGTACATGTATGAAGCTTACATTAAAACCCAAATTTCTGTTAAAAACTTGTACAAAGTATGAATCATTGATCTCAGTTCTTATTGAGAATTTTCTACATAATTTGAACATAACAGAGTGCAAGGAAGTGAACATTATGCGTTCATGCGTGTATTTTATATTATTGATTAGCTGTTAGATGTGGACCATGTAGTGAGTGGCTCAACTTCATCTCATCTGATTTACACCCAAAGACAGCACTGTGCTGTGTCAATGTTCCATATCTGTGTACATATACAGACTGCTGTTCTGTCCCTTTTGAATAAAGGAGGGTGGGAGGCAGCCGGTTTTAGGACACAAATGTGTTACGTAACCGCACATACGTAAATGACAACGGGGAGGAAACACTGACTTTTGAATTTTATTCTCTTGTAGTGTGAACATGAGCACAGGGATTGTTGTGTATCTAAATTGCATGTTTGTGTGGCATCACTGTTGGATTTATGAAGTTTTTGTCTGCATATTTGAGTGAGGTTACCTTGTTACGTTTGTTTATATTGCACACATTGTATTTCTTAATACAGGAAAGGACCAATAGTGTGTGTGTGTGTGTGTGTGTGTGACATTGTTCTGATGTTTTACTGAATCTCCTGTGTAGAATGCTGATTACAGGACTGATGCACTGTCACCATGCAGGCGTGTAACTTGAATGTAGAAGTCTGTTCAGATAGCATATTTGGATTTGCGTGTGTAGTAGTTGCATTTGTGGGATAGTTAAATTCGTAGCACATAAGAGTGTGCATATGGAAACTTCATAGGGTAGATGTGGTGGGCATGATGCTAATGGGTGTTTCTGAGGAAAAAAATAAACATTGGTTGTACAATGATCTTGAAACATCAGAATTCTTTGGGCTGATGTGCTTGATACGCATAGTGAATGCACACAGTAGCAGCAGTTATAATGTCTGATGGACTATGTATTCGATATACAGCAAGGCAGTTCTTAGCATTTACACATTAGCACATCAGAATAACGACCAGCTGCATTTTAAACCAAGAAATGTATTTTAATGGAATCTACAGTCAGGTTTGTATAGGAAAATGTCTGCATTTCATATACAGAAATATCTGAAACATGAACATATGTTCTTGCGATTGCCTTTCAGCTTCACATTTTAGAGTATGTCATCAGGAGGAATCGAAATTGAATGGAACATGTACCCTTCAGTTCTTTGTAGTTTCACATGTGAAAATCTTCGAGCATACACATGTCATCACACATCCATTTCCTGCAGACTCAGTCTGTGTTTCAAATGACATGTTTGACTCTGATTCTGGCATTTAGTTTCTTCATGCTGGTCATATTTTGGTAAATAGGTATAGTCTTTGACATTGTATGAGTAGTGAAAATTCAGTGGAGTTGGAGTAGGAGACCTAGGTGACAAACCTGTATTTGGCAGAAAATATGTTGACTTCTTCATGGAAAATGGAAGCCAAATATTGGGGTGCATTGTCTGATGGAAGGTAGGTCAGGGTCTTCTTTTAGATGCATAATTTTCTTTGGCTTATCTAATAAAACTTTTTTTTTTGTTGTTCATGGTACTTGAAAGGGTCAGATTACTCCCATCCATGAGAGTAAACCACAAACTTGTTTCAGGCTGTCATGTTTGTGAGCATTTCTAAGCCCTGTGTGTTTGCTGCAGTTGCCTTAAATTTCCTTGAAGTGTGGAAGAACTGTTTCATTACCAAGCATGGTTTTGTCAGAGAGTGGACAATTGCGTGGGTGGAGCATATGTTGTGAGGGGAGTGATAGGGTGAGGAAAGCATTCGGTTTGTTTTGTCACTGTATGTTAAGCAGTTAAAAAGTAATTCCATGTAATTCTGGTATCCCTTACTCCTTCCCACCCATGTTGTAGGTGGAGACTTTTGACTAACCACGCCTTTTTTCAGGAAGGATTACACTGCAGGGAAGTATTTTGTTCGTGTTGAATGTTGACTGAATATCCCATCTACAGAAAGACATAATTTTGTGGGTAATTAACATTGATTTTATAAATGTGTGCATTTTTATTTACTGGCAACTGATTCGAGTGTATGCAGTTCATTTTTGAGAGGGTTTGACAAGCAGAGGAAATTCTTAAATGTACACCTCAAAATTTTGGATCCTATTTTTACTTCAAATTTTCTTCTTTCACAGACCCTCGTGTGTGAATACCGACACAAGGACATGCAGAGCTTCAAACTCTTCTAACTGCTCTGTGTTGCGAACGCCGTCCAAGCCTGACGTCTATCCAAGGAAATGACAAAAGTGTGCAGGAATAATGTCTTTGAATTGCATTCTTTTCATGTACAATATTGTTTTACTGTAGCACACTGTAACAGTTTTGATATAGGATGTGTCCATACAAGAGTGGCACAGAACAGTGTGGAAAGCTTGAATGAGTCATGCTGTTACGTTAAACTGTGTTACATTCAAACCACATGTTACTTTGTGTTTGAGAGTGTGAATGATGTGTGTGTTGTTGTGAATGAGCATGACTGTTTGAGATGGCAAATTTAGTCAACCAATGGTGAAAGTGATAGGTTCTTCAGGACATGTCTGCCTTGACATTTGAATTTGTGATGTGAACATGTTCAGCCAGAAGAGAATTCCAACTTCAGAGCATTGTAAGAATAATGCTTGCATTGACTTACATAATATATGTAAAATACAACATTTAGTGTTTTTTATGTACATAGTAAATTGAGCTCTTTTTATGTTTACAGTTTTGAAATGGTTGGTTGATGGCTCAGTTTTCATGTTAATATATGTGTATTTAACAGAGAAAGGACGTTCACATTGGCTTTCTCCATCCTGCAAATACTGAGATCATTACCATAATAAAGATCTTTTGAAGAAAGTATGACTTTGTTTCTTTGTTACTGCTACAGTGAAGGGAGGTGTTTGGTAAAGTACTGTACTGCCATTTGGCAGAGATCGGAACATTCGCAATATGGAGTAGGACACATTACAGTGTGAGGGGTGAATTCATTGTTTCTGGGGAGGGAGGTGGGTGGTCATACTCGTGGATGCTTGTCAATGACACCTGAACATTTGTTGCCTCATTACCATGTAGTGTTCTACATTCCTGTGGGACTAGCCACTTTTTAACATGTTACGATGTAGAGCAGCAACAAATTTATTTCCAGTTCATTTGCAAGACTAGTCTGTCTCCAATACAGCACAGTGTGATGTGTAATTTGCATGAATAATATGATGCATATTTCAACATGGTTTTGCTTTTAAGGTTTCTTGCAAATTACTAGCAGTGCTATGAAATTATATGACACATCTCTCACTGAATGCGGTAGTGACACAATCCAAAACTTTCTCTCTTTGGAGTTAATACTATGATCGAGCTTCAAGATGTAACAACTACATCTGACAATAAAGGCATCTAGCTCAGTGTGTTGGTAGTGTAAGATATATTTTTTAGCTCAATCAAAGTACTAACTCCAAACGGCAATTTTTGGATTGTGCTACTATTGCATTCAGTGAGCGATACAAACTGTGGATAAATTAGCTCATACTACTGTAAATGTTCGTGTAGCTATAAAATTACAATGAGAGTATGCTCCTGTTGAGATTATCTGCATCTTTTGTTATGCTGCAACTTTCTGTTGATGTTTGATATTTATCTGCCTCATTAATGTGTGTAGGTTTTTTTAAATTCCTCTTGTATATCCTGACTTTTTATACAGTTACCTGCATAGTGGTATTTTTGTTCTTGTGTACATAACTTTGCTTTTTGTTCCTGATTATGTTCTGACCAAGGTCTGTTGAATTCTGAAGAGTGTTGTCCCATTCTAGCATTAAGTATAGTGTGTTGTGTCATCACTGGACCACATGGTCAGAGTTATGTGCCCCACGAGAAATGGTCGAAGTGAACTACAATTTATGTGGCATAGTGACCAGATGGACATAAAAGCAGATAATCTGAAATATTTTGTTTGGTGTATTCACACAGCTTCACAATTTGCATTTCTCTTCATACTGCTGATTTTTAATTTGTTCTTGTGAGCTGTACACTTCACATAGCAGAACCAATTGTCCTGGTAGCTGTAATGACACTGTATTTGGACCCTGTGATACCAGTAGTCTACTTGTGGCAAGTGTTAAAACTGTCCTCATATGTGCTGCAACAGCATCTTGTAGCATATTGGTATAAGCTACCAGCTGCATATCTGTGATGACATGGTGTTTGTAATGTCTTGCCGTGAAAATGAGTCATCCGTTATATTTAGTGTGTATGATTTCTTGAAAATGTCAGAATCAGGAAGTGGAAACAGATGTAAGAATGGGTGGTACAGAATATATATGTGGTATGGTAGAAAAGTAATGAGACTGGCAAAGCTGTGCACGAACCGACAATGCTGCTGCCTCCCCCTTCACATGGCAGTTAGGTTAACCCCTGCCATAGACTCACCACAAGTTTGAACTTGCTTCTGTTGCTACGTGATTGTTGAGAGCGTCTGAAGTGAAGTGCTGGTGAGGTGCGTTAATGAAAATGGACTGGCAAACGTTTGAGCAACGTTGTGCCATCAAATTTTGTGTAAAGCTTGGCGAATCTGCTACTGTGACTTATGAAATGTAACAAAGGGCTTATGGAGAACATTCCCTATCCAGGGCACAAGTGTTCAGATGGTACAAGTCCTTTTTAGAAGGCCAAGAACAAGTGGTAGACGAACCTTGTGCGGAAAGACCTTCAACCTCAAAAACGGACGACATTGTGGAAAGAGTGAGGTCAGATCGTCGATTGATGTTGAGAATGATCAGTAGTGAATAAAATTTGAACTGGTTTACCGTCCATCAAATTTTAACACAGGATTTGGACATGAGAAAAGTGTGCGCCAAGATGGTTTCAAAGAACCTCACGACTGAGCAGAAGGCCAATCGGAGGGATGTGTGTCTTGATCATCTGGACTGTCTTGAGAGGGAGCCAGAATTCTTCAGTTGCGTTATCACAGGTGATGAATCATGGATTTTAGAGTACGACCCTGAGACAAAATGCCAAAGTCGGGAGTGGCACACTGCAAACTCTCCCCGTCCCAAGAAGGCAAGAATGAGCAAATCCAGAATCAAATCGATGCTAATTTGTTTTTTTGACAGTCGGGATCGTCCGCAGGGAATTTGTGCCACCAGGACAAACTGTCAATCATACTTTTTATCGGGAAGTCCTTGAAAGACTCAGGAAAAGGGTGGCACGTGTGCGACCAGGCATTGCACACACATGGATGCTGCACCACGACAATGCCCCATGTCACATGGCAGTCTCCATCAATGAACTTTTGGCAGAAAAAAGCATTCGTGTGGTTCCTCAGTCCCCCTATTCGCCGGATCTCAGTCCCTGGACTTCCTTTTATTCCCCCGGCTCAAAAACCACTTGAAAGGGCGCCATTTTGGTACTTTGGATAATATCCAGAAGAGCTTAACCAACAAGCTGAAAGGTATTCCAGCAGAAGCCTTCCAGCACTACTACGAACAATGGAGACTGCCTCCATCGCTGTGTAGCTGCCCAAGGGAACTATTTCGAAGGGGATAACCTCGATTTGTAAAAAGAATAAATTCATGGTTAAAAGAAAATCAGTCTCATTACTTTTCTGCCGCACCGTGTATTGTGTGAGATTTGAGGTTCTCACAGTGGTCCAGTCTTGTGGGAAGTTAATAACATGTAAGCTGGTAAGTAGTTTCTGATGATGTGCAGGAGCATTGGGTCAAGGGGTCAAAGAAGTGACTGCTTGACCTTGAAGGTGTGTCATTTTAACATGATGATTGAGTGCTTCTAATCAGAAAGGTAATTAATGGCTGACACTAGAGAAGTTAGTGCCACTTTTAAGACTTGAAGTAAACTTTATGAATTTAACTTGGAGTCTGCAGCAGTCTGGTTTTTGGCAGAAAGAAGTTTTCTTTTGGGTAATTCCCTGGCGTCTGAGTTCTAATAGCCGACGTTTCGGAACCCTCTATCAGTTCCATCTTCGTAGGCAGATGGATGAAGTATGACGGGATGGGATGTGTGGTGTATTTATACCTGACAGGGTTCTGGCAGGCTGGTGGAGGAGCCAATGGAAGGCGAGTGACCAGATGTGGGTGGGTAGGTGCACAGCAGGTTGTGGAAGGGGGCAGTTATATAAGTGCGAGTGCGGGTGGGGGATCACTAGTGTGCTCGGTGGCTGCCTCCTTTTCTTGAGTTTGTGTAACAGTGGTTTCCAGGATTTGCTGAGGTTGAAACCCCCCATCTCTGTTGATGTTCTTAGGATGCATCTCTATTTCGATGGCTTCTCTGATGAGACAATCCATGTAGCCAGTTTTAGAGGAGAGGAGTTTAGTATCCTGTAATCTGATGATGT
>Ga0123352_10001828_pt1 | contig 28882 bp, 21 predicted proteins | sample TergutLab28metaG_FD_89700 | JGI IMG/M metagenome (GOLD analysis project Ga0123352, IMG submission 89700) | Labiotermes labralis P1 segment gut microbial communities from Petit-Saut dam, French Guiana - Lab288 P1 | ecosystem: Host-associated > Arthropoda: Insects > Digestive system > Gut ... | reverse complement strand
GTTGGGTGTTGTTTTTGTCCCCGCGTGCGTTGGGGGGGGGGGGGGGGGGGGGGGGGGGACGGCGGTGGGGGTGGGGGGGGGGGGGGGGGGGGGGGTTTGCTGAGGAATGGAGGAGACCATGGAGAAAACTGTTACTGCAGCACAGTTTGGAGGGGAGGGAGGTTTGCTGACTGTGTTTGCAGGTGGTGGGAGGAGAGGCTTTTACAGGGATATTTTTAACCTATTATTGCCACTTGCTCGTTCAAAACTGTCATTTTTCTTAAACATACTTTTGTACTGTTGCCTGTGCTAGTCATTGAGTGAGCATTAATGATGTATTATTCAATTATGTCTTCATTGGTTTATTTGATAGTTAGCTGTTATGTAGTAAGATTGTCTCATTTCAATATATTAAAATGAAAGTGATGTGCTTGCGAGCAGTGATAATATTTTGTTATAAGTAATGTTGATTGTATCATGTATGTGATGTACCATGTGGGAATTTTCATTGTTATGAACCTGTGTGTAGTTTTACATTGCCATACTGAGTAATCTATTATCTCATAATTCCTTTATATAAATCTGCATTGTCTGTAGGTATAATATGAAGTATGCATGTTGCCAAATGCAAATTGTGTTGTAAAGGGTATTTGCTGTTACAACAATTTTTTGCACTATGACCGACTTTTGTTGTAGAGTCCTACCACTGTATAAGTTCATGTCTTGTCACCAAAATGTAGGACATTATCACAACATGGAGTTTGCCAGTAAATCCTTTGAAAATGTGATAAAGTTCAGGTATCTGGGAATGACAGGGTCAAATCAGTAACATTCATGAAGAAATTACGATCCAGTGAAATTCAGGAATGTTTGCTACCATTCAGGTCATGATTGTTTTGTCTTCCGTCTTTTATCACAATATGTAGAGACTGATACATACAGAAAAGTAAGTTTGCCTGTGTTTTGAAAGGATGTGAAACCTGTTCTCTCATATTGATGGAATAACTGACTGGACTTGGAGAATGCAGTGTGAACAAAAATTTTGGTCCCAAGATACAGGAAGTAACAAGTGGTTAGGTAAAGTTGCATAATGAGGAGCTTCATGATCTATACTTTTCGTCAGGTATTTTTAGGGTGATCAAATCAAGGATGATGAGATGGGTAAGGCATGTGGGAGAAGAGTGATGTGTGGAGGGTTTGAAATCTGAAGGAAATAGGCCACTTGGAAGATGTGAACATAGCTTGAAAGATAATATTGAAATGGATCTTGATGAAATAGGATGTGGACTGTATTCATGTGGCTCAGAAGAGAGACCAGTGGTGGGTTCTTGTGAACATGGCAGTAAACCTAGATGATGAACTGTTAGTTTCTTAAGGACTTTGGTCCATGGAATCATTCAGTTGACATTTGTAATTAAACATGTTAATGTACTTTTTTTTTTCTCCCCCATCTTGGTGTTGTTCTTCCTTGTCAGCCTTCATGGTTGTCAATGCATGTACATGAAACTTGAGTTAGGCTTTGGGGTTTAATTTTAGTCACAGAAATTGTAATTGACAAGGTACATCATTTCTTTCACCTACCTGCATAGCTACAAAATTTGCCATTTCAGTTTTCAGCCGTAATTTTATATGTATGATACATGCAGTCCAACAATTCATTCTCCATGAAGGTAAAGGCAGAATTCACCCTAGAAAAAGCGTTGATGGCCCACAGGGGGAGTAGAGGTATTTGATATTTTTTTGGACTCTGAAACATTGTTCAGGTGATTGAATGCTATGAATTTTTAAGGTGTGAGTCAGAGTTTAAACATTTTGGGGGAGGGGGGGCAGGTATACATATTTGTCTTCATGTAACTGTGTTTTCTCCATAAGAAGTTTGGGCATCAGTTTTTTGCTATCACTCCCACCAACACCCAGTTGGGACGAAGCATTACAGTATGTACTCAGGTGTTCACATTTACTGTGGTAAGCTTTCAAACAAACTCATGTATGCAGTATATGTACAAGACATATATATATATATATATATATATATATATATATATGACCTTCATGTGCTAAATTAATCCTGTACATGTTACTATAAGTTCACCACAACAGAAACACATTCAAGTTGGCATTGCAAGAGATCGAGTATCTTGCTCCTATGTTGTACAAGAATCTACATCAATAAAAAAAATTCTGACTTGATACAAAACTTATGTAGTGACAATTTCATGATTAATTCCTCCTTTTCTGTCTGAAAATGGATATTTACTTTGCATTTATATTTATGTTTGTGTGTGAAACAAATATACTAGGTCGTGACAATTTCTGTATCCTTGTCTTAGTCTTATGAAGGCTCTGTGGCATGTCAGTAAGTACATTCCTGTTCTATTCTACCTGTGCATTTCATTCACTTATGACAGGGTCTTCGTAATGATTTCCAAGAGGCGATGGAGAAAGTTGATCAGGCATTTTTGGATGAGATTTTAGCTTCTCAAGCCCAAGATGCAGATGGCCGAACTGAGAATGATGTAAAAGTACAAGATGATGGCATTACATATGATGAGATTCAGAAAATGGCAGCAAACTTGGGAAAAGGAGATAGAGACTTGGATATGAATGTGATCACACACTTCATCCAGGTAAAATGAAATTTTGCTGATGAAGGCTGATGCATTTTGAAACTGGTGTGTTGGTCCACATTGTGTAACAGTATTGGTATTTATTTTCTTATGTTGCTGCAGTGCTTTATTAGCACAAGGTTTGTTGGGTTTTTTTTTCTGTCAGAAACATGAATAATGAATTTTAATAACAGAGACTTCGACAAATGTTACATCTAGGTGCTGGAGGGGGAACACTGAATAGTCTTATTGTCTTAAACAATTTCAAGACAAATGATGTTACATGCATAGATAGCAGAGGAACATAACATAAGAAATCCTTGACTTTGCATTGTGAATTTGTACCTTCAGGTTTCAACAATTTTTTGGAAGACTTGATTTAAAAAATTCCCAAATTATTGGATACACAGGTATATTTCCCACCATAATAGAATATTTCTATCGAATCAGAAGGCAGGTACTTTGATGGTGACCATATTTGCTGAAGGTAAATAGCAAGTTCAGGTATTTATCACACTTATAATAGTAAGGTTCTGGGTAAAAACAATGAACCAACTCTCCAATAATCAGTAATAGATATGAAAGAGAGTTACATATCATAGTGATCTACAGGTAAGTTTCAAATAATAACTCCTTTCTGTTTCTGCGGATGGATTCTGTTTGTATAATTTTTCAGTCACCTCATAGTTGTTAGCTTTCCTGCTGTTATCATTATCATCCTCCCCATAGCTTCTGTTTGTATATCTTCACTTACCTCATAGTTGTTAGGAGATTTCCTGCTGTTATCATGTTTACAATTTTTGATTTATGAAAACTGTTCCTTACAAAGTTTATATTAGGGATGTTCAAATGAAACTGATTCATGGCAAGTTTAATGACACACAGTGATTATGTTGTTATATGCGAAGTACATGTGAACAGTTGACCTTGAGCTGCATTAAAAATATGCTAGACAGAGCAGGAACAGTATGGTGTGGTTAAATGCCAGTACAAGGTGCAGAAGCTGTCCAAATGGAACAAAAAGGCCACCTTTCAGGACCCTGGCACCATTATCAATGCACCACATTGACCTAAGACCTTTGTACCACCATCAAGATAAAGTGTCCTGATGTGTTCACAAGGAGTGTGATTGGCCATCTCCATATGGACCACTGTCCAGGATGTAATGTGCTTCATGTGCTTGATTGTGTTGATCAGTCTCCCATATTGGCCAGACCATATGACTTACATGTGTTTGGCATGCCAAAGAAAGCACTTAAGGACCATATACTTGGGTTGGAGGTAGCTGTCAGGGTCACACAAGTACAGTGGTTGCAGCAGTAGGGATACATGGGTGGTGTGTCAAAGGGATGCCTGCTTCAGTGCCTGTCATAGTTGATTTTTAATAGCTCCCTTCACCCAGAACAATCCCAAAGTTGTTTTGTCCCATTTAGCTTGATTTTTTTTTTATGGCCTAATGCTATAACACATTTTCCATGGCCAGCTGCAGTGGTTTATGATACTGAAGGGCAAGTACAGATTATATTCAGTGCCATACTGAGTGTAATTTATTCAGTTCAATTTGTGTACTCTTTTAAGAACTGCCACCACATGGCAATATGACTGTGTAGTAAATATTACTTATGTCACTCCAACCTCATGAGTTGACCCAGGCACTGTGTTTGTGTTATGGATGGTAGAGAAGTGGTATGTTGATGGGATGGCCTCCACTGACCTTATGCTTACGTCAGGTTTCATGAGATTTATCTGGTTCAACAACACAGCAGACACATGCATAAATATGATAGCATGAGAGCCTAGCTTTCATCATGACCCCCCCCCCCCACCTCAGAAAAAAAGACTAACCTTATTAAACCTTATTTTGTACAATATTGTAATATATAATGTTATTTTGTTACATTAGTTCCTACTCAAGATGTGGGGTAACCAACTCAATAATCGATCTCCTGCAGAGAAGATGGGTGTGAGAGGGAAGTTGGCTTGTGCAACTTACACACAGACACAAGTGTACCTGAAGCCCTTGCTGAGAAAATTGAAAACAAAAACCCTACCAGAGGACATTTCAGACAGTCTCACAGAAATTACAAGATACATGCTGGACAGAGACTATATTCAGGTATATGGAGTGCATGTTTATGATTTGCATAAAGCTGGGTCATATGGAAATAATTTTGTTATTGCATGTTGACTCTATCATTCAGCCCTCTTAATTGTAAGGCTCTTTTGTCTACTGCCTAACCCCATGGAGTCTTAATAAACATAATCTAATTTGGTCCACAACTCACCTGCTGTTTGTTAAGGTTTTATCCAGGGCTGCACAAATTCCACAGTTTTCTCTTTTATTATGTACAAACAATTTTTGAATGCATTGGTTGTAGTTTCAACTCCGCTGCATTGACTTCAGCTCCAGCCAGCAGCTGGTGTTGCCAACTTGTTTTAACAAGTAAACACAATATAACCAAAGGGACCCGTGACAGTACACGTGCAATGACTGCTATCAGCACTGTGTCTCTAACTGTACTTCAGTGTGGCCAAGTTTTGGACACTTACATTTACTGTGATATGTGTGTCTAATTGGTCTCTGTGAAACTGATAATTATCAGGTTGGTTGTATGGTAGTTTTCATGGATTACTAGGTGACAAACGTATGCACCAACAGATTGGTACTTCAGACATATCGTATTTACTCACAAAAGTAGGTAAGATATGTTTGAATTATAATTAAAATAGGGCATTTGGTTTGTACAGTGTACACATGGGCAAATGAGGGCATAGCTCCACACATTCATAACTTGGCACTAGGTGAGGTGGCTGGTGGTCAGCTTCACACACACACACACCAAGGACCCCAATACTGATTGGATAGGAGGCTGCTTGGACCCCAGGACCAATTGTAATATGAAAATAATCACAAAATAATGTTGACATATAGTGATAATGGAATCTTAAAATGTTTATCTCTTTCTTTTCTGGAAGTGAAATAATTTGTTTAAATTGTGCAACAGTGCGGAAACAAATTTTCATCTTCTACACCATGTGTCCTGATTCTGTACATGTTGATAGTTCGTCATACCATTACGTGACGTGGTGCTAATAACAACAGCCATTGTTGCAGGAATGAAATTTTTGTGCCTTCTCTATGGCCAACTGGTAACAGCAGACTGCGTTTTTTTTTTTTTTTTTTTACATTGCACATGTTTCAATGTTTCAGTGATTTTTAAGGCTTATTCCTGAACCTGCAACAACTTAATACAACAAAAGAGTAGGTTCTGGTAACATTTCCTCCAAAAACTAATTTCCTTGTTTATGTGTGGAAACTGATTTAATAAAACTGCCTACTGTTGCTGGTTCTGTTTTCATTTTGGTGGTGGAGGAGGGACATGTTGTGTGGTGCATAACATACATTCTTGCCTTAATAATGAATGTTAACGAATCTTATTTCAAATTTAAATTGTAACAAAAGAAAAAAGCCCAGTTCTCAGCAGTAATGCAGCTGTGGGTATTTGAAGTTCAAGAATTATTTCCACACCCAAGCTGCTTCTGTAACCACATTTGTACACTGTATGGTTTATTCTGCAATACATGTTGGAAGTGGCCACTTTAGCCAGGATACACATTACGACTCATCCTCAGATTGTATAACCATACCACCAAGAAGTGTGGTGTCATTGACACGTCTTGTGGTGTCTAAACTTCAGGAAACTACTTTATGATTTGTGTGTGCACCATGTTAGACAAAATGAATCAGAATTTGAATTCAGTCTAAAGATGGCCACTTCATACGTTTAGTATAAAATGAACTGTGCGGTGTAAAATTTTGTTAATGAAAATAGCCTAGATATGTGCTGTAGAAGTGCCCACTCATCCACAACTGATGAGATTTGGACCCATGGTTATATGACATAGTGACTAGGAATGATGTCAGGAATAAGCTCAAGTATTGACATAAAAGTCATGAAACATGCTTTACAGGGTTAAATTACTGAATACATTTTAAAATACAGGATGAATAAAGATGAGCACAAAGTTGATTGAAACCCCTATTTAAACAACAGTTTTTATTTTTCACTTGCAGGCTAGTGATGCATATCTACAAATGGCTATAGGTAATGCACCATGGCCCATTGGAGTCACTATGGTGGGTATACATGCCCGAACAGGTCGTGAGAAAATTTTCTCAAAAAATGTAGCACATGTGATGAATGACGAGACTCAGAGGAAGTATCTACAAGGTCTCAAGCGTCTCATGACAAAGTGTCAGCAGTATTTTCCAACAGACCCTTCCAGATGTGTTGAGTACACAAGAACAGAACTCTAGTCATGATTGTCATAGTCCTACTTATTTGGACGTAATTCAGCAGCCTTTTTGGCAGCAGCTTCCACAGCATTCATTAAAGCATTTCTGTAAATAACGGTATTTATTATAACATTAGTTTATATCAACTTCTGAAATTACGTAGTAATGACCCACTAATGAATTTTCTCATATACCACATGTTGTGTTTAAGGATGTCTGTAAAAGTATGTGAATCACACTGCATATAGCATGTAATCAACATATTTGAGAATCTGGCACCCAACCTAACTATATAAATGGTCTGGTAAACTTTTTTGAAGTTTTGATTTGACCCACCTACATAATCTTCACTCATACTGTCTGTGTAACTCACCTCACACCTCCACATTCCATTGCATGGACACCAGTGATGGTGGTGCCACCTGCTGAACAGACCTCATCCTTGAGTTGTGCCGGATGTCTTCCTGTCTGCAGCACCATCTTTGCTGCACCAAATACAGTCTGGGCTGAGAACTGCAATGCCATCGCTCGTGGAAGACCCATCTTAACTGCTCCATCTGACAAAGCTTCTATCATAATGTAGACCTGTTGTCAAATATGGAGTAAGAGTGTTTAACATCTCTCTCATACTAAGGGAAGAAAACATTGAGTGTGTATGAGAACAGGGTGCTGAGTAGAAAACTTGGACTTAAGAGACAGGATCTCAGAAGAGACTGCAGAAAACTGCATGAAGAAGAGGATTCATGTGGTTCAGGATAAGATTCCTGATGGGCTTGCTATTGAATGCATTGCTGACTGTAACTGCATAATGATGATTCATCTGGTTCAGGATAAGGGTCCTATTGAGGTCACTTCTGAATACAGTAATGAATGTTTGATTCCTATAAGAAATGGGAAATTTCTGTACTAGCTCTGCAATTATTACTTTTTCAAGGACTCTTCTTGGAGTTTGTGTAATGCCAGACTTAAGTAAAAGTGTAACTAGCAAATTGTGTACAACCAAAATGTTAATAAACAACAGCGATAAACAATGGATAGTACTACGGTATGGATTGTATTGTATTGTGTTGTGTTGATGTACTGTAGTAAATTGCACTATGATATTTTACAGTTTTGCCTGTGATGCCTTTTAAGTAGACAGTGTATTCACTTGGATACATTGGTGGTTCCTGTACTGTTAGTTAATTAGAAAATTATGCGTATTGGGCAGGGCATATTGTGTAACGTGACTTAATATTTGTGACAGTTGTACACAGATATCTTGAATGAAGTTACTTAGTCTGCTGATTTGCTACTTAAACCTGATGTATGTAATGTGGAAATGTTATATATCATTAAGCAAGCTGATGTACATATTAGCAGATTTTTTTTTTTTTAAGTTTCCCTTTCAAAAAACAGGGTGTGTTCTATTCAAATAAATGGTGTCTGAAGCATGAAACAAGGCATTGGTGAACCAGTGCAGAAAATAGTTGGCAAGGGGATTTCAAGTGGCACAAATACATAGTGATAAATAATAATACAGGGTTAGTGAACATTTATAGCCAAAATAACAATACAAAGGGCTGACTGGCCATCAGTTGTAACTGGACTTTGACTTGCATGTCTGCTTGCTTCTGACAGTGAAGGCACTTTGATCCTTCCAAACATTAGAACTACTCACCCTGTGTCACAGCATCACATCCCGGAAGACTAGCATCTTTTGTATAATATTTGCAACATAATAATTGATGACAGTAGCAAAACAAATCTCACTTTAAGTTCATCTCTTTCTGCTCAAAAACTGTCCCCTGTACCTGTTATACTTACAAAAGCAGGTCCACTACCAGCCACTGCCCCAGCTGCATTAATGAGAGATTCTGGAACCATTTCACAAATTCCTCCCACAGACAAAATATTCCCTACCATAGTTAAATCTTCAGAAGTTGCATTGTGTCCACCGGTGTATACTGAAACCAAAAACAAACTTGAAATTCTGTGTCAGTGGGTGAGAAATTCATAAAACCACATTACAGATTGCAGATTTTTGGTATCACTAATTTACATCAGAATGGACAAAAGGAAACATGATTTTTGAGAATCTGTTCATGATATAGTTCTCACCAGACACACCAGCTCCCACCATCATGGGAGTATTTGGCATAACTCGTATTAATCTGGCTCCAGTGATGACCTCGCAGAGTTTCTGGAACAGTATTCGGACATGCAAGTAACAAGACCATCTGTACTCTAAAATCTGATCATGCAGAAATACTTGTTACAATCCAAAGTGTACATATATCCTTATGACACTCTATAACTGTTTCCTTACTCACGTTTATTTAATGCTCTGCCCTGTGACTATTGGTGATGTGATGGAACGTAAGTGAATCTTCTATGTACTGGCCAGTGTACACTCAATTGTGCCTGTTCACCTTTTTTTTTTTATATAAAACTAATGAAACTGCTTATGATTTCTTTATCTATTTATAGCTTGTTAATTTGTCCACCTTTACACAGTGGAAACATTATAACAGGTTTAATATCTACCTCATGTCATCATCAATCATAAGAGTGCTGGCACAGCCAAGATTTTCAGGGCAAGTAATCACAGTTTCTTGTATTTGGCTCAATAATTTAAAATTTTTGTGAGCACAGAAAACCAGATTTCATCTGTAATATTCATTTTGTCCTCCACGTTGCCATCCCTTGGACTCTGCCGTCAAGGGTAGTGCTACCACTTGCACCCCTAGCTATACCCCTGCTGTAACCGAACCTAACCTTCCCTAATGTAATGTAACAAAACCAAGCCAAACCTGACTTTGCCAGTAATGATGATGTGACCTGATATGAACCCTAAAGTGTATTTTGTACTATAATATTATTAAATCAGCAACATCCCACCTGTTCTAACACTTCCAGAGTTGTACCAGCAAGTATGGACACAAACAGTTTAGTAGATATTGCCTGGGACAGGGTTGCCTTCATGTTTTCAACTGCTGCGTCCAGTATATGTGGCTTTACTGCTATGAAAACTATGTCTGAATGCTCCACAACAAATCCTGTCCACAGGAAAAAAATAAAGTCAAGGATTGTACAGGTACTCTATCCATTATAGCTTCATTATAAACCAGGAAGATGAGGCCAAAATTTAACCTTTGTTGTAAATACAAAACATTGATCATCTATGTCAACTCATCTTTATCAGTATTTAAAGTATTACATGTTACACAAGTACATGTACCAATATTTCATTTCTTTTATGGTGCAGAGTACTTGCAGAACTGTACAGGAGGTCGCACTTGCAGCACAACCTTTCCAGTTCTGTATGTGGCATCACACAATGTCTGTTACTGCTTACGTTTAGATTTATGATTTATACTGGTTCTGCATTTTTGAAAACGGTTTAACATATTGTACGTTCAGTGAAACTGTTGTAATTGTTGTATCTTAAGACTGATGATTGATAAACTGGTTAATGATACTAAGGTTTATGGAGTAACTGTTTTTACACTTAGATATTTCCCTGTTTCATAAAGCAGAACATACTCTGTTGTTGGGGGATGATACATTCAATTAATTATTCCCCCTTAAGTGAAATATGGTGTGTGTAATCTTTTTGTATGTACATAAGTAATGTTTGAAGTTCAGGCCAAGAAACTTGTTAGTAAAGAAAACAATGCTACTTCCATGGGATGTGGAAGTTCATGATCATATTCAGACACACCACAACACAGTCTTAACTGGAGTTCAGTCCAGTTCCCAGGTCCATTAGCTGCTTCCCTATGATCCAGTTTAAGATTCTCCTGCCTCAACTTATGTCTCTCAGATTTCTTGACCAAAATTGTGCAAATATTTCCCATTCCCTTGTGCTTCATGTCCGGGTCATTTCCAATGTGGTTTAATGACCCAAACAATAAAAAAGTGTAAAAATATGAATTCTTCAGTACATGATTCTCGTCATCATCCTGTTACTGCACAGATGTGACCAGATTAGTCCAGACATTTTCCTTAGAACTCATTCTGAAAGATGCTGAACATGAGAATATTAAAGAAAAAAACTTCTTCCACATGTTTTCAATCTCGGGTAATAAAATTCTTACAAACCATTCTTGTTTGAAGTATGGGCTCCTAGGTCTTCCCATTTAGCCAGATTCCTGTTTGAAGGAGCAGATATGTATAGCTGTGATGGCTTTAGCATACCTGCAAATTGATAAATCATGAAATTACATCCTAAAATTATCCACTCTTTTGGTACATAGCATTCAATATTTTGATACTGCAGATACAGTACCTACAAGATATGCAACACTCTTTAACATAATAAAAGGGACTACTTTGCAAAGAAGTTCATGAAAAAGCAAAACAAATAAAGAAATAGATACAAAACTGGGTCGGGGCAAAGGGGCTAGGTGCAGTGACTCCAGGTAGCAGGGGGTGGAAAAATGGTGGCAAAATCACATTTTAAATGAAAAGTATGAGATTTTCTGCACTCAAGAAATGTTAAATTGTTGAACGAAATAAAAGGAAATTAAATAAACCATTGCAATTGCTTTTAAATTCGTAATTTCTATTAGGGGTGGCCACTGTCATTACTTGCCCCAGGTGTTACAAAACCTAGCAGTGCTACCAACACCAAACCCAAATCTCAAAATGAGTTCAACTCTTGAAGGCTGGGTGATGCACCATCACCTAGACAATAAACTACACACTTAAATTGCAACATTTAAGCAAATGCTTTTTTGGTGCATTTATCTGTAACATGTATTCAGTGAAACAGCTTCATCTAATATGTTCCAGATTGCATAACTAATTACTGTTACTGTATGGAGTTTGCTATTTGAAAATTTAAAGATTGAGATATACAGAACTATAATTTTGCCTCTTGTTTTGTATGGGTGTGAAACTTGGTCACTCACATTGAGGAAGGAACATAGGCTGAGGGTGTTGGAGAATAGGGTGCTGAGGAGAATATTTTGGCCTAGGAGGGATTAGGTAACAGGGGAGTAGAGAAAACTACATAATTTGGAGCTTAATGATTTGTACTCTTCACCCAGTGTTGTTCGGGTGATAAAATCGAGTAGAATGAGATGTGTGGGGCATGTAGCGTGTATGGGTGAGATGAGAGGCATATACAGGGTTTTGGTGGGGAAACCTGAGGGAATGAGACCACTAGGGAGACCCAATCATAGATGGGAGGATAATATTAAGATGGATCTTCAGGAAGAGGGATGTGGGGGATCGAGCTGGCTCGGGACAGGGACAGGTGGTGGACACTTGTGAATGTGGTAATGAACGTCGGGTTCCATAAAATGTGGGGAATTTCTTGACTAGCTGAAAATTGGGTAGCTCCTCAAGAAGGACTCTGCTCCCTGGAGTAAGTAAGTATGGAGTTTGCAGTTGACCATGCCAATGGTTTGCGCTGGGGAAAGCTTGTTTGTGACCAGTAAACCATTACTGCATTCTCTTGATTATGTGGCAGTACATGTAGCAGTGTTCCTTGAGAAGCTGACAGCCAGTCAATTGTTCAAAAAAAATCCCTGCCATTTATGGAATATGAGGTATCATAATGAAGGTTGCAACAGCCCAGCACTGTCGTCTATCTGATGCCATAAATAGACTCCAAACCCTCAGACTCTGTTAATATAAATTTGTATTGTAACCTCACGGGTCTCCACATTGATCTTTGCCTTTCAATTTTTTTATCTGAAGTGCTGTACACATCTCATATCTACTCCATCCAAGTAATACTGTGGTTCATTATGGTGAAAGGTCATTAGACCTATTGACCATTCCTGTAACTTATATTCACCTCCCCTTAGTTGCCATATCTGCTTATGCAATAGAGTTGTGTCTACCCTCAACATCTGGAGGCTGTCATCCATCTGCAAACCATTTGCCATACATAAGACATACTACTATGAGAAGTAAAGAATGTGGTACCCAGGGTTTTGAATACAAACAGCAGTGTCAGTGCTAATCCATGGATTAAGGAAAAGCAACACACCCACATCAGGAATAATAGTTCCGGTCAAATCTGAAGCATGTGCATCCAAAAGCAAAATATACCATTGAACACAATGTGCCACAGAGAGAATTGTAATTTACTGAAGAATTTAATTGTCCCATATCAGTAGTTGTGGGAACTATCACGCACAGGACATGCAGTTGATCAAAACAGACAGTACCAGCTACCATAACGTTAAGAAACAATAATGGTACTTCTCCCATAACAAAACGGGTTGAAAATATTGGGGCCACTTAGTGTTGGTGACTTGTCTACCAACATTATAATTTTTAATACAGGACACTCTTTCGATATCACATTATATGCAAATAAAAGTATAATAATATTACTTGTTATCAAAAGCAATATATATTAACGAAAATTGAACCATGCCATTTCAATAAAAATTACACTGTATCTATATTTATTCTTATATATCAGTGTTACCAACGCCAACTGGTCCGGTGTTTGGGACTACAACGGTCATATTTCCAGTTTCACTTATTAATTCATCATGAAGCTGCTTCACTACCTGAGTTTATCAGTCCTTCGCCTATTGCTTTAGCCATATTTCCCGCTCCTATAAATCCAATGTTGACAGAGAGTGGTACGTAACACTTCTGCTCCATCTTCCAAACAACACGGAAATACAGTTCTGATGTTACAGTGCTGTAAAAATTGTATTACTGAGATCACAATGTATATAAAAATTCACCAATTTCAGAACAATCTCGTTTACAGCATTTTGGGTCTAATCATTGTGTCGTTACTCTAAACGATGGACTCACGGGACTTCATAAAGTGACATCTACACTTGCAATTAATTACTAAAGACAGGAAATTGGCTTCGTTTGCTCACTTGAATAACGGTCCATGGAAGTAGAACCTGGGTCCTTATGTGACCCCTGAGGTCCATCGAAGTGATGGAAGCATAAAATCGCACTTCCAAAAAGAAAAAGAAATACGATGTATGCGCCATCATAGGGTCTATGCCAAGCCACATAGGTCTGGCACTTAAAGTGAAATGCAAATGTACGCAAACGTATTTGTAGAACAAATTAGTAACATTATATAATATTTTTTTGATTGGCGAATATGATTTTACGTTACATACGGCGTCGTGTGCTCATGGAAAGAATGTCTAATTCACAATATATGCGAAGTAAGACTTTTGGAAGATATTAAAATTAATAATACAGTATTAGCAGAATGGGGAAAAGCAATATGCTTCTGCGAAGGTCAAGGTTCACCTGACAAAAAAAAACTGCAGTTCAGATGCGAACACATTTATTAGTGGGTTATTTTGCTATAACGATTTACCTTGCAATTACAAATTCTCTGCTCAAGTTACAATTTTTTCAGTACAGAAATGTAGTATTTTTCGTCCACGGAAATATATACAATCGTAACCTTCACATCTCTCTTTCGAACTCAGACGTAGGAGATTGGTTAACTAACTGCACGAGGAAAAACTGGTACGTCGTTTATTTCTTGTACCAATACTACTTTCTTGTTCATCAACAGCTGCTGGATTTGTTAGTTCCATAGGCCTGTGGGTAGATGGTGGCACAGGGAATCGCAGTGATGGGTGTTGCATGTATACCTTGGCGTGATGACGTCATTTTCGTGCATACTGTAGTTTTCGTGTTCAAACCTGGGATGGGTGTTGTGCGGTGATACCAATGTTGACCGTTTGTGAAAAGTTTTTAAGTGTTGTATTAGTGAAGTGAGTGGAATTAATTATAATGTGTAGTGTTATACGTTTTTGAGACGTCATGTTTCGTTGTATTCCAATTTTCAAAGGTTGTAATCGTCAGGTTGAATATGTTGACAAGCGTCACTGTTCACTACCGACTGTTCCCGAAGACATCTTGAGATACTCGCGAAGTCTGGAAGAACTCTTGCTGGATGCTAATCATATTCGAGACCTTCCGAAGGTAGTGTAGATTTTACGTTTCATACGTAGTGCTAACGTTGTCGAATTATCAATAAAATGAAGCGCAATTGACAACGGCAACCTTGTTTAACTTTCTGCAGAAGTTTTGTAGCTTCACGTTTGCAGAGAGTAAATGTCATTTGTGTAATTCAGGTATTTGCATCTATATTAATTTTTATTTTTATCATTTATTTTTATCTTTCAGAACTTCTTCCGTTTACATCGTTTAAGAAGACTGGGATTAAGTGATAATGAAATTCATCGTTTACCACCTGACATCCAGAATTTTGAAAATTTGGTGGAGTTGGATGTATCAAGAAATGGTAAGCCAAAGTGTCGTAAATATGACATTTAAGTGAAAGTGCAGAAATATATAGTAAAGTGCACCGTAATTTTGTATGATCCATAGGAACATTTCAAATTAGTCATTAATTTCAGGTTGTAGAAATTGTAATACAACAGAAGAGAAAGAACATAGTTCTATAGTCCATATCGTAAAGGTAATCATTGTGTGGTATGAAACTCATGGGTAACAGAATAATAGTATTTAGGCCTTTACAGACTGCTGTATTATCCTGATGCAGTACTCTTAAAAATGACATGGTGATTAAAAAGCGCGGAGATAAATGAACATGTATGCAAAAGTGTCATGTACGTGGCCAAAAGTAGAGTTGGAACTCAAAGCGCAACTACAAACGACAGATCTGATGGGTGTATGTCACTGTAGGGTACACAAAATATATTAATAACAAGAATGAAGTTATTGTGTGCTTTTCACTTACAACAGCATGCAACATGCACAGTAATGTGTAGTTATGTCATGGCAATTCAGTTTAATACATGCAAATTGTGGCAAATGGAAGATCTTTGTACTTTGCATATTTAGATGTGAGAACTGCTTATGTGACTGCTCCAGAAATTCAATGTATGAAATCCTACCAGCATGTTTGTGAAGGTGTTCCCCTAGAGGATGATCACATGACGGTTAAAATGTGTGAGGGACATGTTAAAGGTTTTATTCAGTAGGTGGATACTAATGTTGTGTTAGGTGGGTCATTTATTTTGCTGACAGGCAAAAGTAAATTAAACCATTGAACCTGTGGAGAAATCAAAGTAATGTCAGTTGCTGTTAGAACATTTTTTTTTTGGAACTGCCTACTGCATTGGGTTGTCATCACCAGTTGCTGTGCAACAGTTGATGTCATCCACTCTACAGCACTCATTTTGCATGAGATTTGTTAACAGTGATTTGACTTGATGATCACTTCGTTCTGTATTATCACCCATCTTGTAAGTACTACAATATTTGACTCCTACTGCTGTGATACGTTAAAATTGCAAGAGTTTTTGGGTCTGTTGAATGTGGGGGCCGTTATTCCCTGCCTCATATTCTCCTCCAAAAACAGTAAATAAGAATGCATAGAATAATTTTCTGTGCAAGCTTTTGCATTGTTTTGCTGAGAAATGTCATAGTTTCTCATGCAAGTTGGTGGTTTTCGGAAAGTAACATATTCTGAGAAGTACTAATCCTGTGATATTAACCCATGTTTCATTGCTAAAAGAGATGAGTGTGGGGTCTGTTTCTGTACCAAACACCAGATACAGGTACCAATTTGCAAAATTCACTGTTGCTCCACTATCAGTATTGTGGATACCATACCACGGTTGTCTTATTTGGATGTAAATGCAGCAGTCTCATTAAATTAAATGGATGTTTTGATGAGACACATGTGTTCATTTGCTATGCAAGTCAAACCTATGGTTTTCTTGGAGATTTCTCTGTCCTGTCACCAATTTTGTCTAATTTTTTTTTTCTGTTTGCATGTTGTCTTACTGTCTAGAATTGAACTATTGCTGAGATTAAAAGATGATCTTGTTTTGGTTTTTTGTATTGTGTAATGGTTTAATGTTTTGACATTTCTGAGGACCATAGTGTCTCAATTTGAGGGTGACTGAGTTGTTCCAAGTGTATGCTGAAGTGATATGGAGGGTGAATTTTTTTTTGCTGTGTAGGACATTTTGAGCATGTTTAGCCAGTCACAGCTAGAGGGATATGTCAACAGCCAATCAAAGTTATCATTTCAAGGATTGTACTGCATAGTATAGAAACAAAAGAGTAGACATTTAGACCCTCATGTCTCTCCCAACTACCACATTATGACAGCCAGAGTTTAATTGATTATTTAGCAGTGAATAGGCACAGATTTGCTTTATATTGGCCCAGTCTTTGACATTATTCCTCTTCATCTTGAGCTCTTATATATAGTATACAGCCAGTCATATATGAAGAGAACAAGTGCACAGAATTCAAGCTTGGATTGCATGAAGTAAGTGCATGCATTTGCCAGAATGGGTTTCTGTTTCTTATCCATCATATTTAATGTAGTATTGTTTCCATTGTTGGAATGGCGTGTATAGTGTAGAACAGCATATACCACAAGGCCTGTTTGTTTGTATTGTTGTGTTGTTTTGCTTTAAACTCCTTACAAATTTATGCCCTTTCTTTTTTGGTCTAGTGCTATTCTGCTGGTTTATTTCCATACATTAGTCTTTTTTTCTTATGGGAATATCATTCTTGCTTCCTGGTTTGTGCCCAATACTTCAGAAACACAACTAGGGCCACCATGGTGTTATGTAGACAAACAATGGGAAACTTATCTGGTGTTTTTGCTGCTAATTTTCTTAGTACTGAAACACTGTGATTGTATGTCAAGTAAGAGGGAATTTCCCACATTGGTGTTTGTAACCAGTCATCTATAAGCACTCTGTATTTGTATGCAAACACCATGCGATATAGTACTGAATAATGCATATTCTTGTTGATACTGAGGAACCTTATAGTTCTTGTCATTACATATATTATCACTAGGATAATGCATCAAAAAAGCATCAAATTTTTTGCAGGCTGTGGGGTCCATTTTCATTGAGTGAATAATTGGTAAATTATTACTATCACATTCCTTTCGATCTCGATGGGTGCATGCAATTTTGTTTCCAGAAAAACATGTAACAGAAAGCTTACAAAGTTACTCTGTTAACTTTAAAGATGTTACAGTTTGTAAATCATTGTGTTTTCAATATCCCAGACTCTTTAATGCTGTTGGTGTTAAATTTACATGGATGTTCCTGGAATACCAGCCAAATAAACTGGCTTTAGTGGAAAAGCTTACTGAATATGAATCCTCTAAGTATATTGTGTATTACAGTATAATACTTTGAACTGAGAGAACTGGCTCACGAATTTGTTTCTTTGTTTACAAATAGGCAGTAAGAAGGCAAAAAAGAAGGAATGAACTGCCATCTACTTCAGTCTGGTTGTTATTCTTGATTTGGTTTATGTAAGACCTTTTCTGAGATGTTTAAATCATTTGATTGATTCATGGGCAATAAAGTCTGCATTGTTTTAGGTCTCTTGACTATAAGAAATCAGAACAAGCATAGTCTGACTACAGAACCTTAAATTAGACTACCCTGCTTCTTGACAGTGGCCGTTACTGATGTAATGATTGTGTTGCCATGACTTGGTTATCACAGCTTCATTTGTGGAAATGGGTTTGGATATTACATGCCACACCGTTTGCACCCGTTTAAAACATTCCAGATGCCATTTACATCTCCTGATATCCACAAGTTTTGAAATAAGTGCTACATTTTGAATGTTACTGCCACATTGTCTCCTTACAGAATGCATAAAATTGATTAATGATGTTGCTGTTAACTAGACATATTATCTTTTGTAAAACAGAGAGGTCGTCATGATCACTTTCTTGAAGTGCAACGTGTGACAACCGTGAGAAGCCTGTAAGTGCTTCATTATAAGTTACAAATGTGTGATGATATCAGTTTTGATGTAGAGCAGCTTTGCAGCATGGTGACAGAGCCAGTATTGACAAATTCCTTCTCAGTCCCAAATTAGAAGTGAAAGTGCTTGTGTGATAGAAACTAGCAGTTTTCACTTTCAGAACTTGTAAATGTGAACTGTGGCTCAATAATTTGATATACTGTATTGAACTGTGCTGTGCTGCACAATACGTTTGTTACTTTTTTAACTTTCCTTGGAAGCCCATCTGGGTACTGAGAAATTAGTTAACATATGGTTTATTTGTGTAAATGTGTATGGTATGTTCCTGCAGTTAGTATTAAATTTCAGTGTTTCTCACCAGTGTTCCACATTCCACTGCTTATTTATTAATAAAACTAACACTAAATGTCAGACAGCATGGTGCTTGTTGGGTGATGGTTGCGATCATTGACTATTGTGTTGTCTGTGCATTAACGCTCTTGAACATGTTGATAGAACCATATGTCGCAGTGGCATATGGTTTGGATTTTAGCCCAGGATTATCAAACGTGAGAAGATTCTTTATGGTTTTCTCATTGTGCAGATTGTTCTTGGCAAGTCCTGTGTGCCAGGTGGCTGAAGAACTTGTTTGTGGCATCTAGCATTTTCCACAGAAGTCTTAATTATTTTTAGCTTTGTTTGCTTTTTCGTGCAGTCTTTAAATGCATGCTTGATGCCGATTGCACTATGGGGTTATTTGTAAATTGAAGTCATATGTATATATATATATATATATGGAGTTTGGTTGAATGACATTTTGTTTGCATTGCAGGGCCTGCCGAACACATGGGCACCCTGGGCAGGCTAATGATTTGGTGCCTCTTCAGTCTGATATTCTTTAAAATTTTTGGCCTTTAGGACAGGGCTAGTGAACCTTCTTGATAGTGGTGCCCAAATTGTGGGTAATATTCTGAGATTATTTTGTGTATGTGGAAGCCTGAGTTCACTGGCACTACATTTCCATTTATACCAGTGATGTCTTGGAGTCCCTTGTAGGTTGGTGCCTTGGGCAGCTACCCACCTAGCCTGCCCTTAGAATGGCCCTGTTGCAATGCTGTTGCATGGGATGAAGGCTGTCCTGCTTACTGAAGATTCACATGAATCATTTTAATCACTTTCATAACCTGATGTTGAGACTGTCTGACTCTTTTAAGTTTTTGGACTGGGTGGCTTGTCCAAAGAATTTATGATGATTGTTTATGTGAAAGTTAATTGGAATGATATGTTCTGGTTCGATGACTTTAAATTCATTATTGATTACAGAAGAATTTTTCAGTGTTAAGTTTTTTATTCTGTTCGACTTTTCATGTTTGTGCTGCCTGATGTTGATCTGTGTTCTTTTATCTTTGTCCCTCCCCCTCTTTTATTGAAGTCATTAGGTTATGTCTTTGGACATGGTTTTGTTTCATATTTTTGGACTGTAATAATTTGCTGACTTCCTGTTTTAATGACTCATTGAGATTTTACAAAGGCTTTGACTTTGTGTCCATATGAGTCTTTGCTGACTTATAATTCATATTATTGTCATTCAGCAGTATATAGTCCATGATAATGAGAAAGTACTTCTAGTAAAACAGTAATGAGTGTTGTGGTTAATTTAATTACCCTGTTTTATTCCTAAGGGAACCCATGCAAGTCTTCCATTTATCAGGACTGTCTAATATATGTCACTGTTAAGTTTTGGAACTTAAACTATTTTTGTACTGGTTTTGAAGAATAATAGAGTTTTGCTTGATGTGGTGGGAATTTTGTGTGGTTTTTCCCAAAATCACCAGTGTGTTGAAAGTATGCTTGAAAGCCCATACTTCTTAAACTGATAATGTGGTCACAGAATTTGTGTCATCAACAACAGCTGCCTTCCATCATCAACCTTACACTTAGTGCAGTTTTTCAAGGTTTAAAACACAACCCGACCTCCCCGTTGAAGGTACTGATGTGCCAAAATTATTTACTGTTGAAAATTCCGTAATTGCAACTTCTGATTTCTGTAATGAATTTCATGTTTGACTATTGATTGAGCATAGTGCTGTTCTTACTTATCCTGTATTCTCTTTGCTCTTAGTCATTTAAAGCACAGTGGTAATTGCCTGTATGTTCCTGTATGTGCTGCCAGGTTAAAAAAAAAACCTCTGCATTTTACCCACAGATTGTATTTATGGGTTTTCTATAATTCCCATTTTGAGCGATAATTGTTTTGTATGCAGTATTACTGATTGTTCTTAGATGGTTCATTTCTGTCTCAGTAGTTGAGTCACTGACTTCTCTTTGCAGAAGCCTAAGTTCAGTTGCAGAGAGATTCTTGTGGGATTATTAGTGGATAAAGTGGTGCTTGGACAAGTTTTTCTTCAGATACTTCTTTTTATCCCAGTCATTTTGTCATTCCGCCAGTGCTTATTGCCCATATTCATATACCAGGGGCACTGTATGGTTTAGAAATGTTTCAATTATTAAACCATAAACAGTTATGTTGGTGTGAAGCAGGAAATCGGTTTTCATATGGTTGTGCGTGTGTGACTTTCTTTTGCATGAAAGCTATTATGCAAGGGTTTAAAAAGCCTTTTTGGCTGCAGTTAGGAAAATGGATGAGGTTCATATGTGGCATTTAAACATGCAATGTGAATGATGGATATCATGCAAGAAGTGGCTCATTCATTGCTCCATAAATATGCTGGCCTGTCCGCTTTTTCTTATATTGAGTATATTAACCAACAGATGCACTTATAATATCCAATAAACTACAAATCATTAATTGTATTTTATGATTTGTAATTTATTGGATTTTATTAAGTGTATTTGTTGTTTAATATATTGCGTTTCTTTTCTCTGTCCAAATGTAGAGATATTGACAGATAGGTGTAAGATGCATTTCTGGAGCCCTGATTATAGAAAAAAATCGTGTCATTAACACAAGCATAATTTTAGGCTGTTTTAAATGCGGTGTGTTGCAGTGAAACAGAGGTAAACTGTCTTATGTCGCTTTGAAGTGTAATGCCATCACAATACAGCTGTTCACAGTTTTTGTTAACATTCTATGTAGTGTGCCTCTAGTTAAATTTGTGTCTGCAGTACATAACGCGAAGACCAAAAAGGGATGCTGTATCGCCCTGTAGCCTGCGTCCCACCTAGCAGGAATGTGACGAGGGTAGGATAGCCTGGTAAAGAGTTTAAAGGTAACTCATCCATGTGCGAAGCAGGCAGGCGTGCTGCTGTGCACAGTTCGCTGCCTCCGAGTCGCCGCCTCTGCCAGGTTTAGGTGTAGATACCCCCCGAGTTAACAGCTTTGTATACAATCTCAGATTTCGTAAACCATCTTGGGATATTTTACTTGGCGCCGTAAACCAGGCATTTCCATTATCTCTTATGGTATATACAGTTAGGGTTCTGAACGTTACGACGTTGTTTTCTGTTACGGTTGCGAACTAGATGATAGATTCATCTCCCAAATAAACAACCTTGCGTGTGGTACGGGCCTGTCGACTGCTGTGGGTTGTACTTTAAATTGAGCTTAAACTATGGCACATTTCAAAAAGTTTTACCGTTTACAAAGAAAACGGCTGCGTTACGTAACGAGACGCGCGTGCGCGCTCGTCTATGTTATTGAAGACGTTAATACATGCGCCTTTTGAAACGCGAAGAAACAAGTATGTGATGCCTGCTGATTTGTTTTGCCGTGCAAGAAATGAGCACAAGGATCCAGGAGTCGTGCATAAACGGCACGAAACGTGTTTCAAACGTGTGCACGCCTTTCTCTTGTCTTCTTTTGGAAAATTAAGTTAACCTGAGAAAAGAAGACGCACGATGCATCTGTATATTACAGTTTTTGCCTAATTTTTTACGGATACCAAGACTCGACTCAAGACCTCAGGTTCTGTAGCTTTAATTTGGAGCACTGTTTCATATTTGCCGAGTAATTAGACAAACAAAATTACGCAACGGTTTCCTTCGGCCTGATTCAGTGTTGTACGGTAGTAGAGTGATAAGTAATACAACGGTAAATAACATGGGAATGAATCATCAGTGTTTTCACTATGGCCGTCCTTATTTTGCGTATAGACGAGTTCGTCGTGTCTATCACGAAAAAATTACGTCACCGGTATTTGTGCAAACATCTTCGTACTTTGTACTCGTAACTGTCCTGTAAACTACCGTACGAATTCGAATTTAAGGCGCCTTCTAATTTATGACGCACCCCAATTTCAAAGAGGAATTTTCAGAAAAAAAAATTCTTGCAATAAATTGGCATTTGTATAGTTTACCGGTGTTTTGGTGAGCCCACATTTTATTCGAGGAAAATGACGTTTTGGATCTGTAGTTGAGGCATCCCTGTTGTGTGTGTAACAATGAAAATAAAAGCAAAGTAAACGCATAACGGCCATCACATAACGTTCACACAACGAAGCCAGTCTGCACACGAAAAACCTGACAAAAGCCATATAAAGGCAAGAGTGCAACGACAGCATACAGTTCAATAGTGATCTCCATATACAACAAAAATACTGTGTCAGTTAATTAGTGATTCTCACATACAACGCAAGACTGTGTCAGTGCCACGTGCTGAATCCATCACCACAGTGACTATAGCAACAGACAAGACACTAATTCTACAGTGATCCCCGGGTACAATACACGAACGTGCCAGTGTTACACGAAGTGTTCAACACCAAAGCAACACTAGAATCAACAACAAGACGTCTAAGCTACGAACCTCCAACGCCACACACATGACGCATTCATACCTGCTAATTCGCCATCCGGACCTCCCCGCAACACCAACAACGACAGAGCCCAAGGGAGATGACCCCCGCACAGGATACCACACACCAAAACACGCCCACCGCCGTACCTGCTCACACGCAGTTTATATCACATATATAATTTTTTGGCCAGATGTTGAAATCTCAACATCCGCCACACACAACAATATTTAGTCTCGTAGGACTTTGCAAACCTGATGATGGCCGAGTAGACCGAAACATGTCGTTTCATTAACATCCAATAAAACTGGTTGTGTTTTGACTTACTTTACCTTTATTTTTATTTTCATCATGACGTTCCGGAGACTTTCGAAGAGTGAAGAACGGCATCTCGAATTTAGGAGAGTCCCTAATTTTCGTTTCGGATAAATGTTTAAAAAGGTGCGTCTTTAATTCGAAGTAATGCGGTATATTTCATTCTTGCGTATCGAAATGAACATATCGTGCGGTATGTAACGGTATAGCATCAACAAACTTTAAGGGGTTTAGAGGGGTCAAGGAAGAGCAATGTGAAATAGGGAACATGTGGTCGAAAAGTCTCCGTAGGGGAATCGGTGTCAATACTGCGACTGGGAGAGTAGGCAACCTGCTTGTATGTCTCCAGCACGATGGTGCCCCCTGCCTATTTGACGCATGCCGGGAAAAATCATTTGGACCCCAAATTTCGTGATTGCTGGGTTGGCGAGTTCTGCGTGTGGGGGGCGTCGCCTGGCCACCGCGGTGCCTTGACTTCGCCCACCTTGATGCCTTCCTTTGGGGACACCTCATGAGTCCCATTTGTGAGACCCTGTGGAAGCAAGAGGATCTGGTAGCTAGCTAGCCCTCCAGCAGCGCGTAAAACTATTCAGAACAGACCGGGGATCTTGGAGGGGGTGCGTCGGAAGATGGCGCGATGTTGCAGTGTAGTAAGCCGCCGCCACTTCGAACTGCTTTTGTGAATTAACGGGGAATAATTTTTTCCCTACGGCACAACAGTCCCTTGTGGGTCGGTGCCTCGTAATTATCGTGGCTTTACGATCACATTCGTCGACACACACACAGACACACACACATTCGGTACGGTTCCTATGGACGAGGGATCGGCCCGTCGCAGAGACCTCTACCTGACACACAACACTCACACGAGACAGATATCCATGCCACCGGTGGAATTCGAACATGCAAAACCAGCAAGCGAGCGACGACATACACACGCCCTAGACCGCCAGACCACCGGGATCTGCAGTGGGAAATACTGCCATTCAAAATTCTACATACGATGTACAACCAACGAACATTTATGAAAACGAAATGAAAAATTACGGGGGCGAGGTGTTAGCTCGAACTCCGAAGTAACCGCTCACATAGTTGCCAAGTTCGGTATGAAGGAGACATGTCCGACCACATGTTCTCAATCTCAGATTACTTCCCTTCAGTCACCGTACAACCCTTGGACGTTTTTAAAAACTGCACTCTGTGTATTAAGTCGTCAAGTAACTTGGAGTCTCTCATTTACTGCGTGCCTCGTAGTAAGCGCCTGCGTTATGAACGTGGGTCCACAAGATGCCGCCTCTTGGGCTTGAGTATGACCACTCACCTCCATCAGGTGCTGAAGTTAATGGCTCAGTCGGTATATTGACCATTCTACGAGCTGGACGATCAAGGAGTTGTGGTTCGATGCTCGGAAGGGGCAAGAAATTTTTCTTTTCACACGGTTTACGCTAACTCGGGTTCCTCCCAGCTTTCTGTTTAGTGGATACTGGCGACTTCCATCGAGCGCTGAGGTAAAGAATAGGTGGAGCTGCACCTCCAATACCGCGAACGTCTTCAGGATTGAGGGTTAGTTAAGCACAGGGCTAGCCTGACCGTCACCAACTTGACCGTAGCCCTTATTGTGGACGCACGAAATTTTGTGTGCTTGTAGATATTAGAAAATATGAAATATGGTGCTTGCGTGAAATTATAGTTTACCTTTCACATTGAGGTGGTAACTAATTAATGACTGGAGCGAGGCGTGCGTCCACTTGTTTGGCGAAATCGTAAACGTGCCTACATTTTCTGTTGTTGATGCTAACAGTGAGCTACATAGCGACGGTGTATCCGAAACTTTGGTTGTACCAGACATACGGAGCATATTGGTGTAGAAATAACGTCTTAGGCCTATACCGTGATTTTTTAAACGCAGAACTGAGTAAGGCAGAGCGAGGGCCGTCGTCATTCTCCCTGCAGCAGTTCATGTAGTCCGCTCCAAAATGAAGGAGTCTTTCTCTTCAGTTTTAGCCTGTTCTGACACTTTATGAAGCATACAAGCAGTGACGTAGCAACAAGCGTTGTGCCTATATACTAAGTTTCTCAATGAGCCGTGTCTTACAGTTGACGTACATGGTCACTTTTTGTACATTTGTTGTAAATTAACATTGTTTTCGGATATATCATGTCGACTTCCTTTGTATAATACACCATCCAGAGTTGGTCGTTTTTTTGACTCTTTCCTGTGCTAGTTTTTTTTTTTTTTTGTTTGTTCCTGGTCCCGTGTTTCTATTTTCTCCAAATTTGCCTACAGAGAACAACATTTTTATGCGAATAAAGCGGCTGGCAAAGATGAACCGTGTTCTTGCGAGCGCGCCCAGTACGGTGTAGCCGCTAACACTAGGTCACGGACGGACGTAGTATCCACATTTCACTTCTTTTTTTTTTACCTGAAGGAGTCTGTAGTGAGGATGCAAAGGAAGGAGGATTGATGTAGCATTTACGCTGCAGGTATGTGTTTGAAACTCGGCCGTGTTTTCAAAAATTCTCTTCTTGCTTGGCTCATTCGCTAGGCGAATGACGGGATATCGTCTTGAAATAGGCCATGGCTGCTTCTTTCTCATCCATGAGAGAAGTTAGGGACACGTTTCTCCACTGTGAACTGGATATTGCATATTACAAGTTCTTGCCCGGTGTGCGACATGACAAGTAATATATAAAGGACACCGATAGAGGTGTTTCTAACACGCGCACATATGAAGTTAAGAAAGGGAAGTGGGGTTCGATGACATCTTCGTCAAACTAAGGCGACACCGTTATGTGAAATTTTTAAACCGTTGCATTCACTTGGACCATGCATGAACGGCATACGGCCCGTGGGGCGCTTCGGCCCACTGGGACTCACTGTGCGGCCCGTGACAGCTTTTGCAAATAATACTTTTTTTTTTTTTTGAATACTGTAACTGTTCGGAAGTTGAAAAGTAAACGTTGCCGTCGACAGTGATTTTTGAACATTGCTATGCCTACGAGTATCAACGCATGACGGTGTGGGTCACGCGGTTTGAAAGATAGGAGAGCGTCCTGTTCTGTATTCTCCGAGACGCATCTCTGCTATCTTAGAAGTGATGAAGCGTTTGAATGATAAGCTGGGATTTGATTCAGCGGACTTTGTGGCATTTGTACTGATGGTGCTCCGGCTGCGGAAGAAATGTTGGATCATTTCCTGTTCTTGAAAAATTTGTCGGTAGACATATAACCAAACCGTATTGCCATAATACATCTGCAGGTTTCGTCTAGCAACGTCTTAAAATCTGGGTGTGTAGTGTCGTCGGTAGTTTCCATTGTAACCCGCCTCCTGTTCAGAGGGCTGAAGCATAGTACCTTTCGGGCCTCTCTTGAAGAGGTAGACGCTGCTGAGTGCAGGGACTTAATCTCCCATACGGATGTGAGGTCGTCGAGTCTACGAAGAATGGGCCAACGTATCGTTGCTCTGAGAGAGGAGGTAGCAAACTACTTCTAGAAATTGAACCAGTAAAATTACAAGAGCTGAAAAGTAAGTCCTCCAATCAAGGTCTTTTTTTCATTGTATGATATTACAGCTCACCTGAATGGCCTTGGCATTCAACTCCAAGGAAAAGGTAAACTTGTATTTCCGCAGTTCGCTGCAGTGAAAGCTTTCGGAATGATATTGAAACTTTACACCAAATAAGCTGTCGGAACTTGAAATATGTAACTTTCCTAGTTTTGCACATCGTATTCCTCAGCACAGGCACGCACATTTGGGAGAAGAATAGGTAAAGATATCCACGGAAAGAAAAATTGGTTCTTTTGCTTGGAGAATTTGTCTGCAGCAGAACACTTCAGTAGAAGCTGATAGAATCTAAGGATTCAAAGGAAGTGCCACTGCATTAGCATCTGGAGGTTATGGGATTTCGGCATTTTAACTTGATAAGCACGGAGGAAGCAGCCTGAGGGATGTTTTTTTTTTTTTAAAGTCTGAAGATTGAAAAGTTCACAAATTTTGTCGAAGTTGCACTGTAAACGTTTAGATTATTTTGGAAGCACCCACATATGTGAACAAGCACTCTCAACCATGAACGTGAACAGAAACAAGCTACCTTCTTCTGTGACTAATGGCCATTTAGAAAACATTCTGAGAATATCCACGTTTTATATCCCCAGAATATGACAAGTTTTATTCCCGTAAAGAGATGTAAATATCTCGTTAAGTCTGCAAGGTGGAAGGAAAAACGTAGGCGTTTTATTTGAACTACATGTTTTTTTTTTCGGTTTTCCGTGATTCATAATTGAAAATAAGAATAATGTCTAATGTTTTATTTAATTAGGGCATTATTAATGAAGTATCCCCTTCCACCGGGAGCTACCCCAGCGGCCCACAGCTACTCCCTTTAGGGCTGCATGCCCTCGCCGCTTTCCGAGTTGTGCAGGCCTGACTTAAACTTTGAAAATTTATACTAAGTAACTAACTGACTGACTAACCAACTACAAAGAGCAGAATTGTTTTAGGAAATCTGACAGGTCCTCAGCTAGTTGAGAAATTCTCCGCATTTTATGCAATCCGAGGGTTCATTACCCCATGCTCAAGAGCCAACCTATTCCATTTCTGAGCCAGATCAGTCCGGTCCATGCCCACATCCCACTTCTGGAAGATCCACCTTAAAATTATCTACGCCTAGGTTTTCCAAGTGGTCTCCTTTCCTCAAGTTGTCTAACCAAAACCGTGTTTGCATTATTCCTCTCTCCCATACATGCCGCTCCCATTTTATTCGTCTTGATTTCATCACCCGAATGATGTTTGTTGAGTACAGATCGTAAATTTCCTCGTTACGTAGTACCCTGCCCTCTTGCGTCATCTCGTTCCTCTTAGACCCAAATAGTCTCGTCCTCAGCACCCTGTTGTCGAACACCTCCGGTCTATGTTCCTCAGCGCGTAACACAATTTGATCTTTGTGCTTTACGAAATATTAACTTTTTGTTCAGTAAATGGCGTTAGGCTATTTAAAAATATGTGTACTGTTTTATAAATCTGGTTGTCCGGGATAATTCGAGAGTTTCGCGACGAAACAAACGAAAAGCACGAACAGTGTGAGAACCGTTGTATTGAGGCATGGGCATGGATCAGAGGATGAAGTATGTTCTGCTGTGACGTAGGTGAGACAGGTTGCGAAATCGACTCATCGTTAGACCCGCATCCCCAGCGTTGCGTGAACAGAATGCGTATTACTGTGGCGATAAGG
>Ga0123352_10001827_pt1 | contig 28916 bp, 30 predicted proteins | sample TergutLab28metaG_FD_89700 | JGI IMG/M metagenome (GOLD analysis project Ga0123352, IMG submission 89700) | Labiotermes labralis P1 segment gut microbial communities from Petit-Saut dam, French Guiana - Lab288 P1 | ecosystem: Host-associated > Arthropoda: Insects > Digestive system > Gut ... | reverse complement strand
TAATAACCTATCAACAAAGTTTATGTACATAAATGTTTTATACTCATATTCGTACTTTTTAACAAGCGGATACTCTTCAAAGCTTGCCTCTATAGCATCTAGAATGTCCAACGATTGTTGGTAGCTTTTACTCATAAAAATACTACCAGTTAATAGAAATTTATTATAGTTGCTTTCTAAATACTCCACTTCCTCCCCGAAAGATAAATTATTTAGCATAGGTAGCATTAGCTCATAAGAAGACGGAATATAGTCAGTTTTCCTATACTCTATGAAAGCTTTAAGCAAACATAGTGTATTAAATATTCTCTTATCAACAGTATCTTCATAATTTTCAAGATAATGTTCAAAACGCTCTTTTAAGCTTTCCATTTTTTCAACGTTATAAGTGTTATCCAATGTCATAAACTCATTAGACAACTCCGTAGCTAACTTAATTTTTTCATCCATGTAAATTCACCTTCTTCCTCGTAGTAAATTTTAATATAACGCTAAAACTTAGGTGGGTCTGGAGGAATTCCAGGCGGTAAGCCACCAGCACCAAAAGGCATTATAATTATAGGGTTATTAGGTTTTTTCATAAAAATCTCTCCCTTCCTAATTTCTTAATTTTACAGGTGTTACATGGTGCAATAAATTCGCTAGACAGCTCTGTAGCTAACTTTATTTTTTCGTCCATATAAATTCACCTTCTTCCTCGTAGTAAATTTTAATATAACGCTAAAACTTAGGTGGGTCTGGAGGAATTCCTATAGGGGCACCACCAGCACCAAAAGGCGTTATAATTAGAGGGTTATTAGGTTTTTTCATAAAAAGCTCTCCCTTCCTAATTTTTTAGTTCAATTTCAAATACTTAAAATAAATTATAAATTGTTTTACGACAAATGTCAATATATTTTTGTAATATATTACGAGAAGCAATCTAGTGTTAGAGCCTGAAAGTCTTATTTTGCATTGAAGTTATAGCACATTTTTTAGTTCTTGCACTGAATTGCTCCACTGCACAAAAAAAGCAACAGTTAAATATACCGTTGCTTTTTTACATGATTTACGCAGGCCTCGTTTTGCCTCTGTTCCTCAAAAACAGAGCCTTTTTTATAAACAATGCCACATGGAAATCTACCATACTGTGAACAATTGTGCCAAATCCTACTAATAGAAGAACTGAAAACAAAAATCCGCTATCATAAGCTGCTGGATTAGTAAAATAAAACGGAACAACTGCCAAAACTTCACAAGCAGCATGAATTATTGCAATAACGAACGAGAAAATAATAATGCTTAGAGGCTTATTTAATACGTTTTTATGCTTTTTTATCCACAATCCGCCAACAAGAGCAAAAATAACATGTGATGCAGCACGAACTGCAACTATAGGAGGAAATGGACCAAGCAAAAAACCAAATGCCGTGCCAAGCGAAACGGCAACGCCCATCTTAACAGAAAAAAACATGCCAATAAAAATTACAACATGGCTACCAAGTGTGTAACTCATGGTTGGCAAAACTACCCTAAGCGGGCTAAACATTGGTATCATTATGCCTATTGCACATAAAACTGCACCGAGTGTTAGCTGGAAAACGGGTGAATTTGTTTTCATAATTTTATAGCTCCCTATTTTATAAAAGTTTTATAGTCTTCGTAGTTTGCTCTTAAAAGTTCTGGCGTGTTAAGGCCGTAAGGACAATTTTTGATGCAATGCCCGCAGTCGATACAGTTATCTATACGGCTCATTTCTTCTTGGCCTGCTTCATCTGTGAACGATGCTTCAACTGCACGCCTTAATAAAAGGCCCATTCTAGCAGCTTGAGAAATAACAATATTAGCAGGGCAAGGCATACAATAGCCACATGCACGGCAGAAATTGCCCGAAAGTTCTGCTTTTTCTTTGGCAATTTTAAGACGTCTTTCCTCTGTCATAACAGGTGGATTATTTTGATAAGCCAAAAATTCGTCAAGCTCAGATTCTTTTTGAATGCCCCAAATAGGCAATGTGTTTTTATATTCATTTAAAAAAGCATAAGCAAGAGCCGAATCGGTAATAAGTCCGCCAGAAAGTGCTTTCATAACAACAAATCCAACATTATGCTCTTCACAAAGCTTAACAATATCTTCGTCTTGCTTTTCAGAAATATAGTTAAATGGAAACTGTAAAGTTTCATAAAGCCCAGATTCAACCGCCTCACGTGCAACATGAAGCTTGTGGCTTGTTATACCTATATGTTTAATTTTGCCTTGTTTTTTAGCCTCTAGCATAGCATCATACAAACCATCTTCTCCACCTGGTTTTGGACAAAACGGCGGGTTATGGAACTGCATAACGTCTATGTAATCGGTTTTCATTCTTTGTAAGCTTAAATCAAGATGCTCGGTGAAAGTTTTTGCGTCTTTCGCCTGTGTTTTTGTTGCGATGTAAATATTTTTCCTAACTTCTGCAAAAGTATACCCAATTTTTTCTTCACTATCGGTGTACATATTAGCAGTATCAAAGTAAGTTATGCCATTTTCATAGGCTTTGTACATAATTTTGCGAGCCTCTTCTTTAGAAACTCTTTGAATAGGCAAAGCACCAAATCCGTTTTTGTTAGTTTCTATCCCAGTTCTTCCAAGAATAACTTTGTCCATAGTAGTCCTCCAAATTTTTTATATTTTTATATAAAATGTTCTAATTTATTTGTTTTCTTTAACGCTATAAAAATTGGTGTTGAAATAATTAAAAAGACTGCACTATTTACACCAGATTTTATTAAATTAAATGGTATGATTGCAGGCACAAGCATGCCCATAACTGTTTCTCTCGGAACCCCCATAAATATAGGCGTAAATATTATATTAAATAAAACCATTGCAGCCGTCATTAAAATAGTGCCTAAAATACAGCCAAAAATTCCGCCAAAGATATTTTTAAATTTTCTGTATATAAAAACTACAGGCAAAACAAATGTAACCGAAGATATAATATTCATAACAAGCCCAACAATGCCTTCTGTGCTTACTGTTATAAACTCAATAAACGCAACAACTACAGACATAACAATTGCAGCAATAGGACCAAAAATAACTCCGCCTACTAAAATTATAACATCTTTAGGCTCGTAAGTTAGAAATTGTGCACCGGGAAGTGGCTTCCACCTTAAAAACGGAGCTGCCGCAACAACAAACGCAACAGCACAAAGCATTGCAACCATAACAAATTTTAACAGTTTTACATTTCTCATATTAAGTTCTCCTTCTCTCATCCAGACTTATGTTGCTAGAAAGCAGCAACAATCACTGTCGGTGCTGGAATTTCACCAGCTCAGTGCTTGATTTAAATTATTTTAAGCACTCACGGACTATAACCGCCGGTTGGGAATTAAACCCTACCCCGAAGTATAATGTGTTTTGTTTTATCCAACACACATATCTAACACTATACCATATTTTTTTTATTATTTCAACCTATCCTTGAAAAAAAAACAAAAATGAGTTATAATGGAACAAGCTACTAATTAATGTGAATGAGGTTAAAAATATAATGGCAGAAAAGAAGAAAAGTAATACGAAAAAAAATACAAAACCTGTTGAACCTAAGAAAAAAATGACCGTTAATGAAGCGATTAAACGAGAACTTATTTGTCTTGTGATGATTGCCGTGGCTATGCTGGTATTTTTTCTAAATATCACAAATTCGGGCGGCGAATTTGGGCGTTTGGTGAGCTTAGGGCTTAGAAATACTTTTGGTACGGCTGGTGTTTATATTTTAAGTGCTTTAATGGCCTTTATAGGCGTTTTAATTGGCCGCAAAAAAATTATGGCAAAGTCTAAAATAATTTTTGTATCCGTGCTTTATGTGCTAATTTTAAGTTTTATACATATTACGGGATTTTCTGGCGGGTATATTGGAAATGGCTTTGGCGGGCTTTTGCTTAGGCTTTTTGGCACGGCAGTTTCTTTAATCATTGTGATTATGGGTATCATAATTTTGTTTGTTTTAATTACTGAAAAATCTTTTTTAGGACTTTTGTCAAAAAGCTATGGCACAGTTAAAGAAAAGATACCTGAAAGAAAAGAACGAAGTGAAAACGACTACAAAGAAGCTAAAAAAAGCGAAATTAAGCCTAAAAAAGTGAGTGCTTTGAGAAAGCGTTCTGAAATTTATGATATTGGTGAAAAAACCGAAAAATCGAAAGTTAAAATTTTGCTATCCGATGAAGTTTCTGAAGCGGAAGAAAGCAACATTATCCTTGTTCCGCCTGTAACAACACCTACGGTTACTCATATTTCGGCAGTTCCCAGAGCCAAGGCGAAAGTGGTGGAAGAAGAAGCTTCTGAAATAACTTTTAAAGGCGTTGATATAGTAGATACCGAAGATGAGGTAATACAGCAGGTTGTGAAGCCTGTAGAAGTAGAGAAATTAGATTTTCATGAAAATGTAGATGGTGGTATTGATACAGAATACGTTTTTCCGCCTATAGATTTACTTAACGAAAATCCAGACAAGTCTGGCGGAATTTCTAAAACACAAATTTTAGAAAATTCGAGAAAATTAGAAGAAACGCTTAAGAGCTTTGGTGTTTCGGCAAAAGTTGTAGAAGTTTCTAAAGGGCCGACTGTTACAAGATACGAACTATCGCCGGGAATGGGTGTTAAAGTTAGCAAAATATCAGGGCTTGCTGATGACTTGGCACTTAACTTACGTGCAAATGGTATAAGAATAGAAGCACCAATTTTAGGTAAAGCTGCTGTTGGGATAGAAATTCCGAACGAAGTGGCACAAATGGTGTGTTTGAGAGAGGTTTTGGGCGATTCTAAATTTAAAGAATTTCCATCTAAGCTTTCTTTTGGGCTTGGAAAAGATATTACAGGCGAAATTATTGTTACAGATATTGCAAAAATGCCGCATTTACTTGTTGCAGGGGCAACAGGTTCGGGTAAAAGTGTTTGTGTAAACACTCTTATTACAAGCATTATTTACAAGGCAACGCCTGACGAAGTTAAGCTTATTATGATAGACCCTAAAGTGGTAGAATTAAGCGTTTACAACGGTATTCCGCATCTTATGATGCCAGTTGTTACAGACCCTAAAAAAGCAACAGGTGCGTTAAAAGCCGCTGTTGTTGAGATGGAAAAACGATATGTGCTTTTTGCTGAAAATTCGGTTAGAGATTTGGCGGGATATAACAGAGTTCTTGTGGAACGTGGTGAAAAGAAGCTCCCGCAAGTTGTTATTATTATCGACGAGCTTGCCGACTTAATGATGGTTGCTAAAAATGAGGTTGAAGAATCTATTTGCCGTTTGGCTCAAATGGCGAGAGCAGCTGGGCTTCACTTAATTATTGCAACGCAGAGGCCTTCTGTTGATGTTATTACTGGGCTTATCAAGGCTAATGTGCCTAGTAGGCTTGCCTTCTCGGTGTCTTCAGGTACGGATTCACGCACGATTTTAAACTCTGTTGGTGCTGAAAAACTTCTTGGCAAGGGAGATATGTTATTCCAGCCAATAGGCTCGAATAAGGCCATGAGAATACAAGGTGCGTTTATATCTGATAAAGAAGTTGAAAGCATTGTACACTTTATAAAGCAAACTTCTGAAACTCAGTATGACCAAGAGTTTGAAAAGCAAACAAATCTTGAAGCGAATTCTATTTCAAACGGAAAGGGCATGGAGCGATCGGACGATGAAGACGAATTTTTTGAACAAGCCGTTGAATTTATTTTACAGCAAGGCAAGGCATCTTCTTCTATGCTTCAAAGAAAGTTTAGGCTAGGATATAACAGAGCTGCGAGGCTTGTTGATTATCTTGAAGATAGAGGAATCGTTGGGCCTGAAAATGGTGCAAGAGGTAGAGAACTATTAATCGACTCTTATCAATGGGAGCAAATGAAAGGAAATTTTTAAATGGAAAATATTAAAATAGCGTTTATTTCACTCGGATGCGATAAAAATACCGTTGATAGTGAGGTTATGCTTGGAATAATTCAAAAAGAGGGTTATACTATTGTTGTAGATGAAGTTGATGCAGATGTTATTATCGTAAACACATGCGGTTTTATTTTAGAGGCGACAGATGAGGGAGTGCAAGCAGTTTTAGCTGCTGCCGAGCATAAGGAAACAGGCAATTGCAAGGCTTTGATAGTAACTGGTTGTATGGCACAGCGCTATAAAGATGAAATTATGAAAGAAATTCCTGAAATTGATGGTATTGTTGGCACTGGCGATTTTGAGGAGATAAATAAGGTTATTAAAGGCGTTATTTCTGGCGAAAAAATTAAGCTTGTTACAGATATAAACAAGCCATTAAATGAAGAAGTAAGCCATGAGCGAGTTTTAAGTACGCCGCCTTATGTTGCTTTTCTAAAAATTGCCGAAGGATGCGATAATTTGTGTACTTATTGCACAATTCCTTCGCTTAGGGGTAAATACCGTTCTCGTAAGCTTGAAAGCCTTGTTAAAGAAGTTGAAATTCTTGCGAATAAGGGCGTTAAGGAGATTATTTTGGTTGCACAAGATACATCTTTATATGGAACTGATTTGTATTCGGAAAACCGCTTACACATTTTGCTTCAAGAGCTTTCTAGTGTTGATGGAATTGAATGGATTCGCTTGATGTATTGCTATCCTGAGCACATTACAGATGAAACGATTAAGGAAATGGCTGGAAACAACAAAGTTTGCAAGTATTTAGATATGCCAATACAACATTCTAATAATGAGATCTTAAAGAAAATGGGTAGAAAAAGTAACACTGAAAAACTTAGAGAAGTTATTTCAAAATTGCGTAGGGTAATGCCAGAAGTTGCGATAAGAACTACACTTATTGTTGGTTTTCCTTCGGAAACCGAAGAGCAGTTTAACGATTTGTGTGAGTTTGTAAAAGAAATGCAGTTCGAAAGGCTTGGTGTTTTCGAGTATTCGCAAGAAGAGGGAACGCCTGCAAGCCTAATGGATAATCAAATAGATGAGGATGAAAAAGCTCGCCGAAAAGCCTATATTTTAGAGCTTCAAAAAGGCATTTCTGCAAAAAAATGTGATGAAAAAGTTGGAAAAGTTTTAGATGTTTTGGTAGAAGGCAAGCTGGATGAAGAAAATGTTTATTGCGGGCGAACTTATGCAGATTCGTACGAGGTTGACGGGATGGTATTTTTTGAAAGTGAAGCAGAAATAATATCAGGCGAATTTGTTAAGATTATGATAGTAGAGGCTTCGGACTACGATTTGATTGGAGAAATATATTATGAACCTACCAAATAAACTAACAGTTTTACGAATTTTGTTAATACCAGTGTTCTTGTTCTTCTTGTTTTTTGAAATGCAACACGGGAGGCTTTTTGCGGTTTCAGTGTTTGTTATTGCATCGCTAACTGATGCTTTGGATGGCTATATAGCAAGAAAGCACAACCTAATCACAAATTTTGGTAAACTAATGGACCCTCTTGCCGACAAGCTTTTGGTTTGCTCAGCTCTTATTGCAATGATTGCACTAGGGAGTATTCCTGCACTTTTGGTTATTTTAATTATCTCGAGAGATTTTATTATCACAAGTTTTAGGGCTTTGGCAGCAGATAACAATGTTGTTATAGCTGCAATGGTTTCAGGCAAAATTAGAACAGCTGTGCAAATGGTTATGATTATATACCTTTTAATTGGTTTTACAGGCGAGATTTTCGATATAATCGGTTATATTTTGATGGCTTTAGCCGCACTTTTAACGGTTATTTCGGCATTTGAATACATTTATAAAAACAGGCAGGTGCTTTCATGAAAAAAGGACTTTTGGTAAAATACGGTGAGCTTGCGATACGCGGTAAGAACCGCCATCTTTTTGAGGCTCAACTAATTAAGGCTATACGAAAAAATATAGACACAATTGGCTCTGATTTTTTTATTAACAAAGAGCAAGGCAGATTTTTTGTTTTTGATAAAAAAAATGATTTTCCCGATACAGATTTGCTAATAGAGAAAACCAAGGATATACTTGGAATTGTTGGGCTTTCGCCTTGTATTGTTACAGATAATTCTGATTTTGAAAACATCAAGGCTTTGGCTCTCAATTTTTTTAACGAAAATCATGCTGATAGAAATATAGGGGCATCATTTAGAGTAGTTACGAAACGTGCCGATAAAAAATATCCTATGAATAGCAACGAAATTTCGGCAGAGGTTGCGGGACATATACTCGATAATCATCCCGACTTAAAGGTGAATTTAAAAAATCCTGATATATCTTTGCATGTTGAAATTAGGAACGAAAATTACATCTACTCGAAAACAGTTAAAGGGCTTGGCGGATTGCCTGCGGGCAGTTCAGGCAAGGGAGTTTTGTTGCTTTCAGGCGGGATAGATAGCCCTGTTGCAGGCTTTATGATGCAAAAGCGTGGCATAAGTTTAGAGGCGGTTTACTTCGATTCGCCACCTTATACATCCATTCGTGCCAAAGAGAAAGTTATAGATTTGGCTCGTGAACTTATGAAATTTACGGGCGAACTAAGGCTTCACGTTATCCCTTTCACCAAAACACAGCTTTATATTTATGAAAATGTACCTGCTGAAAAAATGACAATTTTCTTAAAACGTGCCATGCTAAAAACGGCTGATAAAATAGCTCACAAAATTGGTGCCTATGCACTGGTAACTGGTGATAGCGTTGGGCAGGTTGCATCGCAAACGCTTAGGAGCATTAATGCAGTAGAATCGGCCGCTACTATGCCAATTCTTCGCCCACTTGCAGGTCTTGATAAAATAGAGATTATTGAAATTGCAAAAAAAATTAATACATATGATATTTCGATAAGGCCCTTTGAAGATTGTTGTACAATTTTCGTTGCAAAACACCCCGAAACAAAGCCTAAAACAAGCGTTATCGAGAATATGGAAGAAAGAAGGCTTAAAGAGCTTGATAATTTGATAGATGAGGCTATAGAACAGGCTGAAATAATAGACATATAGGAGAAAACCGTTAAAAACAACAATTAGTTATGTGCGGGTTTGTATGTAGGGTTTAGGGTTGGTTTTAACTTAAAGAAATAAGTAAAATTGTAGAATTTTATACAAGTAGTCTGTAATATTATATTACAGACTACTTTTTATAGTAAAATTACTATACACGGAAATGAGTGATAATATGAAGATTTTTACGCTTAATGGCCCTAAAGTTGCATACACATTTTTTTCAATATTTTGTGCAGCCGTAATTCTTTGGTTTGGATTTTTGCGAGGAGGGGATAACGCCTATCCAACTTCCGGCGGGTATCAATTTCAAAACACGGTGTATGTTGCTATTGTTATAGACGATTTTGGGAACGGAAAAGACGGAACTCGCGAGTTTTTGTACATGGATATTCCGTTTACAGGAATTGTTATGGCAGAACAGGCGTTTTCAGCGGAAGAGGAGAGGCTTTTGCGTGATGCAGGCAAAGATGTGATACTAAACACACAAAGCCAGAGAAACGTGGAGCTTTTGGAAAGTTTAGAAATAGACATTTCTAGGCTTATATACCTAGACAAAACCCAAAATGTTAAGAGAATAGAAGAAAATTTCTTAAAAACGGCAGAAATAGCGAGAGATAAGGGATTTGCTATAGCTATTGGACGTGTTGGGCAAAACGGAGGCCGCACAACGGCAAAAGCTATGCAGAATATAAGGGATACATATGCAGATATGTCGGTCGAATTTGTTACTATATCACAGCTTATTGAGCTACTGAATAAGATGTAGGAGGAATTTTATGTTATATAAAAGACTTGCGGGGTTGGTACTTTTGTCTATAAGTGTTGGAATGTTTTTGATTATATTCCTTCCAACTTGGGCGTTTTTTCTAGCAGCAATTTTTGCTGTTCTTGGAGTTTATTTAATGTTTTTTGGTAAAAGAAGATGCTAGTGGTTCAAAAATGTTAGATTTATTGCAATAAATTAAATGGAGGGATATTATGAAATTAAGAGTTATTAAATTGCCAAAGTTTTTAAGTGTTATTGTTAAAAAAATAGTTCGTGTTAAATAGTAGAGAATAAGGGCGGATATAGTATTCGCCTTTATTCTTTATTAATTATTTTCAGTTGGTAGCTCAATTTTTCTTAGCAGTACTTCACCAATAAACAATATGTTATAAAAAACTTAAAAAGTGATGGTAAGTATTTTACTAATAACAACACGGAAGTTATTGCTATCTCAAAATTAACCCTTTTATATTGACATGTGGTGGGATTTGTGGAATAATAGATAATGAAAGTATTTTTGCAGGGATATTAAGTTTCCTTGCTATTTGGAGGAGTTTAATTGAGTGCAAAAGCAAGGAAATTCGATTTAACACAAGGGCCTATTTTTTCGGGTCTTATTAGGTTATCTTTGCCTATAATGGCTACATCTTTAATGCAAACGGCACATAACCTTATTAATATGCTTTGGCTTAGTAGGCTAGGTGAAGATTATGTTGCGGCAGCTGGTATGGCAAGTCAATTTATATGGCTTTCGATGGCTTTTACAATGATGTGTCGTATTGGTAGTGAAATTGGGGTATCGCAAAATATGGGGCGTGGTGAGCCTGAAACTGCCAAAAAATATGCTCAAAATGGCTTTATGTTGGCACTTGGGTTAGGTGTTTTATATTGTGCATTTGCTATAATTTTTCGCTCTAGACTAATTAGTTTTTTTGATTTAGATAATCCGCGTGTTGTCGAGTTAGCAGAGAGGTATTTATTGGTTATTGCTTTTTCTGTACCTTTTAGTTTGGGGCATTTTGTTGTAACAGGTGTTTTTAGCGGTTTTGGTAATACCAAGTTGCCGTTTTATGTAAATGCAGGTGCGCTGGCTCTTAATATTGTGCTAAGTCCTATATTAATATTCGGGCTTAATTTAGGTTTTATAGGTGCAGGTATTGCAATGGTTACGGCACAGGCGTTTAACTTGTCGCTTAAAATATGGGCTTTAACAAAATACAAAAATCGTCCGTTTGAGAAATATAAACCATTTGTAAAAATATCCAAAGATAAAATTTTACAGATACTGCGTTGGGGTATTCCCGTTGCAGGCGAATCTTTTATATTTACATTCCTGTTTATGATTGTTTCTAGGGTTATTGCTCAGTTTGGCTCAGGTGCAGTTGCAGCACATAATGTTGCTTTGCAGATTGAATCGTTGTCATTCATGGTTGGTGGCGGTTTTGCCAGTGCTTTAACTGCATTTGTTGGGCAAAACTATGGAGCAAGAAAATGGGGTAGGCTACGCTCTACAACACGCACTGCTAGCATATTTATGCTTGGCTATGGTATATTTGTAACGGCATTTTTAGCACTTTTAGCTAGACCTTTAGTAAACATATTTTTGGATGAGCCATATAGTATAGATATTGGCGTTAGTTACTTACGTGTAATTGCTTTTACACAGATACTGTTTTGTTTAGAAAGTGTTGCGATGGGCTCTTTCAGAGGGCGTGGGCAAACAGGAAAGCCAGCTATTGCATCTATATCGGCAAATGTATTTCGTGTAATTATTGTGCATTTGTTGGCATCAACATTCTTCGGCATAGATTTGAACCTAGGGCTTGGTGTTACTGGCGTTTGGATAGGTATAGCAGCAGCGATGACGCTAAGAAGTGTATGGGTTTTAACATGGCATTATTTCAGCACAAGAAAACAACCACGTGTTGATGAGGTTGTTCTTAATACGGATAAAGAAGTGGCAAAGGCGTAAATATAAGCAAATAAAAAGGTGGATATGTTATATATCCGCCTTTTTTGTCGCTTTGTTTTTTACAACTAATCAGCGGCGAAGCCGCAAAACTCGCGAAAGGCCTGACTTTCGCGAAAAGCAGTAGGCGAGGTTAAGCGGGATTTATTTCCGTGCAAAACCGAGCCACTGCTTTATATTACATAACTCCCATCAAAACAAGCCGTGCAAAAGCCACACTCTGCATTTGGGGCAATACTTTCGAGTTTTTCACTATCTAAAAAGCCTAAGCTATCAGCCCCAATATATTCTCTTATTTGTTCTACAGTGTGAGTGTTTGCAATAAGTTCTTCTTTGCTTGGAATATCTGTTCCATAATAGCAAGGGTGCAAGAATAGTGGCGAAGAAAGACGAACATGTACTTCTTTGGCTCCAGCCTCTTTTAGAAGGGTAACAATTCGCTTAGATGTTGTGCCACGAACGATAGAGTCGTCAACCATAATAATTCGCTTACCCTCAACATTTATTTTAAGTGGGTTAAGCTTCATTCTAACGGCAATTTCACGCTCTTCTTGAGTTGGTTTTATAAAAGTTCTTGCAACGTAGCGGTTTTTAATAAATCCTTCGGTATAAGGTATTTTAGATTCGTACGCAAAACCAACCGCAGCGGCTAGGCCAGAATCTGGCACACCAATAACCAAGTCAGCTAGGGCAGGGTGATCTTTTGCTAAAATCTTGCCAGCTGTAACACGTGCATCATAAACAGATTGATTGTAAATCACACTGTCTGGTCTTGCAAAATAAATATATTCAAATATGCAAAGGCTAGATTTTTCTTTGCCACAATGTTCTTTTATGCTTGTCACGTTTCCTTTTTCTACAACAACAATCTCACCAGGTTCAAGTTCTCTTATAAATTTTGCACCAATAGTATCAAACGCACAAGACTCAGAAGCAAAAACAATTGAAGAGCCTTTTTGGCCCATGCATAAAGGTCTAAGCCCCCAAGGATCTTTGGCAGCGATAAGTTTTTGCGGACTCATAATAACTAAAGAGTACGAGCCCTTTAGCACATTCATGGCTTTACAAACTGCTTCTTGGATAGATGTACTTTCGGCTCTTGCCTTCGCAATTGTATATGCAATAACTTCTGTATCAGATGTGGTTTGAAAAATTGAGCCATTAGTTACTTGATATTCGTGTTTTAACTCCTTGGCATTTCGTAAATTGCCGTTATGGGCAATTGCAAGTTGGCCTTTTCTGTAACCAAAAACAAGAGGTTGTGCATTTTCACGCCCGCCACCACCTGCGGTAGAGTACCTAACATGCCCAACTGCCATAGTGCCTTGCAGGCTGTTTAAAATATCGTCGGTAAAAACATCACCAACAAGGCCAACGTCTTTATGGTAAAAAATATCACGATTAAGGTTTACAGCAATTCCACAAGCCTCTTGGCCACGGTGCTGAAGTGCCGACAAAGCATAGTATGTTGTTTTTGCCACGCTCATTCCTGTATCGTAAATTCCAAAAATTCCACATTCTTCTTTAATATTTTTCATAGCCTACTCCTTCCCAAACTGTGCCGAAAGCCTATCTAAAACCGCCAAATAAGCCAAAGCTACGCCACCCAAATCACGCCTAAACCTATCTTTATCCATTTTTTCGTTTGTGTCTTTTTCCCAAAGCCTACAACAATCGGGAGAAATTTCGTCTATCAAAATAATTTCGCCACTATCAGTTTTGCCAAACTCTATCTTGAAATCAATAAGATTTAAGCCCGCCAAATCAAACATTTTCTTTAATATTTCGTTAGTTTTGTGGGCAGCTGTTCTAATTATTTCTAATTCTTCTTTAGTTGCTATATTAAGGGCGATTATGCCGTCGTCGTTTATAAAGGGGTCATCGAGGTTATCATTTTTATAAAAAAATTCAAGTATTGGCAAAGGAAGAATTGAGCCTTCTTCTAAGCCATATCTTTTTGCAAAACTTCCAGCGGCTACGTTTCTAATAACAACCTCTAAATCTATTAGTTTAGCTTTTCTAACTAAAACTTCTGTATCAGAAATTTTTTGGATAAAGTGAGTTTTAACACCACTTCTTTCAAGTTCTTTAAAAATGAGGTTAGAAATTTTATTATTAATCACACCTTTTTGCTGGAAAGAACCTTTTTTTGCACCGTTTCCAGCGGTTAAATCATCTCTAAATTCGAGCAAATACTGATCGATGTTATCTGTTTTATAAACGGATTTTGCTTTTCCAGAATAGAGAAGTTCTAATTTTTTCATGTGAAATCCTCCTTAGTTTTGATTTCTAGTGAGCCCTAGCGAAAGTTTGTGGTTTATTATAGCCACCATTTCACGTAAATAATTTATGCCCCAAGTGTACCAATCGGTGTATGCTCCTAATCTATTAACATCAAGGCCTGCTTGCCTAGCAATGCTAACAGAGCGGTATATATGAAAATCATTAGTAATTAAAACGGCATTAAATCCATTTGGAAAGTGCTCTTCTAATATTTCTTTTGCAAAGCTTAGGTTTTCGTATGTGGATGTAGATTTTTCTTCTAATAAAATTGACTCGCGAGGAACACCACGTGCCACTAAATATCGAGCCATGGCTTCTGCTTCTGTAATTACTGCACGATTACCTAGCCCGCCAGTTACAATAATGGTTGAATTAGGGTTTTGATTAAAATACTCAATTGTTCTATCTAGGCGGTGAGCTAGTGGACGGCTTACGGTTTCGCCATTTATTCCAGCACCTAAAACAATTACAACATCTTCTTGATAATTTGCATTACTTATATTGCCATAAATCATTAAGAAAAGTGAAAAAGCAATTGGAATAAAAGCGACGGATATTATCGCTATATGGATTTTTTTATTAAGTTTATTAAAAAATATGGCATATAGTATTACACAAATAGATATTATAGCCTGCAATGTAAACCCAATAGTGGGGTTTGCAATTAAATACATAAGCCCAACATTTGCTAAAGACAGCAGGCCTATAATTATTAAAAAAATTCTTAAAACTTTTGTTTTCATAGCAGTAATTCCTTTAAGGGGTTAATATTCTAGCCAAAAAATATATTAAAAAATTATTTTCGTTCAGAAATCTTGTAAAACGTGAGTTGTTTATAACTTCGTATACAGCACCTTCTGGTCTTGTAAAAATTGTAAGTATTATTAGCACAACAAAAACATATAAAAATGCAGTTATAATGCCAAAAACAAAACCGCCAAGCTTATTAAACTTATTTATTACAGGAAGCTCAGCAAACCCATTTAAAACCTTTTCCATAAGTTTCATAACAATAAGTACGATTACAAAAACAAATATAGCAGCGATGATGTTTAGGATTATACGGGTTATGTTGCCTGCAATATGGTATTCAAGGAGTGCAATATTTGTAGAGTAGTACACCTCGGTGGTTTCGCCCAAAATAAAATCAGTTATAAAACGCGGAAGATTAAGGCCAACAGCAACGCTATCTAGCATACCTCCAGCACTTTGCTCTAAAATAAGCTCTTCAAGCCCTAATGTGTTTGTAACACGATTTTTAATGTTTCCATAAAGTGGAGTTCTTTCACGTAACAATGCCCCAACAAACGGGTATAAAAATCTAACTAAGAAAATAGCTAAAATTACACGAATTAAAGAAAAAGCTGCTTTAACAAGTCCACGCTTGTAGCTAATAAAAGTTATAAGTGCTATAAAAAATATTACTATTAAATCTAAAATCATTGTTAAAAAATCTCCTGTTCAATTTACTATTCAATCTCCATAACATCTAAAGACAAGGCGAACACAAAAACCACTCGGCTTGTCCTTGTTAAAAATTGCATATCTTTAATATCTTGGGTTACAACGTAGTCCCACAAGCTGCGGCCTCTTAAATCAACTGCTGTAACATTTCTGCCAAGATTGCCGTGAGCTATTATAGCACAGCCAAGCCCTCCAGCGAGAAACGAAATGGGCGAATTGGTTTCATAATAATTAGTAAGCCCTTGCCGTATATCGAAAAACAAAACTGTGCCTTCGTTATGAGGACTATTTTGGTTTAAAAAATTTTGACCAAGTGCTACGGCAATGCTATTATTATCAGGAAAAGCTATATGTGAAACGTGGTTATTAAATTCATACTCAAATACTGGCCTAATTAAATTGTTTCCACCTGTTTCGATTACAGATAATCTATGGCCAGAAATGGCAACAAGATGGTTTCCGCCTAAAAATTCAAGCCTTGCAATAATCTCGCCAGAAACTCCAGAAATAGCCCCAAAAATGCCATCTGTTAAAGAGCCTGCTAAAGCTTCACGGGTGTAGTAAAAGCGTATCTCGGGCTCTAAATTTATTCCGCCAAAATCTACGGAGCTTATAGCTAAAATTTGCCCATCTATAGATACAGCACTAGCAACAGGGATTGTATTACGATCTTGATATGTAACGGTTAAAGGGCTTTGCCCAGAAGCATTATACACAAAAATGCGATAATTATCACCCATTCTAACTATAACTGATGTATAGCCTGCCTCGTTTACAGAAAAGTTTATAATGCCCGAATTTGGTTCTTCATAAGTTTGTGAAAAAACAAGCCCATTTTCATTAAAAAGGTAAAAAATTCTGCCGCCATTTTCGGCAAGACCAACAAAGTCCCCAAAAGACTTAAACACAGGTTCACGCATGTTAAGAGGCATATTAAAGCGGGTTTCACCACGGGTGGTTATAAAGCGTATGCCGTCTTTACTGCCGAAAAAAAAGCCATTAGGTGTTGTAAATGTGTTAAGGTTTGGCGAATATTCGTATCTAAGGCTAATGCCAGTTGAAACAAACCGAGCATCAGTATTAGAAGAGCCAAGCGAACCACGAAACAAAAATATATATAACCCACCCAAAACAAGGGCAAGTATTACCATAATAATTTTAATATCTATCTTTTTACGCAAGGCATAGCCCCCTAAATAGGTATATTATACGAAATATAATTATACTACTTTTTTCGACTTTGTGCAAGCGTTTTTAGTATATAATAAAATACCTTTGAAACAGTATCATATGAGTGCAGCTAAACGCCCCAGTGCTTTCGCTTTGCCTTGGCACTTTCGCCCTGCGAAAGCAGCCTTTGGCTGGTTTTCCCTTTGCACTCTGCCTATGGCAGAGTGGCTTTGCCAGTTTCGCACAGCGAAACCGCTTGAGAAAACTGCTTGGAGTGGCGAAGCCAGTTTGCCCACAGGGCAAACCACAAGAGGCGGCTTAGTGCTTTGAACGATTGATGGTGCTGATTGAAAAGCATTTTACTATGAGTAAAATTTCCAAAAAGCCCAAAATTGCAAAAATGGGATATACATAAGAAATTATATTGGAGAAGCCTATAAAAGACATTAAAATAGCTAGTGAACACACGATCACTTTAGAAAAAACTTTCCCTAACTTAAATCTTTTTTCTATAAAGTTTACAGCAGAGTAGCCATTTGTTGCAGCGGTTGTAAAAATTGCTAAAATCATTATTATTAAGTAAAAATATTCGATAAGTATAGAGTTTTGCTGGATTAAAATTAGTAGGGGAATTTCGGCCGACTCGATAAGGTCATAATTAAAGTGTATGGGTAATGCTATACAAATTAGCAGAAGAAACATTAAAATCGATGCAAAAATACTTGATTTAATGGCATTTTTAACAGTGTTAACCTGACTTTTCATAGAAGAAAGTACAACAACTGCCGTTATTATATTATACGAAACATACGTAATTGCAAAAAATACAAAATTTTCTCGCACTGCTAAAATCGATGTTATAGGGTTAAACACGGCAACGGTTTCTGCAATCATTATATAAATTGCTATAAAAATGCTTCCCAAAATTACAAACGGTGCAAGAATAGCATTTATTTTAATTATGCCATCTATTCCATAGAAAAACATGATAAAGCAAAGCACTGCCATGATTATTGTACCAATGTACTTTTCTAAGAGAAATGCTTGATTAATTGTTGCACCTGCAGCTGCAAGCATACCCGAAAAGAGTATAAACATAAAAACACTTAGCGAGATTTTTAGAAGAGGGCTTAGTTTTTTTGGTGCAATAGTATCAACAAATTCATCGTATGTATTAATCTTTTTTCTGATACATATTGCAAATATCGAAAATCCTAAAAATCCAAAAGCGAAAGTAGCAACAGCTATTCCTAAGAGTCCGATTTGCCCAAAACGCATAAAGTAGCTTATAATTTCACGCCCAGAGCTAAGCCCTGCACCAAATATTACAGATATGTATATAAACGCTATGGAAATTGGGCGTTTTTGTTTGTTTTCTATCAAGACAATCACCTCAAAATAATATATGTACAAATCTACAAACAAATGTGATATAATAAAAATATCGTAAAACGCTTTTCAATAAAAAATATTAAATCGAAAGGATGATTTAAAATGTCATCAAAAAAACGTAGTGATGTACCTAAAGAACTTACATGGGCAGTAGAAAACATGTTTGCAACTGATGCGGCTTGGGAAAAAGAAGTTGAAGAGATAACGGCTTTGGTTCCGGAAGTGGCAAAGTACAAAGGCACTTTTGTAGAAAACTCTAAAAATCTTTTAGAATTTTGCAAAAAGTTCGATGAAGTTGAAAAAAGGCTACACACAGCATTTGTTTTTGCTAATCTTAAATCTTCTGAAGATAATGGCAATACAACATATCAAGCTATGAGCGATAAAGCAGGCACGCTAATGAGAACTGTTTATGCAGCAGTTAGCTTTTACGAGCCAGAGCTTTTAAGTTTGGGCGAAGAAAAAATTAACAAGTATTTGGAAGAATGCGAAGAGCTTAGATTATACACACATAATTTTGAAGATACTTTAAGAAAAGCAAAGCACATACTATCACCAGAGATGGAAGAGGTTTTAACAAAAGTAGGGGAAATAAGTCAAGGCCCTGGCAATATTTATTCTATGATAAATGATGTTGACATAAAATTTGGAACAATTATTGATGAAAACGGCAATGAAGCAGAAGTAACTCACGCAAGTGCATATGCTTTTGCGTTATCTAAAAACAGAAATGTTAGAAGAGATGCGTTTAAGGCTCGCGGCAAAGCTTATGTTGCACAAAAAAATACTCTTGCGGCAACTTATGCGTCATCAGTTAAGGGTGATTGCTTCTTTGCAAAAATGAAGAATTACGATTCGGCACTTGCGGCTGCTTTATCAGAGGCTAATATACCTGTGGATGTTTATCATAATTTAATTAAGGCGGTTCATAACAACTTGCCGTCTTTACACAAGTATGTTGATGTTAGAAAAAGAGCTTTAGGGCTTGAAGACATCAGGAACTATGATTTAGCTGTACCAATGGTAGAGAATGTAGACACAAAGGTTTCTTATGAAAAAGCTATGGAAACTGTTGTGGAAGGTGTTAGAATATTAGGTGATGAGTATGCTAATATGGTTAAGCATGGTTTTGAAAATAGATGGGTAGACGTTTATGAGAACGAAGGTAAAACAAGCGGTGCTTTTGCTTGGGGTTCTTACGGTGGTCCTCATCCATTTGTTCTAATGAATTTTAATGATACTGTGAGTGATATGTTTACGCTTGCTCATGAAATGGGCCACGCAATGCACAGCTATTATACTTGGAAAACACAGCCAAAAGTTTATGGAAGCTACCCTATATTCTTAGCAGAAGTTGCATCTACTGTAAATGAGTGCCTTCTTATGGACTATCTTCTAAAAACAACAGAAGATGCAGATATGAAAAAATATTTAATTAATTATTACATGGACCAATTTATAGGAACTCTTTTCCGCCAAACACAATTTGCCGAGTTTGAAATGATAACTCATGAAATGCAAGAACGTGGCGAAACTTTAACGGTAGATTCTTTAAATAAGGTTTATACAGAGCTTTGGGTAAAATACCATGGTACAGATATTATCATGGAAGAAGAAGTTTCTCAGGAATGGTCAAGAATACCACATTTCTACCGTGCATTTTACGTTTACCAGTATGCAACTGGTTATTCGGCAGCGGTTGCATTTGCAAAAAGAATTATCGATGGTGTGCCTAATGCAGTTGAAGATTATTTAGGCTTCTTAAAGGCGGGCAACTCAGATTATGCTATTAACATACTTAAAAAGGCGGGCGTTGATATGTCGAGCCCAGCACCTGTTGATAGTGCATTAGAGGTGTTTAAAGGTCTTGTAGACCAGTTTGAAAGTTATTTGAAATAGTTTTTGAAATCTTTGCTATCGTTGGTGGAGCAGTATCAACGGTAGCAAATTTATATTATCCGAACAAAACAGAGGGAGGTATATATGACAACTAAACAAGAGAGGTCAGCGATTTTTAAGTCGTTCCAATCTAATATCAAGAAAAATGTTTCATTTGATGAGGGCAAGGCAAATTTACTTACGCTCAGAAATAAATTGACAGAAATATGTGATTATATTTTTGATGTTTGCAATAATGAAGATTTTTGCAAAATGCCCCTCAAAACAGATAAGACCATTGCGTACTATCTCTATCATTTGAATCGGATTGAGGATGCCACATCGAATATTTTGATTGCAGGCAAAGAACAATTATTTTTTACCGAAAACTTCGACAAGCGATTAACTTCCCCTATCATTACTACAGGCAATGAAATAGCCCGTGATGGGCTAATTGAGTTTAGCAAAGCCTTGGATATAAAGCAGCTCAGAGAATATGTTACTACGGTTATGGCTAATACGAACGAGATAGTTAAAAGTTTGAGTTTTGATGATTCCAAAACAAAGATTTCGGAAGAGCGAAAGGCAGAAGCTGTAAAATCAAACGCTGTATCAATAGATGAAAGTGCTTTTTGGCTTATTGATTACTGGTGCAGCAAAACTTATGCAGGGCTGATGTTGATGCCCTTTTCAAGACATCCAATGCTACATCTTGATGGTTGTCTGAGGATAATCAACAAAATAAAAAAGTAATGTTCAACTCACAACTAATAAGCATTATCTATGAGTAAAAAAAGCGGATATCACTGAGATATCCACTTTTTATAATTATAGCAATAATTGCTATAATTATAAAAACAAATCTAACTGCTTTATAGGCAAATCTTCACCCACAAACCAAACAGGCACATTATTTTTGTTAGCGTATTTTATTGTTGCACCTGTTCCGCCATTTGTTGCAAAAGATGCAATAACTAAGCCCGAATTATCAACCATATATTTATTTCTAACCTGCATACAGCCCTTAAAATAGGCTTGGCTTATATAGTTTACAGTATCGGCATTTTTCTTTGTATATTCTAATAATATTTTTTGGTTTACTGTCCATTTAGAATCATGGTTCTTGCACGGTATTGCAAGCTCTAGTGAAATTTGTTTATACTCTTTTTTTAGCTTAATTATTTCAATTGCTGCCCATGTATCAAATCCGATTGCTCCGCCACAAATAAAGTGCGTATAGTTGCTTTCTATGGCCATTATTATTAGTTTTCTTAAATCTGATTTTAACAGAATGCAATCGGGGTGCTCTTCATCTGTTCCAAACAAAAATTTGTGTGGCCTAGGGCCTGTAAAGCAACAAGTATTATTTTTATTCACAAACACATCTCCTTGCAATATATTATTAATAAAAACACTTTTGGAGGCAACCATGATAATTACAGAAAATTTTTCGAGAGCACTTGAAGAATTTGCACAAAATAATATAAGCAAAAACCACGCAAATGAAGAGCTTATAAGAAAATCAGAAGACCTAGAATTTATGTATTTTCTGCTTTCGCCGTTAAATCGAGAAATAAAAGATATAGCGAGGCTTGTTGTTGGTTTGCACGGTTTTGAAGGGAGCCAAGTTTTTGAGGATTATATAACCCGGGAGTTTTTACACCAGCTTGTTGATCAAGCTATAAGAAAAATTGACTTAGAGCATAGCGAATTTTTACGCCCGATTATAGAACTCCATATCGCACATGAGATTTTTGCGAGGAAAAGACCACTTTTTAGGCATGTTACAAGATAATAGAGGCAGTTTCTGCCTCTACATATACCTCTTTAATTCCCTTATATCACGGCCGATAAATTTTTGAAACTCGTAGTTTCCAAAAATTCGTGAAACTAACCTATCGCTATAATTATCCCTAAGTTCATCAGGGCTTAAGTTTGTTGAAATTATTGTTGATAAATTAGCCAAAAGTCTTGTATTTATTATGCTAAAAAGCTCGGTTTGTGTAACAATTGTTGAAAACTCTGTGCCCAAATCATCGATAATAAGTAAATCCACGGTTGTAAACATTTCAGATAATTCTTTGGGATTTTCAACATCACTACGGTTAAATCTTATCTCTTCGATGGTTTTGAAAAGAGTGGGAGCTGTAACGTACAAAACTGTGTTACCTTTATCTAATATTTCTTTAGCGATGCAATTGCATGTAAATGTTTTTCCAAGCCCTGGGCTGCCGTAAAATAATAAATTAGAAAACTCTTTATCAAAGTTTGTAACAAAATCACGAGCTAAGCGGTAAATCATTTTTGCTTTGGTTTTTGGGGAAATACCGTCGGCTTTGCTTTCTTCTTCAGAATAATACCTAATATCAAATGTGTCAAAATTTTCTTTGTCAAATACATTTTTTATGTTGCAAGTTTCATAATATTTTTCTATAAGGCGTTGGCTAAGGCAAGGGCAACGCTCAGCAACAACAAAGCCTGTATCTTTGCAGTTTTGGCATTTATAAATTGTTTCAAAATAATCATGTGAAATATTGGCACTTTCTAAAAGAGCTTTTTTCTCGGCTTCTAAATTTTTGATAAGTTCTTTAAGCTCGTTAGCTTTTTCGGCATTTTTGCTCATAGAAAGCTTAATAATTTCTATTGCATATGAATTTACCAAAACTTCTATTTCTTTAACTCGTGGAAGTTTAGAATAAACCTGCTCTCTGCGTTTTAGAAGCAAATTAGCGGCCTCTTCTCGGTCTTTTTCATATTCTCTTAAACATTCTTTAAAAGCATTAATATTTTTCATGTTTACTTACCTTCCAGCGTTTTTTTAAATTCTTCGTTCTTTAGTCTTTCAATATCTTCAAAAATTTTGTTATAGTCTTTTTTTTCTGATGTGTAGTTTTCAAATTTGCTTTTTTTAGGTTTTTTTGTAGATGTAGGCGGCTTAATATCTTGCGAATCCTTAAACTCCTGCTTATATTTCTTAACATCATCTATAGTTTTAACGCCGTGGTTATGCCATTTTGTGATAATTCCATCTATGTAGCTAAAAGTTGGCTTGTGCATTGCACCTAAAATTGCCGTGTCGCACGCTTCTAAAATGATGTTCATAGGCATTTTATAATCATCAATCCATTTGTTTATAAAAGCTTCTTCTACTGGAGCCGAGTTTCTAGATAACCCAAGTGCTTTCATAACAGAGCGATAATCTTTATTAAACATGCTGGTGTGAGTTTTAGCACGTTCGACAGTGTCAATCCCATTTTCTGCCCAATCAATCGCAACTTTTTCCATATAATTAATGCGGTTTTGACCGATACTTTCGCAATATTCTAATAAATATGTAATAACAGGGAAAGGCAACCTGTAAAAATCGTAAAAACTATAAATTGTGCTTAAATGCTTTGCATCAAAAAATCTGCCCATAGATTTTTCTGCAAGCTTAAAAAGTTCTTTAACTTCTTTATGGGACTTTTGATATATTTCAAGCTCTTTAGGCGAATATGTAGGAGGAACATTAATCTGTGAAACACTAGGTTTTTCAAGCATTTTTTCGTTATTCCAAAAATCAATAATTTTAACAACATCGGATTCTAAAAGCTTAAAAGCTTCAGCAATATCTTTTGCCGAAGAGTTTACATTTTTTTGCATATAAATATAAATACAGATAAACATAGGGTTTATCTTGGTTAAATAAGTATCTAAAAATTTATCATCTAACGTAACCATAAAATGCCAACTTTCTTTGAAAATCATAGAGTTATCCACAGAAAAAGTAACAATTTCTGTGGATGATGTGGAAAACTATGATAAAACGAGGTTATCTGCTATTAAATAAACATCTCCTGCACCCAAAGTTATCAACATGTCATTTTTTACAGAAATTTCTTTGAAAAAATCTTCTGCTTCTTTAAAGGTTTTGAAGTAATGCACGTTTTTACCTTTTGTTTTAATCTTATCATAGAGTTCTACAGAGCTAACACCGTTGCTTTCTGTTTCTCTTGCTGAAAAAATATCTAAAATCACAACCGTGTCGGCCAGTTCAAAAGAGCTTGCAAATTCATCCATCAACGCTTTAGTTCTTGAATATGTGTGTGGCTGAAAAACACAGTGTAATTTATTATAATTCATTTTTTTAAGAGTTTCAAGTGTTGCCATAATTTCGGTTGGGTGATGTGCATAGTCGTCATAAACCCTAACGCCATTAAATTCGCCTTTAAACTCGAAGCGGCGCTTGCTACCTGTAAAGGCCTTAAGTCCTTTTTCAATTTCTTCGGGCGAGAGGCCTAAATAAACACCAGTAGCACAGGCACAAAGTGCATTTTCGATATTATGCTCGCCGCAAACATTTAAATCAGCATGTAGTAAAAACTGTCCATTTTGGTAAATATCAAAAGACGGGTGCGAAAATTCGTCGTACTTTATATTATCAGCATAAAAATCGCCACAATTTAAGCCATAGCTAAAAACTGTGCAATACAAGCCCTCTATAATTTTATCATAATTTTTAATATTTTTATTGATAATCAAAGCACCGTTTGGCGGAATATTCTTTGCAAACTTGTTGAAAGAATTTTCCATTTGCAGAATATTTTCAAAATAATCCGCATGGTCATGTTCAATATTCAAAATTATACCAACATGTGGGAAAAATCTTAAGAAATTATCGCAATACTCGCAAGCCTCAGTAACAAAATACTCGCTCTTACCGAGCCTAAAGTTTGAATTTGTTGAGTTTAATATTCCGCCAACAGAAACGCTTGGGTCTTTACCTAAGCTTAAAAGCATGTCAGAAATCATACAGGTTGTGGTTGTTTTGCCATGTGCACCTGCAACGGCTACAGAGTAATCATAAATTTGCATAATAAGCCCTAAAAGTGTTGCACGCTCCATAATTTCTATGTCTTTTTCACGAGCTGCCAAAAGCTCGGGGTTATCTGCCTTAACTGCCGAAGTGTATACTAATAGTTCACAATTATCTGGAACATTCTCGTAATTATGTCCGATAGAAACTTTAATTCCGATTTCTTCAAGATGTGTTATCATTTCTGATTCTTTTACATCAGAGCCAGTTATTGTCATTCCTAAATTATGTAAAATTTCAGAAAGACCAGACATGCTAATTCCGCCAATTCCTGTAAAATGAACATTTTTTATATGTGATAGAGCAAATTTTTTCATAATAAAGCCACCAATCGAATTTTAATTATATTGATTATATAGTAAATTATAATGTATTTTAAAATAATTTAAACACTTGCACCAAAATTTTTTATTGGATATAATATATATATTATTATATCAAAAAAAGCGGAGGAAGTGCAATGAAAAATTTTAAAGCAATAATTTTAGCAGCAGGGTTTGGCAGCCGCATGAAGTCGGAAATACCAAAATGTATGCACGAGATATTGGGTAAAAGCCTTTTACAATATGTTATAGATGCGGCTAGATTGGCTGGAATTAATGATATAGCGGTAGTCGTTGGGCATAAATCAGAGGTCATAACAGAAAAAATACAAGGCGTTAGCTTTTACATGCAAACAGAGCAGCTTGGAACAGGCCACGCGGTGATGTGTGCAAGAGAGTTTATTGACGATGATTCGCAGGTTGTTGTTTTATGCGGTGATTCGCCACTTATAACAGGCGAAACGCTTAAAAAGCTTATGGAAGTTGATTCACCTGCAACGGTTATTACAACAATTAACAAAAATCCATATGGATATGGCAGAATTGTTAGAGAAAATGGCAATTTTAAAACAATAGTGGAAGAAAAAGATGCAAATGAGGAACAAAAATTAATAACAGAGGTTAACACGGGGTTTTTCTGCTTTAACGGCAGGGATTTAAAGTTTGCACTTGATGGACTTACAAATAATAACGCTCAAAGAGAATATTATCTTACAGACACTCTTTCTGTTTTGGCAGATAACGGCAAAAACATTTCAGTGTTTAATGCTCCAAATCCTGGTGAATTTTTGGGGATTAATACAAGAATTCAGCTGGCAGACGCAACTAAAGTTATGAGAGATAGAATCAATGAATATCATATGCTAAATGGTGTTACGTTTTTAGACCCTGATAATACTTATATTGGAGCAGATGTTACAATTGGGCAAGATACTATTATTGGGCCAATGGTTGAGATTTTTGGAAAATCTATAATCGGAGCAAGGGTAAATATAAAGCAAAGCACCCGTATTGAAGATTCTAGGGTAGGTGATGATACAAGCGTTGGGCCATTTGCCTATATTCGTCCTAATTCTAACATTGGTAATAATGTTAAAATTGGGAATTTTGTAGAGGTGAAAAACTCTAACATTGGTAATGGCAGCAAGGCTTCACATCTCACTTATTTGGGAGATTGTGATGTTTCGGAAAACGTTAATTTTGGCTGTGGAACGGTTATTGTTAATTACGACGGTGTAAAAAAATCACGCTCAACAATTTGCGAAGGTGCGTTTATTGGTTGTAATGCAAACATTGTATCGCCTGTTACTATAAACGAAGGTGCTTACGTTGCCGCTGGTTCGACTATAACTAAAGATGTGCCAAAAAATTCTTTGGCAGTTGCCAGAGAGAGGCAAAAAAACATAGAGAATTGGCGAAAATAAATATAACACAAATGCCACTCTTTTGTAATTGTTCTGTAATTGTATTTTGTTTTTTTTATGATAATATATTAGTATAGGATGTATATAGTGTACTAGGAGGCATTTGCAATGAAAAGGTTATGTAAAATTTTGAGTCTGGTTTTAATATTTGTGTTTGTATTTAGCACGGTTTTATTTGCACGTGAAGATGCACCCAATACACATTTTATTACAGAACGTGAAGCTAATAACCAAACATTTCAAGCAATTCCTACAGAAGGTTACTTGCCACTAGTGAGAAGAGGCTCTCCAAATGCTATGGCAATAAATGACGAAATAGATAGAATTCAAAACGATGCCATGGCATTAGCTAGAAGAAGTAGAGCATTATCAATTTATTTCTCTTATGATGTTGTGATTGGCGGTGCAGAGGATCAATATGTTTCAATAATTGTTGGTTCTGAAACGGCTATTGCATCTACCTTGCAAAGAGTAGATACAATTGTTATATCTCAAGAAACTCGTGAAATTTTAACACTTACAGATATTTTAGGAAGAAATGCAGTTGCAATAGTAACAAGCGTAGTGGAAGAGTATATTGCAAATAATTCAGGCTTTTACACAAATGTTAGGCTAGAAATAAGTGAAGACCATAATTTTTATATAGAAGGCGAAATGCTTTATATAATTTTTAACAAATACGAAATTGCAGATGGTTCGATGGGTATTCAAAAAATTGGAATAGAGCTATCTAATGTTATTAATTTAACACTTGAAAGAGAAGAATACCATTTAAGTGGGTTATATGGCATCAGAATGGTTCCGCTTAGATTAATAGCAGAAGCATTTGGGCATAGAATATCATGGAATGAAGCTTCTGAAACTGCTACAATCACGAGAAATGGAACGACAAACGGAACTGTTTCTATTACAATAGGCTCTAATCGTTACACAAGAACCACATCAAGAAGCACGCCTTTTGAAACAAGGCTTGAAATGGCACCAGAGTTAATAGATGGTTCGGCACATGTGCCAATAACATTTATAGATGTTATGCTTGGGCTAATATATAGCATTGATCCAAGCGGAGAAATTACAATTTCAGAATATAGACGTTAATCGTTTTATACTAATTTTAAAGAGCGAAGCAAAAAAATCTATGGATTGTTTTGCTTCGCTCTTACTTACTAGGAGGAAATATGGTTGATTTAAAACAATATGGTTATATAGAAACTGAACCGCCAGCAAAGGGTTTGATACCCGGAAGAGTTACAGAACTTAGGCGAGAACAGTACACAGTTGTAACCGAATGTGGCGAAGTAACAGCTGTTTTAAAAGGCTCGTTCTATCATAACGCTACAGAACGAGATGCTTTTCCATGTGTTGGCGATTTTGTTTTTGTAAAGCACAATACAAGCGGCGTTTCGCAAATTGCTAAGGTCTTGCCAAGACATTCTAAGTTTTCAAGGTCTGATTTTTCTGGCCATTCCGCTGGGTATGTAAAAACTGTTCTCGAACAAGTTGTTGCAACTAATTTTGATTATGTGTTTATTTTATCGTCTTTAAATGCAGATTTTAATATAAATCGCATTATGCGATATGTAACACAAGCAAGGCAAAGCGGAGGCAAACCTGTGATTATCTTAACAAAAGCAGACTTGGCTGAAAATTTTAGTACACATGTTGAAGAAGTTAAAAAAACTATTCCCGAAGTTTTGATACATGCAATTTCAAGCCATACAGGGCTTGGGCTTGATGAATTAAATGAATATTTGCAGCCTAGTAAAACTATAGTGTTTCTTGGTATGTCGGGTGTAGGAAAATCGTCTTTGGTTAATGTGCTAATGGACAACGAAGTGATGGAGGTTAGTGGCATTCGTGAAGATGATAGCCGTGGCAGGCACACAACCACACACCGCCAGCTTTTTATGCTTAAATCTGGTGCAATGCTTATTGATACGCCGGGTATGCGTGAGCTTGGCTTGCTTGATGTTGATGATGGAATAAGCATAGGCTTTGCAGACGTAGAAGATTTATTTGCAAACTGTAAATTTAGCAATTGCAAGCACAAGACAGAGCCAAAGTGTGCAGTTCTTTCGGCTCTTGCAAGTGGCGAATTGTCGAAAGAAAGATGGGAAATGTATCTTAGGCAAACACAGGAAAATAATTTTGCTAAGAATAAGCGTGGGCCGAATTTTAAAAAATAAAGCCATGATGTATAACTTCGGTTCTATTATTAATAGATTGCTTCGCAATAAACTTGTAGTGAAATTATTTTTTAATGTATTACAAAAATACGTTGACAATTGTCGAAAAATAATTTATAATATACTTTAAGTAACAGAAAATAAATAACGAGGAGGCAACTTTTATGAGGAGAATAAAGAAGCCAATAATTAAAGTACCTATAGTGCCTTTTGGTGGCGGTCTTGTGCCTAACCTTCCTGATGAAGATTAATAAAAATTAAATAATGAGGAGGC
>Ga0123352_10001826_pt1:7500-28921 | contig 28921 bp, 20 predicted proteins | sample TergutLab28metaG_FD_89700 | JGI IMG/M metagenome (GOLD analysis project Ga0123352, IMG submission 89700) | Labiotermes labralis P1 segment gut microbial communities from Petit-Saut dam, French Guiana - Lab288 P1 | ecosystem: Host-associated > Arthropoda: Insects > Digestive system >... | reverse complement strand
TGTTTCGGTTTACATTTAAACCATCTTCAGGGAGCTATTAGTTCATGCTAAAGTTACTTATCTCTTGTTGGGATGATGGTGTTGTAGAAGCATGTCGTTACATGTTTGTGATGGGTTCAGATGCTGTGTTAGTCTTCCTGCTGTACTGTGTCTGAGCGTGTAACTTTAGCATGAACTAATAGCTCCCTGAAGATGGTTTAAATGTAAACCGAAACATGTCGGAAATTTTAACTATTTTAACAAATTAAAGTTTTATAGTGTCATATGAAAAAGTGTGCATGTGTTGGTGATTATTGTGAATATTGACAATATGCACGGTGAAAAACTGAAAATATTTCGGACTTTTGTTCGTCATCTCACGTTCCATAAATGGGAAAATGTGACACAAATTTTCGGTAACTGGATCTGATTGCATTCTGGTACACAGCGCGGAGAAGCTCATAGTCCTACTTATTTGCACATATATCCATAATAGAGCCATGTACTACGGTTCCATTACGTCACAAATTTGACACGTTGTCCTATTTCATACAGTAAGAGCAAACGATTTAATCAATATAATTAAACGTAGCACTGCGGAGCGTTCGCGTAATGTTTATACCTCATTAGCTACCCTAAAAACCTGATTCAGTTTAAGTCGAAAAGAGCGCTTTCATGTTGCCGGCAACAATAAAACGTATTTTGGTCTTCATGCAAAGTCACCGATATTTTTATCCTATTTTAAAGTAATTTTTTTATTTTTTCAACAGATTTTCTTAAAGTCCCGAATATTAAATTTCACGGATATTCGTCCAATAGGAGCCGCGCTGATGTTTGCGGACATACGGGCAGATGGACGTGACCTAAACCGACATGAGATTTTCGCGGCTGTACGAACGCACCTAAATACCTTAAAGTTTGTCCCCTGTTGATTGCTGTTTGTCTCTGCTATTGAACGCACTGGCGCCCAGCGAGTGAGAACAGCTTCAGTCGGACAGGCACTGTATACAGTATTCTATTCTGAACACATGCAAATAAGAGTAGCTTTGAAAATAACGTGCAGTTATCCTATAAGATAGTTGTATAGAGATACTCGGCGGCGAACAGCCCTATCCATCGCAGTACCCAACCAAAACGTGGCAGGGTTTTTACTTGAATGGTGAGAGCATGGGAACATAAAGTGCCTCAGCTTTAAATATTTATTTCAGGTTTCCACTCTACGTTCGTTCCTTGTATTATTCTGAAAATTATAGAGCTGTAACGTTTCATGCCTAAACAAACAACCAAAAATATACTATATAGTGTCATGATGTGATTCCTTCTGCTTTACAATGGCTAATAACAAGAGTTTGGAAACCTAATCTTTTGAGTAAATTGACATTCAATTAATTTATTTAATCAATTAAAATTGAGTTAATTTTCCCTTCACGCTGAAAGCTGTAGCATTCGCTATTTTATTAATACTGTGATTATTAAACCTTATGAATATATCTTACAATTACGTCATTTACCGTAATAATTGACGCAAATTTCACATGTTCGTCGTTAATGAAATTAATGGTTTCAGTTTGATTCCGTAATTGTCATAGACACGATGTGGTACACAACACTTTCTTTGTTTTATTTTATTCCACTCAATATCCAGTATTACCGATGACATCAGTTGCGACAGGAGTTGAATTGAAATCATTATGGTAGAGAGTTCGATCCCTGGAAGAGGAAACTAGACATTTCTGTTCGACAAATCTTTCACACCGGCTCTGGTGTTCACCAAAACTTCCATGTACTGGGTAAAATTAGCTCTTTCTCTTATTTTAAAGCGCCTGCAGCTTCAAACTACCCACTCAGGCATATGTAATCCCGGGGTTAAGGATGAGTGCAGTTCATCTATCATTCTCCTGCCCCCTTGTGCCTCCTTGGCGTCCGCAGGGACAATTTTACCAGTACATATTAAATATATAAATAGCGTAAATAAATATCATACACAAAGCATTTCATGTTACTATCTATATTACTTCGGTGAATCTTCGGTATAGTTCTTTAGCCATTCTACTGATATAAACGAGATATCTTGAACGGAATTACTAGACTTAGTTATCAGAGTTTTGCAGAGACCTGCGAAGTACAGTGCAAGAATTTTATCCATCTGTCTGTCAACGCTAAAAATTAAAACTATTTGATGATAGGATACGATATTTATTTACTGAAATTGGGTTTCCACCCGGTGGAAGTGGTCCCTACACTTGCACAAAAAAGGCAAGAACAGTGATATGCATGAGGAGAAACAGTACAGATTAAAGAATACACAAAATAAAAAGAAGACATTAAAAACAAAAGACAAAAATCAGAAGGGTAATAACAACTTGAATGCACTGAAACTTAACCAAGGGCGAATGACAATGAACAAACTATTTAAGGACAAATACGCGAACAACGGAACAACAACTGTACAACAACACTCATACATGAATATACACAAATGCTACACTCACTCCACCAAAATTTTCACTTCACTTCACTTCACTTCACTTCACTTCACTTCACTTCACTTCACTTCACTTCACTTCACTTCACTTCACTTCACTCACTTTCTAAACGTTTCATGGCCCACTTAAATCCACTTTCCTAACCCTTTTCCGAAACTATGTGGCTTACAAGGGAAAGTCGCCAGAACTTCTAACAATAAAAGTCATGCCCAAGTATAGGCTTTAATACTGGAAGTTTCTGGAAATGAAAACTGATATGGACAAGGCAAACTGCAGCTCATACAAGGATTGCTAAGGAACAAAACGCGAAGGTCCTCATGATGGAAACTTTTCTAACCTACAGTTACATCCTCTCTCTCAAGCCCCAATGGTCTCCCAGCTCTCTGTTCTTAAATACTCTCAGTATTCTCTTCCATAAGCGTGAGATCTACGCAGTCTCTCACACACGTGCAGTACAACAGGGAACACACAGGTCACTGTATTAATTTTTGTTCTCTGCACAAGAGACGTGAAGAAACAAAACTCTGAACTTAATGGTGTCAACAGTGTTACAAACAGATGTTCACTGCTGTAAAGGAATTAAAAACAAAATGTAACATTATTTTAGAACATAGGCTAAACAGGTTTATTAATACATTTTATCCAAAATAATACTATCTATTCTAGTGTGGACAGTAGCCCTATAATGATAATATGTGATTATTTAAACAGCAGATTCTCCCATTAGTTTATTTGGAAACCATAACATTTCCACGAATACTCTATGCGCAACTCTGTCTAGCCTTTGGTTTTATCTCCAATGGACACACTTTTAGTCAGCTGTAAAAATTCGGCTGACAAAGCAAATATGGAATGTTTTTTGCCATGCTTGGTAAAATTCAGATAAAGTATTTTGCAGTTTATCATTCTGAAATCAGCTTGGAATTTTCTTCTGTGTTTAGCCACCACAGGTTTCACATATGGTGAATTCATCTATTTACACTGCATTGAAAACCCAGATTTCCCTGGCATTGTTATATTTGTGTTTGTACATGTGTAAGCGAGTGAAATATTTCATGCGAAAACTAGGGTGGGAGAACCTGAGGTAAATATTTTGAAGCACTATTTGCCGTCTGGTTTTCAGTCATTGCATGGAATTGTATCTTTTAATCTGTGGAAAATGCATTTAATTAGGCAAACTACAAAACAACAAGCATGAATATTCGTCATGTTTTGTCTGTATCGTGAAATGTTTTGACTTATGTTATAATTAGCGTATGTAATTTAAGCTGGTCGCATTGAATAAGAGGGCCGTATTGCCTGCTAACTGCTAATTTTCAGCCGAGTACAAAATTTGGGTGTTCTAAATTTCTAATTATTTCAACCAGTATTTGGAAATTTTACTCGAGTAATTGTTAAGCGAAATTAAGAACTGTAGTTGATTTCCATAAGTTTAGTGTAACTAGACCGCACAATAAATACCTCCCACAAAAGGAGACAAACCAGGGTTTCCCAAACCTTTTACTCGCCGACTCCTTTTGACTTCGAATAATAACTACGGATCCTCACATCCTTCATTGCGTGAATGTAGAGTTTAGGGATGACGGGATTCAAAAATTAAATATTTACGCCTCCTCCGAACCTATTTCAAATTGCTCCGAAAACGTAACAGTAGCATAGGTAACAATACGTTACGTGATATGGTCTTAATTAAAATGTCTTTCGCTGGCTCAATAGGTACAAGAAGTTCGTTAATTTGATATTCTAACAGTCATATGAAGTAAACATATCAATTACAGAAATTTCGCCACTTTTTTAAAAATATCATTCCTGTAATTAAACAAAAAATAGGTAAACTTACAGGAGGAGTTTCAGAAATATGTTCATGGATTCCCTGGAAACTGGTCGCGGATCCTTTGGGATCCTCGGAGCAAAATCTGGGAATCACCGCGATAAACACTTCTCACGTCCCTGTGCCCAGTTGTCGTAAACAACAACATTCTGCTTCAGATTTCAGAAACTAGCGTACTGTAATCACACGCGTTAGGGTGTAATGTATACGCCTCTCTTGTTACGAGAGAAAGCTCTTTCGAATCTCGTCGGGCGTACCCAGCATTTTACGGCGTCAATTTATATTGACAGCCCAATTATCCATGTATTCTTTCAAGTTTTCTGCCTACTCGTACCATATTTTTTAATCAATCTTGATACGTATTCCTACTTCGTTTCTGTTATCTCCATTACGTTGTGTTCCGTCATCTCCTGTCACGCGGCCGTCATAAGGAGAGAATTTCCTACCACCTTCATTGTCTGCAGCTACTCATTTGCCTACGCTCGATGCTCCCATCTGTACAGAAATGTACCTAAGCCTATTAAGACTCAATTTGTTGGTAATAAGAATTGCCTTCGGCATTTTTCGTTTAATGCCCACGTGCATCCCTTTAAAATATTGTTTCCAAACTGCTTGCCAGACACGTTTTAATATTCCCTAATCAATCCTGACAGCTGTACAATAAATAACAAAGGTACTATTCCTCCTAAGCAAAAAAAAAATTACGAATGAATATTTTGTTGTTTGTATTTGTTTAATTTCTCTATATTAACAGAATCGGGTTAACGCACTTGGCATTTATGCTTTAAGCACTGTAAATCCATGACGTTAGTCCGTTTTGAGAAGATCAGCCTGTCAAATTTCCAACCTTCAGTGCGTATTTGTTTGCTTACTTACTTACTTACTTACGTACTTACTCCAAGGAGCAGAGTCCTTCTTGAGAAGCTAACCGGTTCAGAACTAGTTAAGAAATTCCACGCATCTTATGGAACCCGAATGTTCATTACCGCGTTTACAACAGCTCACCACCTGTCCCTCTCCTGAGATAGATGAATCCAATCCATGCTCCGCCTCCCACTTCCTGAAGATCCATCTTAATATTATCCTCCCATGTACACCTGAGTCGTCCAAATGTTCTCTTTCCATCGGATTTCCGCACCAAAACCTTATATGCAACTCTCCTCTTCCCCATACGTGCTACATGCGTTGCCCATATCATTATTCTCGATTTCATCACCCGAACGATATTGGTGAGCAGTACAGATCATTAAGCTCCTCATTAAGTAGATTTCTTTACTCTCCTGTTACCTCGTCCCTCTCAGGCCCAAATATTCTCCTCAAGACCCTATTCTCAAACACTCTCACCCTACCCTTCTCACTCCGTAAGAGCGACTATGTTTTACACCCATAGAAAACAACAGGCAAGGTTATAGTTCTGGACATCTTATTCTTTATATTTTTGCATAGCAAACTGGAAGACAAAAGACACTTCACCGAATGAAAGCAGGCATTCCCTGAATTCAATCTGCTCTTAATTTCTTCCTGAATATAGTTTTGATTCGGTAAGGTTGTTCCCAAATATTTGAACCTTTCCTCCCCAACCTTCAGTGCGTTTCGAAGCTTATTAGCGCTTCAAAGAACACGCCCCTTGCCCCTGCTCCGAAGTTTGTTTAATTAGAATATAAAGAGGTGCTGCATACTTTCTTGTACTTTCTTTTGTAACCTCTAGTTTCAAGAACGAATAAATTAGAAACCGTATATACAAATTTGATGTAGAGTTAGGTTGGGAATTTCCCTTTGACGATGCCGAATTATACTAAACAGGTTGTACCGCAGTAACTTTTGAATGTAAGACAGGATCAAGCAGGCTTTAGACTCTGATGGTGTGATGAAATTTGGTGTAAAGATGAAACTGTGCTTAATTAATCACCACGCTACGAAGGCGTACGGGGAAGCTCCGATATTCTGCTAGTTATGCTTGAGATGCACTGAAACAACCACACAGAATTTAGCACAGTATAATCTTCTTCCTTACGCGAATTTAACCAAAATTTTAGCGTGAAGCTAAGGTAGTAAAACACCTAAATATGGAATGTCATGAAATACCGACTAGCAATTCCGAATTGTTAAGAGCAGACGTAAGAATGCACACACAGGCATGGCAGAAATAATAACGATATTTTTACACTGAAGCATTGACAAAATTAATACAATGTTTCAAAACTAGTCAGCAGCCCAAAATCGGCACATTTGAGCTCATTTAATCGCTGTTTTATGTATCAGAGTCTTATTAGTAAGACAATTTGAGAGGGAATGTAAATCTCACTGAGAGACAGATAAATATTGTGATTGGGAAAATCCTTACACTGATACATCAAACTCTACCTTTAGCATTGTTCTGTGTTGCGTCAGGCTCATAGGTTTATTGTGATATGCGACATGTAAAGAACGCAGTACATAGTGAAGTGAACCATACGAACCTTGAAATGTTGAAACGTTGTTTAAATAAAGCTCAACACGACAAGAAATATACGTGTTACTTAACACTGAGGCGCGTTCGTGCAACTATTACTGGAATAGAAAAGCAATAATTATTACACATTTGTGTTCGTGGCCTTAGTTACCGAGCATGCTATGCGCATGCGCCATATTGCTATCTGTTGGTTGTCTGCTGTGCAGTATTTGAACCTGAAATGTGTGATTTGATATTCTATAAAAATTGGGGCTGAAACACTTTTCGTTAAAAGAATAATTGAGCGAGATATGAACACAAGTGTGTATTGGGTTTATGTAAATTACACGTAATTCTTGTCAGATTTTAATGAAACTTGAATTTTCTCGACAGTTCGAAAAATTCGCAAATGTAAAATTTCATGAATATTGCAGTGGTAGCCGAGTTGATCCATGCGTAGGGACGGACGGACAGACAGACTGGACATACAGGCAGACGGACAGACCCGACGAAGCTAATAGTCGCTTTTCACAGTTTTGCAAATGCGCTTAAAAATTAATTTCCTTCCTTTTCGTACCGCACAGGAAAGGAACTGCCTTCATCACCCCCCACCCGCTTCGTACGTCTGTTCGTTTCGGAAATTCTACCCTAAATGAACTGAGTTAATTCGGGGGTGGGGAGGGGGAGGGGGGAGGGAAGACGCGAACGGACAGACAGACAGACAGACATATTATGTTACGTGAAAAGTATGTCAGTATTTTTTAAGAGGTGTGTACACAAGTTGTATGCATATTTCTGGCATAGTCTGTACTTGGTTCAGAAGTGTTTCTTCTCATTATAATTACTGTGTTTGCTGGTAATTTACACGTGCTCTGGGGTTATTATTTTATTAGCTACTTTGTTATTATGTACTGTTGAGTTTATCAAATGGAGATATGTAATAGGATTATGGATTGGAACTGCTATGGGAAACATCATTTAGGCCAGGAAGACTGCGAAAATAACCTGAAAATTGGTAAGCCTGTTGGCGCAGGCTGGCTCAAGCGGTAATCTGATTTGTTTGCCGTTCTTGTTTCACACAGGGTAAAGGCCTGCTCTTTATAGTTAATTATGCCACCACCGTTTCTTTCCACATATCTCAAAATTCAACTTTCACTGATCATTCGACGGTATATTGTCTGTGGTGCTGTATACAAACAATAAACCGCTCAGTCTGTATGCAGCTACTTGGCCGAGATACGAAACAGTTGCACCAAAATGCGGGCCAAACGTGCTACTGACGTGACGACTGGTCAGTCAAGGCTATTCGTAACTGCTGCAATTAAATAAAATTGTAGCAGATTCCAGGATAAAACAACAATGGTATTGAAATGTCATACAACCCCACGGGAACGAAATATCACTAATGAACACTTGTGTTACATGGCTATAGGAATTTAATTTCAGTAAGTTTGCAGCAATGCATGAAAGAATGTTAAGGCTAATATCCTTATTTCTGTCTATCTTACAGAAGCGATCGCCAAATGTTTCGTGGCTTAATATAGGTCTATGTTCTGAGTGCTCTGATTTTGTACGGTTGAAACCGGATCTCCGCAGAATGTTGTTTGTGGAGATGATAATGAGTTACTTGCGTAATAAGAACCAACAAGATGCACTTTTCTTTCTTAATTTATTTCAACAGTCTATCCTGTATTTGTTTCGAAAAGAGTAACTATTCATCAACAGGAAGTAGTTACTGTATATGCAGCATATGGTATTTACCGTGCACCTCCGTTGACTAGCTGCTAACATGATCAGTGTGGAACTTGTGCATCTTGTTGTTCCTTATTACGCAAGTATATCACGACGCACGGTCCACAGAATGTGAAATTTGACAATGAGTTACTTTTGTCACCTTAAAACACAGCTTGCTATAGGTAGAGCACGTTTGAAATGTGATGGCACACGCGCAGAAACCAGATTTGGTCTTTCCGCGAAACGGACGATTCCATTTAAATTGGCGGGGGCGTCAGTTCAGTCGACTACTGGCAGCCGAAGTGTGCGCATCAGCGGTAGTAATGGTAGTAATGCTGGATCCACCATGTTCCGAGGTAGAGTGCAAGACAACTGGCTACCCACTCCACTCGCATGTTTCCCCTTCACTTCCCCTACCGCGCGTCACTGTGTGCCATCAGGTTTCAACTGAGCTCTACCACATGTTTTAACATTAAAAAAACTTCACTTTGCTACCGGAATGTATCGATTTTTCGCATGATTCTTCGAAAAAAATAAACTTTTTTCGTCCTAGAGCCTGAAGTGATTTCTTCTACTTCAGGTCGACATACCCTTTGCTGCTAGTTAATTTACGAACTGAATTTTTATTTATTTTGAGATGAACTTCAAGCACCAGAGGGATAAGGGTGGGAGCGGAACGTTGTTAATAATACCTGGTTAACGTCTCTGATGGAACTAACTGTTGGAGAGGGAAATGATAGTAATAAATAAAAGTTATTCAAAGGAGAGGTGGAAAATTCGAATACTTACGAACTGCACAAGATGTAAGCGAAAGCTATTATAATAGCAGACCTGTATTTTGCATATTAATGTCGATCATTTATTGTGACGATTGTTCACCATCCAAGTTGAAAGCACATTTATGGTTCTTTCTAAACATCCCTAATAGGCCAATTCAAAGAATTCTTTTACTTAAAACTAAGCTGTTTTTAATTATTACTTGTACCACATAATCGAGGAAACTGAAGAGCGACGTCAATATGACAATTCGGTCACGGTCTGGCGACTGACAGAACGTAGGTTTAATCCTCTTTATCTTCTATCGATCTTCCAGATTAGTTCAGGGGCCTATATGGTTTCTTGTTAATCTTTTGGAGCCGGAATTATTGTTTTTAATTTTAGCCTGTAAATAAAATGTGAATAATACAGGAACCAAATACGTTAGAATTATGAAACAAACTGCATTTTGAAGAGAAAAAAAAACGGAGAGTATATACCATGCTTAAAATATTCAGTACCTATATTTGTTGAATAAATATATAAAATGCAACTTTGGAGGTTAGCGGTGCGGTACGTCAACTATAGTTGACATTAGGCGTCTAAAGGATAATTGTGTAGGAGGGGCTATTTTCTCGGAAGTTAAGGAAACCAGGATGCGAAGCTAATCATTCAAAATTATCTAGTTTTGAATCTAGGAAGTGTGTCATCCCCGTTGTGTGTGTGAAACTAGGAGAAGGTATGTAGTCGAACACAACTTAAGTTGTGTTTGACTACATACCTTCTCCTAATCTAGTTTTGAGTTTAAGAATGTTTGGAGCTACCTAAGTCCTAGAGAGGGATAAGTAACTCCACTGGGTATAGTCCTTGAGCACCTAATTTCACAGACAGTCAAGACAAGCTCCCTACACTCGTCCCTTTCCTGAGCAATATTTAGTTCTCGCCATTCCGTTGTCTTTTTTCAAGAAATTTTTTTTGTAGCCCCCAATAGACTCGTAAGCTTTCCAAGTGGTTTCTTCCATTCGGTTTTCATACCAAAATATGTTACGTGTTTCTTAACTGTCTAAAACGTTTCATGTGCTCCGCCAATCTAATTCTCATTCATGTATTGACCAAATAATTACATGCGATGGGTACAAATCATATAGCTCCTCATCTTGCTTTTTGTTTTTTCAAATCTCCTCCTACTTCTTCCATATTAGACCTAAATATCTTATTCAGCAGCTTCCTGTCTCGCAATCGTAGCTCGTGTAATTCCCTTAAAATGAGAAATCAAGTTTAATATCCAAATACAGCTAGAGGGAATATTATTATTCTATTTTCTTTATGGATCAGGTGAAGACTTAAGATTGTGTACCGGACAGTAGAGAAGAATAAAGCGAAAATTTTATTTCTAGGCATATCCGTAATTAAAGAAACTGAAATGAAAAGACAAAGATTTTTATCGCAGTACACATTTGGTAACTTTCTGTTCTCTGAGACCGTTTATCTCAGTGTACAAAAAAAGTGTCTGCCTGCTTGAATCAGTTTCCATTCCGGGCATGGGCTGGAATTTTCTTCTCTCCTCTGCGTCCGGGTCGCTTGTTGTAGTCTACCAACGCAAAACCTAATCCAGTGAGTAGCTCTGGTTATTTCCCCCGGGGCGAATTGCCAGACTGTTAAACTCATATTTGACCTTAATGTACCGTCAAAATCAGTAATGTGCAGAGCTTTAACTCCACGTCCCCATGCACTTGTGAAATGTTATATTTGTACTTGGAATTTGACGGGTTTCTTATCCTATGCCCACAATAAATAATAAGACGCACGACAGTATTATTTCTAGCTACGAATTACTGTTAACGAACACAAGTGACAAGCTACGATTTTAGGCGCTTTCGTAAAATTGCGAGAAGTTAGAGTTAGCTTTGTCTTGTGTATCTGTCCGTCCGTCCGTCCTTCTTTTCCGCATGAAAATACTCGGCCCCTACTGGATGGTTTTTCATGAAGTTTGATAGTGGAGTATTTTGGGAAAAATCTACCAACCAAATTCAAGATTTATTAAAATCGTACTAGAATAGCGGGTACTTTACAGGAAGACAAACGTTTTTTTATTAAGTCTCACTTTAATTTTATTAGAGTGAGAAATGTTGCAGACAAAAATTAGAAAATCAAAATATATTTTTGTTCAAAAATATTTTCTTTTAAAATCGTACCGTTTATGAGATAATGTGGAAAAATATTGTAGAGCCAGGATCGGCCACAGATAACAGTATGGAGCATGTGCGTTGCATGCTGGATATTTTAAGGCTACAAATACACACTCAGAATGTGTAATATTTATCGATTTTCCACTGCAACAATGGTTGCACGAAAGCGCCAGAATGTTACGGTGTAGGTTCATTGCCTGTGTTGAAGTTACTAGTGCTGAGCAGTAATGCAAATTTAGGTCTACAATTTAATGGCGCCAGATTAGTGACGAGTCGCACATATCTTATTCTGAAATGCTGAAGAAGTCAAGCATAAGACCTAAATGCTGAGAGCAGTAGGAATGAGTTTTACCATGTTTTGCACTACACATACCATAAGTACTTTTCGTATCTTAGTACAAGAGTTACGATTGATTATAATCGATGTATCGGAAAGGGCGAAGTATCGACCATGCTCGATTTATCAGGATTGTTAATATTTAGATCGTTCATTATTACTTCGTCTTTATTTCATGACTCACTCAGATCACTGTTTAATTTATACCAGACAAATACTTATTTACTTAATTACTTCATGGAGCAGAGTCCTTGTTGAGACGCTAACCGGTTTTCAGTCAGTCACGAAATTCCCCGGATTTCATGAAAGGCTCATTACCGCATACACAAGTGCCGGCCACCTGTTCCTATCCTGAGCCAGCTCGATCCAGTCCATATCCCCACATCCCTCTTCCTGAAGGTCCATCCTAATATTATCCTCCCATCTACGCCTGGGTCTCCCAAGTCGTCTCTTTCCCTCAGGTTTCCCCACCAAAACCCTGTATACGATTCTCCTCTCACCCGTACGCGCTACTTGCCCGCCCAGCTCATTCTTCTCGATTTTATCGCCCAAAAATATTGGGTGAAGAGTACAGATCATTAAGTTCCTCATTACGTAGTTTCTCCACTCCCCTGTTACCTCGTTCCTCCTAGTCCCAAATATTCTCCTCAGTACCCTATTTTCACACACCCTCAGCCTACGTTCCTCCCTCAATATGAGCGACCATATTTCACACCCACACAAAACAAGAGGCAAAATTACAGTTCTGTATATCTTCATCTTTAAATTTTTGGATAGCATACTGCAAGACAAAAGATTCTGCACCGAATTATAACAAGCATTCCCTGATTTCAGTCTGCTCCTAATTTCTTCCTGAATAGAATTTTGATTTGTTAAGTTAGTTCCTAAATATATGAACTCCACCACCTTTTCAAAGTACCGATTATCAATATTTATACTGTGACTTCGTCCTGCATTCCGATCTCAAGAAATGACCATGTACTTAGTTTTATCAGCATTTAGTTCTAGTCCAATCTCCTTACTAGCCACTACCAAATTTTCTACATTTTCCTGTATAGTATGTACTCTTCCATCCAATATATTGACATCATCAGAAATAACCAGAAGCTGATGCGTGCCATTTAAAGTCAAGCCATCCTGGTTAACTTGAACCCTCCTAATGACCTACTCTAAAGCAAAGTTGAAAAACAATAGCGATAGAGCATCTCCTTTTTTCAAACCATTCTTAATATGAAACATGTCGGACAAATTCTTGCCTACCCGGACTCTGCTATATGTTTACACACTTTTATTAGCCTTACCATTTTCAATTGGATACCAAACTCAATGAGAATATTACACAAGACCTCCCTCTTAATTGAATCATAAGCTTTTTGAAGTCTATAAAGAGCTGATGCACTGTTTCTTTTTATTCCATTTTTTCCCTCAAGTACTTGACGAATCCAGAATATATGATAAGTAGATGACCTGCTCGGTCGAAGTCCACATTGATGATTCCCAATAATTTCTTCTGCATATGGAGTTAACCTTGAGAGAGGGATGCTGGGTAATATTTTGTACATAGTAGGCAAATGTGATATGCTCCTATAATTACTACAGTCTGTTTTATCGTCCTTCCTATAGATAGGTACAATTATGGACTCCTGCCACTCCTTAGGCACTTATTCCTTATTCCAAATATAAATAATAAGTTTGTGGATCTCAAAGCGAATATTCCAACACCCTGCCTTAATCAGTTATGCTGGGATTTGGTCAATACCTGGTGATTTGTTACATACAGCTTCTCAGTAGCTAACTCAACATCAAAGGCACTTGGCTCAGGAAATACTGGCTCTGCTGTGTGTTTTTCTGTGTGCCTAACGTAATTAACCCCTTTTGCCTTCAATAGCTGGGAGAAATCTTTCCTCCACCTACCCAAACAATGTGGCAGTCTGCAACCAAATCATTCTTCTCATCTCTACTATATTGGGCTAGACTGGAAACCCTTTTTGAAGTCATTGATTCCCCTACACAAGTCCCTATTATGTTTTATCTTTCTGTTAGTTTCAAGTTCCTCGATTTTAGCTTGCAGATATGCCTTCTTTTTGTTCCTGAAATGTCTATCATTGTCACGTCTCACATTGTTCGGATTATCTACACTGCTCTGGCATGGATCTTGTACCCACTGCATTTTAGTCTGCTTCCTTTGATCTAAAGAACCTAAACATTCGTCATCAAATCATGGTTTATGCTGCTTCAATTCGTGCAGACCTAGACTGCCTTTAGCTGAGGTTTTTATGTACTCTTTACTATTCTCCCAAACCCTATTTATGTCCTTACTATCACTTAATTTCTCCAAAGCTGCAAATTTGTTTATATTCCGAATCTGATACAGTTTCCTAACCTGCAGCTCATTTAGCTTCCTGAGATTAAATCTTTCTCCGTCAAACTTCTCTGCTTTTTTTTTTTTTACTTACTGCCAATTTTTTCGTAACTTTTGCAACCTCCAGAGAGTGATCAGTAACACAGTCAGCTCCACTGAAAGATCGTACCTCGAGTATACTCGAATACAATCTCCCATCTTTCAATGTGTAATCAATCTGGTTGTGTGTCTTCCCATCTTGAGTGGTCCAGTTATACTTATGAACGTCTCGGTGTGGGCACATCGTGCTCTTAACAACTAGACTTTTTAATGTTGCAAAGTTTACTATTTTAACCTCATTATCATTACTATCCTGATGTAGACTCTCATTCCCGATCGTCGGCTTGAAAATATTCTCTCACCACTTTTGCATTAAAATATTCTGATAGAAGTTTCATTTTTTTACTTATGAAAATGATAAAGAACATGCTCTAATTCACCATAAAAACTGTCAATTGAATCATCACTTTTCCCCTCACTTGGTGCAGGTACGTTCAGAACTATGACATTACACCAGCGACCTCTCAGAACTATATATGACACCATATCGCTAACAAACTTTACTCTGTTAACTGCTGGTACAATTCTGTGGTGTACAAAAAATCCTGTTTCCAATTGATGATTTTCGTTTCCTTTTTCGTAGAAAAAATTTTAAACCCCTGCTCTTGCTGTGCTCCTTTGTACCACCTAAACTTCTGAACACCCACTAAATTTAATTTATATTTTGCTAGTTCCCTGGCTGCTGCTGTGAGTAAACCTGCCCTATACAGGCACCTAATATTCTAAGTACCAAATCTCATGTCCCTTTTCCATTTCTGATGTCGTACCAGAATATCAGTCCAGTTCCGGTGCTGTTGTAAACATTTCGTAACAGGTTAATTTTTACGGTGAGGAGTTGTTAGTACCTCGCTCAGCATCCAAGCTGGAGGACCACCCCTCGTCGGCTGTCCGCGACTGCTTATTCAATATTTCCGCAGCTACCGTACATATTGGACGCCGTTCTCCATCCGCAACCTGAGGACGCGCAGTGGCGTGTTGACAGGGACACACTTATCGCGGATATGAGACAAATTGCAGAGAGATATTATCATAAATGTAATTACGTCTTCATGCCAGTTATCTTGTTACTTTTGTTAAATTTTAAACAAAATTAACAAATTTTATTATAAATTACAAATATGACCTTTAATGTGAATACTTCCCGTTGATGTCACTTTTTACCACGCACACGGACGGGCTGAAAGACAGACATGATGAAGATAGTCGTCGCTTTTAGCATCTGTTTGGGAATTGCGCGTAAAGTGAATTGTAACATGTATTGTTTGAGGTTGTGGACTGTAGTAATGTGTGTGTTGACAGGAATCAGCGGTGGATTCTTACGCGGACAGTATTTAACAAGGATTAACAGAAACGAACAGAACTGCTTGAGTGTTTCAGCGAATGTTCATTTGTCCAGAATGACTCTCTCCATAGAATTACGTGTTTGTTTATTAGCGTAATGCACATTATAGGACAGTTTTCTGGCCAGATTTATTCTCTTGTTTGTTCACAAATCTGTAATCGTATTTTCCGTGTCTGTACAGAATAAACACTTAATAACGTGTAATGGCCTTAAATCAAGGTAATAAGAGACCATAAATTGTGTGAAACCCACTAACAACCTCATTTAGCCCAAACAAAGACAACAGATTACTAATGCAGCTTAACACAGCATGTATGTTGATAAAAATGTATTAGCTTAATGCTAGCAGCAATAAATCCTAGGAGGTGCATAGAGCATTTTAACGTTAGCATTAAAGTCGAGAATAATTAATCCTATATTTCATGTTTTGGTCATACCCTTAATCGTGTTTTGAATACGGAAAGCCAAAGCAGCTATTGTATACGAATGTATGGAGCTGAAAGCTCCTATATATAAATCTGTCGCATGCAGGTGGGTGGGAAGAAACTGGTCATTTGTTTCTCCATTCGCGTTTAAAATAATATTAATAAGAAATAATTAATCCAGAAATAACTTCTCTCTCTTAAATGAATTATTAAGCTGATATGTGAATTTGATATGTGGTTGACCGTGCATCGTAATTCAGTGTGGATAACAAACCCACTAGATGTCACTTTCGTGTGATGCTTTATTTTCTCCTTTATAAGTTGCTCAACATGTTTCGGGCAACTTTGTGCCCATCATCAGGAGCCGACGACTGGTTAGTTTTTTCGCCACGTGTTGGTATTGTGCTGTGGCTGCAATAAGGTTGTCAAAACCGGTCAGTAGGTAGTGTGTCCATTGTGGGGTTCATAGCACAACTCGCTACGAACCCCCCAATGGACACACTACCTACCGACCGGTTTTGACAACCTTACTGCAGCCACAGCTCAATACCAACATGTGGCGAAAACACTAACCAGTCGTCAGCTCCTGATGATGGGCACATAGTTGCTCGAAACATGTTGAGCAACTTATAAAGGAGAAAATAAAACATCACACAAAAGTGACATCTATTTGGTTTTGTTATCCACACTGAATTATTAAGCCTTTCCCTTTTTTTTGCTTTTTTCACCTCCGTGGGGTAGAGAAATGGAAACACTACAAGAACATTTCGCCCTGACATAATTACACAGAACATGTCTGAATCATATTTCCTGCATCGTAAATTCGACTTCGATTTATGTTCATGTACAAAATCATAACCAATAGGAGCCCAAGGTTTAACTAGTGTTTTGTTTTAAAAACTATCTCTCATTTTGGAACACAGTTAATTAATTATTTGTTAACTGGAAAAAGTTTCTCGCTAAGTCGGTTAAATGCAACAAATTCTAAGTATGTAAGGAAACAGCAGGGATTAAACTCACTGTCAGGAAATAGACATCCGGTTGGGTAAACATGTTTCATTTAACCTATAATACCAACCTTCCATTTTATCTTCTCAGACTATGTGTTTTAATTCAGCAGGTAAATATTTGTACACTCGTGGGCTGTATAGATGTTGAAGTTGAGGCAACGATTTGATCCGAAGCATCGGTAGCTATCGATTAACACGGCGCAATGTCTCTGAAGGGTTGAATCTTCACAAACATTGCGGTGAACACCTCACCTTACGTTTCCTAATATCAGTATTTTTAAGGAACCTTTCCAGAAGTACGCTATGTTTATTAGCCAAAAATTAAACTGTCTCGAGTTACGTCGAAAGATTGTAAGAGCCGTAAACAAAAATCGTTGTTGGGGTCGTCTGTCTGAGAGAAAATTGAACTCCGTCATTTTTATCTCTAAAGAGTTAATGCAGCTGCAGTCTCTATGTGCTCGACGTCCAGCTGTAGTGCAGGTTGGGAGTGTTTTAAAGTAGGAAATACAGAAATATGTGGTTTGTTTTATAAAATATATATAGGGGAGTATTTCCTTCTTGACCAATAAGCGCCGGTCTGACGCCGTAGTGACTTTTTATTAGGCTTTTTAAGTTTCCTCTCACTGCGATCTTATGTGTGTATCCCATCATCGACAAGCGGCGAAGGACGCAACGCTGGCAAAGCGTCTGGAATGGCGTTGGGCCGGCGCTTTTCCATCAAGCAGAAAAAAACACCATATATTTGAGGTCAGCTGACGCAATTTTCCACTAACTGACCATATAAGCCTAATACAAAATGCATTCAAAGGAATGTAATTTAGATATTTGAATAAAGGTAGACCAACTTGATGACACTTGCTTTATTATGTCAATTTACTGCTCAACATGTTTCGGATGTTAATACATCCATCTTGCGACTACTTTGTGCGTTATTGTGTAGGCTGTATTGTGCTGTAATGATACAGGTTTATGTGTTAATATATTTATCTAGTGGTAAGTGTTATACCTATATTATGTGTCGTGTGTGGCTCTGAGTGAGCGTGTTCCTGCAAGCGTGTGGTGTCCTGTGGTTCTTGAACATTTGGTTGAGCAGTAAATTGACATAATAAAGCAAGTATCATCAACTTGGTCTACCTTTATTTAAATATTAAGATGATGCACGGTCCAATACACATAAGAATGTAATTTAGGTTCACTCCTTATCTGAAGACGTGTATGTTTCCCTGTACACGCCATTAAGTCGCATGAGAGGACTGGAGTGGTAGCTTCTCTCTTACGTAAACAAGGTACGAGATTGAATAGTGGTCAGTTTCACGTCCTGGCCGCTTTACCCCCACGTACGGGATTGCCGGTACCCTCTTAATAGGAGGAAGGTTTGTCCCAGCAATTCGAATTTTTGATGAAGAGTAAAAATTTTCCCGAATCGGCAACAAAACAGCTTTTCCTCGGACGTCCATCCATTAGCCTACTCCAAAAAGACTTTTGTCGCTAATTCCAATTTTTTAACTCTTGTGGTAGTGTCTGTGTTATGATTATTTTTAAGTTTGGAATGTTGCAGCTAATACAGTTGAACATTTTTGAAGCAGGTGAAACAAATCACCCTACCGACGTACATTTCAAGATGGCACCAAGGACTGATATTAGCTTTGAAGCGCGCGCGCACGCGTGTGTATATATATAGTTAAAAACGATTATGTTGGTATGTAAAAGAAAAACACAAATGTATACAGCTGAAGAAGGGGGGGGGGGTTACAGGTAGCGCTTAAGGGATTTGAAGGAGTAGGCAGATGAGTCGAACAGCAAAGCGAGGTAGAAACGCGAGTAACGCCGGGATCAGGTACGTCGAATATCTATTTCATTTCAAGCTAAATCTGGTCGTCTGCTGGAAGCAATCGGTTAGTATCGGATTGCAACGTATATAATGCTGTTGAGGTTAGGGCATGACAGGCATAAGTACGCTCACTAGGCTCATTGCCAGAAACGTCTGACGTAAGATGAGCTTAGAAGGAAACATCTGTACGGTTTGTACGTGGCCAGTACGAGGTTCAAATATCGGCTGGGATGTCGTCTGTTGCGCCTACGAATTTCGCGGTTATGTGATATTGCATGAAACAAGTAAAATTCATTTCTAATTATTTCAACCAACCAGTGCACAGACATATATCACACATCATACAGTATCTCTTTACATCATGTGTACTCCTACATGTTTTTGACATCTGTATGGCGTCATCAGGTACTTTTTAAATTTGCGCCTCTGTAAGTTACATGAATTTCTAAAACTGCAGCTGCTAATTATTTATGTAACCTAGCGAGGCCCAAATGTAAAAACTCCCAGATGATGACATGTGGACGTCGAAATACGTAGGAGTATGCATTATTTAGAGAGATATTTTATTATATGTAATACATGTTTGTGCATTGGTTGGTTGAAATAAATAACAACAATGACAGATGCACGGTACATGCATTAAAACAAGTAAAATTGAGTGCATTGGTTTGGATTTGTCCAAATTATTTGACGCTATGTGATGTATGTATTCGGTACTGCGCGATTAAACAACCACACAGGCAATACAGAAATTGGTCACAACATTCAACAGGTATGAACAACAACAGGATGCCAAAATAATGCTGAATAATAGACGAAATGGACATAGGCGACTTGGTAGACCTTAGAAGAAACTGTTAGACTAGCCGCAACAGTTCTATCAACGTCTAACTCGTGATGGATTATTATTATTATTATTATTATCATTATTATTATAGGCAATACAGTCAGCTTTTCGGTAAACAGTTAGCGTTTGTTTACGTTAAACAACAAATCTCCACTTCAATTACTAACCAACAATCGCACTTACATAAATTCCACATAAAACACTTAAAACAATTAAAATCACTCCGACATGTTTCGATCTTTTTGGATCATCATCAGGGCGCTATGTTTCTCCTTGCTAATGTTATATTACGACATTCACAATTTAATTCGTTTCTGTAGACGCGGTGTTGTGGCAGCCTGTCTGTAAAATAATTTATACTTATTATGTACGTGTATATTGTCAATACAGTTATGTGAGTAAAATACATTAATAGGGGGTATTTTTTTAGCTGTGTTGGAGTGGTGATTTGTGTTTAAGTTTTATAGAGCCTATACAAAAACGGAATGTATTCTATTTTGTAAGTTTAGGCACAAAACACTGGAATTTATGATTATGAAGTATTGTAGATCGCACAATTTCGTGTTCTAGATACGTTCTCCATAAGCTGCTAGTTATTCAACTGCTCACTCCAAATGCTTGTTGCGTAGTCACAAGACCCCAACAGACGCGATCAGATGAAATCACTGAAGACCGTAACAGATTTTCTTAATCTTGCATTGAACATGTGAGGCAGTTAATCTCTTAGCGTCGTTCTTCTGGTCTAAATTTTGTACATATCTTGTTCTCACTTATTTGAATATCCTAATAATATGGCGAAGCGCAGAAGTTGAGACACTTCTCATTACATACTGACTTTCTCCAGCTATCTGTAATTTCCGCTCTCTGTCAAACTGCATTTTCAGGGGCGTTTTCTGAACTCCTATAAAATGTATATTCTTCCTTCAGGTGACGTAAATCTACAACCGAAAAGAAAGAGCTGAGATTATAATACTGTGTAAAATGAAACATGGCTGTAACGGAATCGCCAGGAGTCTAAATTTTGTCCTTTGTAACAAGGTTCCATTTAATAGAGGCACGTGAAATTTGGATTTCGAGACTCCAAATGCTTGAAACTGTAATTACTTTTGCTATACCCAAGTTCCGTTTAAGACATGTTTCACTGTATTGTAATTTTGAAGGTCTCTAAGCAGGAGACACGGTTTTAAAGAACACAGTAATCGACTTGAGGAATGAAATCTCTTAAGTTCCTCTGGTTTTCTTGGGTTTTCCTAAAAGTTCAATATAGAAAGAAAAAAAATTCTGAAAAGCATCTTTTAGGTTCAGATCATTCTGAACAGGTACTGCCAAAAAGCATTTTCCCCTGTAGGGAACTTTATTTTTGGGCCCATATGCAAAACTGCGAAAAATGTCTAGCAGCTTCATTATATCATGGCAATAACGTTTCTTCCCAAAATCGCGCTTTTTTAAGATAATGTGGAAATAAATGGCACGGTCAGACAGGCCAAAGATGACAACAATACGGCACATGTGTATCGCAATCTGAATAAACAAGGCTTCCGCCACTCGCTCAGAATATGAAATATTTATTGCCCTTCCACAGCAATAATGATTATCCGAAAACACGTCAATGTGACTTTTATATGTATATTACATGTCTTCTTTCTTCAAACGTATTTGGATTAGCCCAACTTCTTACACGACTATGGTATACCCCATTGTAATACATTTCATAAAGAAGCTTAGCCTTTCTTGAAGTATATAAATACCTGATTTATTATCC
>Ga0123352_10001826_pt1:0-2500 | contig 28921 bp, 20 predicted proteins | sample TergutLab28metaG_FD_89700 | JGI IMG/M metagenome (GOLD analysis project Ga0123352, IMG submission 89700) | Labiotermes labralis P1 segment gut microbial communities from Petit-Saut dam, French Guiana - Lab288 P1 | ecosystem: Host-associated > Arthropoda: Insects > Digestive system > Gut ... | reverse complement strand
AGGTACTGGAAACTTAAAGAGGACGCACGCGATGGCTGTCTGTGGAGACGTGGCTTTGGAAGAGGTTATGGACCTATCGTAAGACAGACTATAGAATGAAGTTCAGCTATTTACACTTGGGCGAAATTTATGGAAATGTAGGAATTTTTATAAATGAGATGATATATTTTTGAATCTGCTCTTTCCTTTCCTTGTCCTTCCATTTACCTCATGCCACTTGCAATTAATACGCGAGCGGCAATGAATAAGGTAATAGGTTTTTGGGTTCCATTAAAGGTTAAAAGTTTTTTAGTAGCTGAACTACTCATTGCGCCTCAAGAAGGATTTTGCTCCATTGAACTTATTTGTAAATTCCAGCATGTAGATTGTGTACGATTATTCTGCCTAAATTTAGTATTATCGGTCCTTGCATTTGGATATCTTCGTAAATTAATAACCGAGCTCTTAAGTAGCCTAACGTTCTCTTGTGCAATGCTACAGCGCTCTACGTTTGTCAGTTTGTAGCAGGAATTCTGGATGCCACTGAGATGGAGGGTATCTTAGAACAGTTTTGCTCTATAGCGAAAAGTGTATCGACATTTCTTGTACGAGCGACGTCTTTCCGTGCCCCGAGGCCTTTGAATTGAGTCTCTTGCTATCTTCTTCTCTCTTTTCGTCCTAGTTTCCTCCACCAAATTTTCGAAGAAAGGGGAGAAGATGCGTTTTGGTCACTGAGCTGAGAAATAGCGATACTTAACGACAGGACGAAGGAAGAGGATAGATTTGCCACAGCAGGAGAGGCAACAAATGCACTATCTCCGTAGAAAGCAGAAATTCTTACTTTGGATTGAAGTCAAAGTCTGTGCAGCTCGGATCGTAACACAACAGAAAGTTCCAACATGCAAACGGTTCAGTGCAGTCGAATGCTCATGTGTGTTGTTGGCACTGTTCATTTCCCGCTGAGATCGGGTGTGAAGGGAGTTTCTGTATCTGAGAATAAAACTCGTTGCTTTTATTTGCCTAACCGCTTGATTCTGGAAAGAAGCAGACTAAACGTACACATGTGTTTTCCCAGAACGGATGGGTTTTGGGTGAGTTCGCAAAACAATTTACGAAAAGCGACTTCTAGATCCGTTTATCTGCCTGCCTGTCCGTCCGCGCGAATCGAATAACTCTGCTCCTACAGAGAAGATTTCGTAGAATTCTATGCCACTTTTGTTTCAAATCTAACAAAATCAAGACAGTGTACATGAAGAGCTAGGCACGTTTATGGTATGTTTATGATAAAAGTATAATAAATCCACTTTTACAGCACTAAGATGGATTGTAAATAACCGGAACGGAAAACACAAGAAAGTAGTAATCAATTCTAAGCGTGGTAGAGGAATGAGAGGAATCGTACAGCGCGTTGTATGAAAGTGGAAAGACATGTTTAGTACATACGAATTCTCAGGTGTTTTTCTGGAAGTTATGAATATTAAATCTGTGGAAGAAACAGAGGGGAAAAAAAAGTATTTCTAAAATTGTTTTGAATTATTTTCCGCCATATTTTATGATTGTTAGTTCCATGACTCTTACAATATCTCTACGCGTTAATCTGAAGCTAAGTCTGTAAACAATGAAATAATATCAGCCTAGAGGAAGAATAAATCTGAGAAGGTTAAAGAAAACGTGGAAGGAGTATTTTTCAACCGGTGGACGAAGTAGAAAAAAGACCGAAATTGTGGTGGCATAGAAGATGGTGAAATAACTGCAGAACAGGCGTACGGATTTTGCGATGCAAGCAGCATTTTGTCAAGGTCACTAAAGGATTATTAGTGTTACGGGTACAAAACTAATTGCCCCTTTAACTGAAGTGTGATTATCACCGAGCCGAAATTTCCAGAACTCGTGATTGCTCGACAAGTTGTTGTAAATAACTCAAATACTGAATTTTGTGAATGCAATTTGTTTACTGGTAAGAAGTCTCAGACGGAAGGACGTATAAGTTCTCCACATACGGATTTCTCTTTAGCTTCTTAAGGGCGCCTAAAAAGTCAGGAACGCAACGACTACAGATCAGTTTCTATGAAGCTTAGGCAGTGCGTGTTTTGTTATTTTTAAGTTTAGCCTGCAGAATAGACGGGCTTAGGGCAGGATTTAGAACTCTGCAGTAAAGGTTTTGAGACAGAGTCAAATTTAAACAAGGTACGACGAATATATTGATGAGGTATTAAGTGTGGAAGAGGAAGAGATGTGAGGTCTTAGCGATAGAGAATGAGTCCGCTAAGTTAACTTCCTTTCCGTCTCCGCGCAGCAGGTAGTGTTTAACCAACCTATTTCCTCCATATCAGAATGTAGGCTGCAGTTTCCCCTTACATGCGTCACGTTTGTGTGTTGTTGTTGTAGTTGTTGTTTGTGTGTGTGTGTGTGTTTGGTTTTGTGTGCTTGTGTGTGTTGTTTATGTGTTTGTGTGTGTGTGTGTGGTGTGCGTGTGTGTGTGTGTGTGTGGTGTGTGTGTATGTGTGTGTGTGTGGTGTGT
>Ga0123352_10001825_pt1 | contig 28923 bp, 13 predicted proteins | sample TergutLab28metaG_FD_89700 | JGI IMG/M metagenome (GOLD analysis project Ga0123352, IMG submission 89700) | Labiotermes labralis P1 segment gut microbial communities from Petit-Saut dam, French Guiana - Lab288 P1 | ecosystem: Host-associated > Arthropoda: Insects > Digestive system > Gut ... | reverse complement strand
GGGAGGGTGGGTGGGGTGGGGGGGGGGGAATTATTGCCTGCCTGTTCGGGGTAGAGGGGGTAGTCATCGCAGTAGGTATTTTGGTGAAGATTGGAGGTTACCGTCTGACTACAAGTCAGGAATAACTCCGCTTCAGCCCTTCTGTTACTAGTTCTATGAAGACTGATACAAACGTCTGCGACATATCACATAAAACTACACTCCATTATACATGTGTAAGTTTGAAGATCTTTTCCACCCCTGAATACCATCCAGACGACGTAGTTATGTGCATGAATGATGCTACTGGGGCCATTTGCAAAGAGCTACGCGGCTCGAGGATTACAAGATATATATTGCTGTATTGCTATATTAACACTTGTGGTATTATCGAAGAAGGGAATTATGTAAATGCTTTTAAATTAATTTAAAATGGATGTTCGGATTAAATCGCTTAATAGTAACCACCATAATTATCATACGTACCTCAACTAGAAACAAGAACAGCCTAACAGCGAGCTTCTCATCCCATCCCGTCTATATTAATTAACTGAACAGCATTTTGCTTTCCTCTACGCCAATAGAGGAATTTATTCAATCAACATATACGTACTCAGTGAATTTGATTACATAATAGAAGGTCATTATAATCGGAATACTCTAATTGATAATAATGGTAATTTTGAAGTTACCTGTGTGTTTGATCTAGACATAGTACCGTTATTACGGTATACTGAATTATATATCGCTTCAGTTATTTTGACACAGTTAGATCATTGCACACTTAGAGCCAGATGAAACCATTTCAAATACGACAGAAAGCACTACATGAATTTGACACTTAAGACGTATCAGACTAGCTACTGTAACGTAACAATTTTGTGCGAGAGTGGTTCTAAGGTCGAACCTTGAAGCCCATTAAAATATAATTTGGTACTAGTATTTATAGTGGTTTCCTATCGGGGAGAATTAACTGCCAGGGAGATTCAGCAATGAAGGACTATGGCTATCACATTGAAGACATAAAAACACCCAAATCTTCACTCCCAAAACCAACACAATACAAGTTGGAAGCGGCCAGCACAAAGAGATACAATTAAATGAAATCTGCCTATTAGGAAATAATTAAGAACATCCAGATATTACACGTTTTATGGTTGTAATCAAAGTGCTGGGTATGCTATTAATCTTGAGATCTTCTCCAAAGTTTCCATCATATTAGCGCAACGGTGACAATATCAACTGTGTTTAGAAGCACAGGATTAATATTTACAGTAAAACCAACTAGATGCACTAATTTCTCAATTTATTTTTGGAATAAAAATCTACATGTTTCGGACAGTTACTCTATCCATCATTAGGAGTTTTTCACTGTACACACAACAATGGTACATGTCATACATGTTTGCTGATAGCTTGCGAGCAGGATCAGGACGGAAACAGTTCCGTTCTGATCCTGCTCGCAAGCTGTCAGCAAATATGTATGACATGTACCATTGTTGTGTGTACAGTGAAAAACTCCTGATGATGGATAGAGGAACTGTCCGTAACATGTAGATTTTTTTGACGTTTTGCTGACCGTGCATCTCAGTATATTTATCTCAGTATTTAACCAACTTGGCGCACAAAATTTGTTTCACAATAAGTTTGCACAAAATTTGTTAAATACTGAGATAAATGTAGATTTTTATTCCAAAGATAAATTGAAAAATTAGTGCATCTAGTTGGTTTTACTATAAGAATTTATCACGATGCACGTTCACCTGAACGTCAAGCAGGATTAATACTTCACAAAGTTATGTAACTCACCGCTAGGGTATAAAAAACAAGCATTAAATGTTTCTACCACTAAGTGCCATGATATAGGAATATTCTGAGTCAGCCTAATAAGTTTTGTCGTCACAGTCATCTGCGTTGCCTCTAAATACGATTTAATTTTTGTGAGATTTGAATGCTATCCTTAACGTGAATTTTGTGAAGCAACGTGTTTACGCGACGACTGCAATGGAAAGGCACGTGATGCTCGAAATGGTTTTCGGTAAAAATGTCACGGATAAAAACATAGAATTTTTGGTGGTTCTCTCCATTCAAGCGTTGGTAAAATCGTCCCTCCACAAATTACATATATGAAAATGTGGACGAACTTGGCATAACCGCCAACGACGATCGAAGACGTACCCTTTAGGAGATTGCTGGCATTTTGGGCCTCTCGTAGGGAACATGCCAGCAAATTAGGAGGGAGGACGTGAATATTTGGCAGGTCTCCGCACCCTGTTAGTGCGTCGGTTGTGGCAGAAGCAGTGGCGGATCTCCGACCGCCGTTAGTGCCTCGGTTGTTGGCCGAAAAGCAGAAGCAGCCTGGCCGCTACAAACACCGCTAAGTTTCCCATTCCTCCTTAATCACCTTATTTGGTCCCTTGTGATTTCTCCTTATTTCAAGGAATGAAATAGCAGTTACAAGGGCACTGTTTGCGGGATTTCAGTGAAATGTATGAAAAATTGCCGAACATCGTGCATATGATTCTAAAATGTCAGTTCCAGTGGTACTTCCAGCAGTTTCAGAAGTGCTGGACTCATTCCATAAACTCTGAACGAGACAACAGAGACTAATAACAAAGGTGGGCATATTTTTTACCGTTGTACCGTGCATTTTGATATCTATAAAGTTCATACACCAAAAAATGCACTCTTTATTACACTTGACAAAGTTTTAAAATTCACATTAAAAATCACTTTGACTTGCTCCTGTATGTTTCGGTCTACGACCATCATCAGGGAGCCTTCACTAGAGCCTAACTAAAGATATTTACGCTAAAATTCCGAATTGTAACCTAAATGTAACTTTAGCTAGGCACTAATGAAGGCTCCCTGATGATGGTCCTAGACCGAAACATGTAGGAGAAAGTCGCTGTAATTTTTAATATAAATTTTAAAACTTAGTCAAGTTTAATAAAGAGTGCATTTGTTGGTGTATGAACTTTATAAAAGTAAGCGTATATTTCGTTTTCGATTCATTTCGGGAAATTCTGGATAGGATTTCGTAAACGGATCCCATTCTTACCTCACAACGAACAAGCATGCTTCCATCGGACAGACAAGTCCATCAGTGCTGCAGAGGGAAATAATGGCTGTTTATTATTAAAAAAAAAAGAAATACAAAAATACATTTTGGGTAAAATGCAGAGTTGTTCATTTTGAATCTGGTGCACATATATTAAAGGATTAAAATACAGTACAAGGTTCAATTTTCTGTCTGACTTTTCTGTTATCCTTCAGCTCCTTCAACAAAACACCACGTTAAACTGTCAAATTATTCCATACTCTTCCGCTTCTAAAACTGTTGCCTACTTTCGCAACCACCCTCCCAACTCATTCGAAGTTAAAGTCTCAAAATTTGAAAGAATGACGTTGCACGGCTTCTAATTCAGTCCCTGGCACTTTAAGGTACTATTCGCGTAACACTGGCGACAGAGAGGGCAAAGCTTTGGGAAAAAAACTGCAAGATTTAATTCAATTGCGTGTTGCGGAAGGATAACGTCTTCTAGGATCTTACTCCGTCAATTGGTAAACATTTCCCGGTGTTTCGAAATAGCTATGCTCCACCTAAATGTCGATTAGTTTACAAGTATGCCAAGCGACAAGGAACACGGTTTATGCCAGAAGTATTGAATCCCGTAGACAAAACGCCATTTCTGGATGTAGAATCAGCACTGGGACTTTTAAGTGGGCTATCGTGGCTGCATGGTCTTTCCTTTTATATGGAAGTTAATGACTGAATACGTTAATACGTAGTTTTACAATTAAAGGCAAAAGACATGAAGGCCAACAGTGCCGCGGATGTGCAACACGCCTCATAACAACAGACAACCCTTTGATGTCAGAAAAGTTAGGTTAGAGTACTGAATCTGAAGCTAGTGTAGTTTTCAAATTATCATTTATTCTTGGTTAATTAAACAAATATGTGTATAACTGATGTTACTTCTGTGAGAAAATTGTTGAGTTGGATAAGGAAAATTTGTGCGTTGAAAAAAATAAATAAGTGCTTTCGCTTGATAATATGAAAGTATTGCCGCTGGAAGTTGGCCATCACGTCACAGAGTGTATCTTTAAAGCTACCACTGGATAAAGTTCAAATCCCAACTATCCCTGGTTATTATTCGCAGAAAGGATAATTTCTTCTCAAGGGGCTAAGAAAATTATAAAATACAGAGCATCCGCTTCATCGCATCCCTGAGCACCTCAGACGTCAAATGTGCTTTTCGCATACGAAGGCTTCAGAGACGGAAAATTTAGTCAGTTTTTTCCTTTCAGTTTAGTTTATTTCTCTCGTACAGGAGTCTCGAAGTGTTCTAAATTCCTTGTGGATGCACGATTCCCATGAAGTAAAGATTCCGTCGTCACGGAGATGTTAACAATAATAAATAAAAATAATCGAGTCTATGCTGGAAACGAACCACAGTCTTCTGAATAAGGATTAGGTATGCTAATGCACTTGGCAGTTCTCAGCTATAGTCTCTACCGTTTGAACCAAGACACTACATAGATCTCATCTAAGGGTCGTGTTAAAGTTTCAGAACAAGACCCTAAAACTTTACGAGGTAAAACTATTTCTCTTTGCTCGCACAAGGGAGGTTAGGTAATAAAAAGTGAAATCCACCTCCCGCACGCTATTGTCACCTGCAGGGCAACACAATGCCAGACTGCAGCTGTTGCTCAGTGTGCTAATGGGTTGCACTATCAGGGACATGCGGTGAAGCTGATGTCATACACACACACACACACACACACACACACAGAGAATACAAGAATGCCGAACAGGACAAAAAAAGCAGAAGGAAGAAAATTCTGCTAAAATATGTAACCGTAAAAAAACGGACGTGAAGAAAGAAATGTCTAATGTCGTCCTTCGTATAACTCGTGGGGCATTAATACAAACTGTGACGCCGAGGAAACGCTTTAACGCTCCTAGACTTCGTTTAAATTCTTGTCGCCTGCACTGCCCATCTTTGTCCCACATAAAGGCGATTCGTAAAATGGCTGTCTCTGAACGGGTGATTTGGAACACTTGTCAACAAATTCAATATCAATTGTAATATTAACATGCATACTGATGGGGCAATTTCAAAATACGCTAATAAAAGATTCCCAATACTATGCAATTACAAATGTTATGGCCTAAATAACAATTAATCCTTATTTAATTACACACACCAACACATGAACACACACACACACACACACACACACACACATATATATATATATATATATAATTTAAGCATTTTCAATTTTTCAATTATCAACATTTTTTTTGAAGTTTAAAATTTAAAATAAAACATTTAAAACGTTCCTACATGTTTCGATCACACGATCATCCTCAGGGAGCTTATTTTATTCCTTGCTAACGTTATCATTTAAAACATTCAGGAACAATATATGCTCCCTGAGGACGACTGTGTGATCGAAATAACTAGGAGCGTTTTAAGTGTTTTAATGTAAATTTTAGACTTCTTAAATAATAAATATAGGTGCATATGTTGGTGCGTGTAATTAAATTAACTATAGAATGCACGGTGCAATGATAAAAATACAATAACCATTAATCCTGTTTGTACTCATAAAGTGTACTTTATGATATGACCAGTTTCTTAAGTACAGCTTCATCAAACCCATTTCCCTAGACTTCATAACAATGTTGTCCTCCACTGTAAATTTCGGTATTAACAATACACGCACTGTAAATATAATGTAACATTAGGACGCGTTCGCGTAAATATTGTTGCCGTGGAAAAGCAACAAATATTATATAACGAATGTGTGTCTGTAGCCTTAGGTATCCAGCATGCCATTCGCATACGCACATGCGCTGTATTGTCATCAGTGGACTCTCCGACTCTGTATTATTTTTCGACATTTTCTCAAAAATGGTAATATTAAAAAAAAAAATTATTGAACATGAAATGTGTGTTAAAATTTTCTCTGCAATTTTGTCTGAAACATTTACCCTTATAAGTAGAATTCAGCGAGATAATATCATAAATGTACATAGCTCTTCATGTGAAGTACCCGTTACTCTTGCCACATTGCAATGAAATTCGATTTTTTTCGCCAGAATTTCGTAAAATGTTCAAATATCAAATTTCGTGACAATGCTTCTAGTAGGAACCGAGTTGTTTCATGAAAAAGGACAGACAGAAAGACAAGACGAAAGTAACAGCCGCTTTCCGCAATTTTGCAAACACGCCTACAATGACTGATTTCCAAGGAGCTTCTTGGCCCAAATCCGCTCAGGATCCCTTGTATCCCAATTGTACCTACATAGAAAGACAATAATATTCTCACGTAGGCTATTTCACTCCCTTCACAATAGTGATAAATACAGACCACGAAGTTCCTCTACACGTAATTCATAATTTTACCCGCTCATTATACTTCTGTGAGTGTCGGGTAATTTCAGCGTACGAGTGTAAATTAAGCCACTGCTGCACCCAAACACAGCAAGATCATAAATGTTGTACATCATGATGTAGGACATTAGAGTGATCTTTACTTTCTTAGAATCACAGGATTTAACTGTACAAGTGTAAACGCAATTTCATTTACGCCCCCTACGAACTGTATGACCATTCGCGTACCGACTCTCATGAAACTCACGAATTCACAACAGCATTGTGTTCAGATTCTTTTCAATGCATTGCATCTGAAGCGGAAATAGATGTCGAAAAATACCGACAAAAATTCCTTGTATGACCCTAATTAAAAGTTTAAACGCCGAATTAAATCCCATCTGCCATTTCCTGGCATTATTCAGAGATCACCATATTCTCCACGTTAGCAGGGTACGGCTTAAAGAATGGGTTTCACTGCGCCAATTTTTACGAAGCTCGCAGTCACTCAATAAAATGCTGCAGACAGTTCCTGTATTGAACATCCAAATTGGGGCAAGAACACAGAGTATACGGAAGGGAGACATTTTGATTACGCTCAAAAACGAAGCAGCTATGAGTTGCCCAGTTCCGATATTCAGAAAACTCAAAACTTTAACGCAGCGCATGGATACCTTCTGTACCAAATTTTATAAAAATGGGTCAAGAAGTGTGGAAATTACGGGTAGAGGAACCACCTGTACCCTAAGAAAAGTACGATTGTCTATGCGACGATTTTTAGCAAACTCATGCTTGCTCTTCAACATTTTACAAGCAGCTACTACACTGAGACTTATGAAAATCTGACCGTTTAGTTTCCATATGGATAAAGGAGTGGAGGGACGGATGGACGTTTATCAGTGGCGTACCGAGGGGGTTTGGGGGTTCAAAACCCCCCCTCGCATCGAAATTCCGAAAGCCCTCAAAAATCGTGCCAAACACAACCCGACTGTGAAAACTGTTAAAAAGTGCTGAATTTAGGACGCCAACACCACAAGATGTGTGGAAAAAGGCAGTAAAATTCTAAAATTACCTAGGTTCGCAATTATTTTACGCTAGCAATGACAAATAAATTGGTTGTCATCATAAATAGTCTTAAAGTACCAAAAATTAAGAAAATTTTACTATATGAAATGAAATTTCTTGTACAAAATTACAGACGCCTCCAGAACCCCTGACTAGGGGGCTACCGCCCCCAGATCCCCCTTCTCTCTGTCCTCAACTGAATTTGTTGGAAACCACCCTCCCCCCCGAACAAAATTCCTGGGTACGCCACTGACAGACATGGTCTCCACTAAGGCTTTTTTACTTCGTACAGAAACGCCTAATTAGTGGCCCAAACCTTCGTATGTCGTCATTTCCAATGTTTTGAATACACATATAACAGTTCTTTGATTTAACAATGAAAGGCATTTCTTAGGTTTATTCTCCTCCAAATTTTATCGTAAATTTTACTTCTGAAAACTACCAACTTGTGCTAAATGTGTCGATAACGTTTAAGAAGCAGCTGCAATGAATTCAGCGAGACAAGGAACTTGTACAGCCTTCATAAGTAGCACGCTCCTACCTTTGGGAGACAATGAGCAAGTGAAGACGTCAGACATGCTGCTGTGGAGACATCAACTGTAAACTCGATTCCAACCTTTCGAGAAATTCGTTCAGAATATCTGTTCTGCCATACATAACTAATATTATTTGTACCCGATGCATGTATCCTATTTATCTTTATGGTATACGACAGCTGGGAGCCGTAGAGAAGGAACCTGGATGAGACTCTGCGATTTATAGAGGCACCCTCAGTGACCCTTGAATCATCCCCACACTCCAGAAGGTAACAGACTGGTCCCTCGGTGATGACTCATTCCAAGACGCCTTTCCTACTCTCTTACTTCAGTAAGGGCTGCAATCTCTTGCCTGTCACCTGGTGTCATATCAATAACGCGGGTTCCATTCTCCAGAGATTTGCAGGAAGCTTGACCGGTGTTTCCTTCTGAGAGCCAAGACGCATCTAGCATGTTGATCGTGTCGTAGTATTGGACGCTATACGTCTCCTTGCGAGTGTTTTGTGGAGGCGAAGGGTCGACGCTACTCCTGTCCCCGGTGACACATTATGTGGCTGCGCACGGCCTGCCACCACAGTTTGAGTCCTACTGAGGGGACAGAGAGGGGTTGCCGTATCTCTGGACCCACGGGACACGCAGGCATTGCAAGTGTGGATGGAATCTTGTAAGGATATACAAAGAGACCTATGCAACATGGTGCCAGGTCTCTGTGGTATTTCAAAACACATAACACTAACGATCGTACTTCTAACTCCACGAAGCACGGTCCTTTTTGAGAAGCTTTTAGTTCCGCAGCCAGTCAGTAAATCTCCAGCATTTTGCAGAAATGGGAAGTTCACTACCGCTGTCACAACAGCCCGCCACTAGTCTCTATCATGAGGCAGATTAGTGCACTTTCTCTGAATTGAGTAGCAAATTGCGCAAGGTTAAAAGGATTATGGAATAATAAACCCTCTACCTGCCCGCTCACAAAAAAAAACACACACAAACATGCATAACTCACAGTGTACCTTCAGTATATTGCATCCTGTTATTTCACTACATTTCTATTACTCCAGGTTCTAGCACAAACGTTCCCCAAATAAATACAATACTACAAATTTTCCTTTCAATGACTCTCAGCTCCCGGTGTCACTCTTCTGACCATATGAACTTCACTAATCATACAGCAGACTCACATTACCAGCACCGCTAATACCAAGGCTTGCCAGATGGTATGATTTTGAGCCCTTATTATCAACGTACGTTTCGCAGATAAATCCCATGAAATACTAACCTCCGACACTCTGTGTAAAAACGTTTATGTCGTTTACAGTAGGCGTCCAATTTGTAGTCCTACTTTGCAATTACTCTGCACACAGCACTGGACTCTGAGGAGCGGTTAGCCCTGCCAGGCTGCAGGACAACACCTAACCGGCTCTGCACGACGATTTTGAATCCACCCGTCATGTAAGAGCGCCGTTTTTACATCTGTCGTTGCGTTGTGGTTACAATGGACGCACTTAAGTGGCACGTTAATGAAAAAATACATAATGTAAACTTAACAATACACCCAATCTTCTACCCCATCAGCGTTCTACCAGATGTACACTCCCCAAACATTCAATTCTATAGCTTCAAAGGATATACTTAAATCATACGGACATCACCTCCTTGCAGCACCGCATATGTGTTATCATACAACACATATATCCCGACATGCACGGTGTATGTGCTCCTATGCATCGTGTACGTCCTGTCAGGCACCATGCATGTTCCGTCAGGCATCGTGTTCCATTCGTTTCACGCTCAGCTCCCATCGACTGCATAACACTTAAACTGAAATGCGCAGTGTGCAGTCGCAAGACTACATACAAATAGAACAAGCTAATTCTGATTTTATGTCTCGCGTTTCATCGCGTGTTCGAAGTACAGGCAAAGACCAAAATTATGTTCATAACGCAATCCATCAAAGCAAGTTTAAAGACCCCACGTCCCTAATCAAGGCAATGTATAGAGGTACTGAGGTCTGTGTTTCCGGAAGTCAAACTGCCTGGGCGCGAAGCTGGCAACTTACCCCATACAGCGATGAGGGAACAATGAGTGGATCTATAGCTCCACACCCCCACATGTCTTGGCGGCGTGCACTACGATATCGGCACCTTTACCCTTGCTTCTCTACTGTGATGTCAGCAGCAGTCTTCCCTTCATTGTCGATGATAAAGCTACCGTAGGGTTAACTTCAATAACAAAAGTTTGTCAACTGCAATATTAGTAGTAGTAGTAGTGGTGGTGGAGATGGTGGTTGTGGTGGTGCAATATCACCTTGGTGTTTATCATATTATAACCCGGCTCATTATAAATATCTGGGATAGTACCTCCACCTCGCACATGACTGATAATTTCTTTATCCTTTCCAGTCTTTAGCCCTAAAAATGCTAACATTCTACGCAAAAGGTCTTTATTTAAACTGTCAGTAAACACAATATTAAAATATGAAAACATGCGATACGTAAGATAATTGCTAAAACCGTGACTCAAACACGCTTTTTATTCGTTCACTGTGACAAACTGCAAGATTTATGTGTGTTGCTGTTAGGGTTATTATATAATTACTGTTGCTACTACTACTACTACTACTACTACTACAACTACTACTACTACTAATTACTAATACTACTACTACTAATACCATCACCACCACCAACATCACCGTCACGGCGCCACCATCACCACCACTACGACTAAAGGTGAAGTCCCCGTTCTTAATTCAGAAATATACGAGGTCAACGTAAAAAGAGACAGTTGCAATATTGCTCTTAACTTCAGCACTAGATGGGAGCAATTTACCAGGTTCAGATGTTGACCACTTTATGCCAGAAAGAAGAAAACCCCGGTTTCCAATGAACAGGCGGTTGGCGGACCCCTAAGGAGCTCTGAACGAGGTTAAATTATTATTATTATTATTAATTTCGAGAATTCCAATTTATTAAAATATATTTTAGTTCTTTTTATTAGGTATAAATTAAATACGAGAATGATGAACGCAATTTATGGGACAACTGACGCAGAATTCCAAATGACTGGCGTCACACAGAACATTCCAAGTCAATTAAACGCCTCAGGGTAATATTTCTTGCTAATTTCCTGTCAACAGAGTTCATAATCTTGTGCAGCATTTTATTTTTTGAAATTCGGTCATTGTAAATTCTCCCCCTACAAATTACGACAATAAATTAAGACTGTTTACCATATTCACTTTTCTCTTCAGTAGAAACAGGCAGAAACTTTAAACTTGGATACACACATAACTACTTTATACTGCATACAGGATGCAATGCAGTGGTATTCATAAAAACCTGAATTCCTGAAACACTTTTATTACACATACCATTTTACTGGGAAGATCTTCCATCATGTTTTCAAACAATTACTAGTACATTCAACAGGCTGTAATTGTCAAAAGTGACGTTTCCAAATTGCGTTTTTCGGCTTATGTTTTTGAACTGCATAATTATATTAATCACGGCTATTTAACAAACGAAAAAATACGGAAACAACCTTGCAGAGATAATGGTCATAAAATGCGTTTTATTCAGACACTGTGCACAAAAGTTTAGAAGTGAATTTGTAGGACTTCGAAAAGTCCTATAATTTTTGGTCACTCTGAAAGCGTTGCTTTTGCAACAGTAGAAATCACTTTAATTATTAACCAAAAAATGTACTATTTAAAATTTCACATTAAAACACTTAAAATCATTCCGACATGTTTCGATCCTAAGATCATCCTCAGGGAGCTACGTTGTTCCTTGCTAAAGTCATTCTAAAAACATTCACAAAATAATTCCATCTGCTGCCACTCCACCCTGTTAATATAATGGAATTATTTCGTGAATGTTTTTAAAATGACTTTAGCAAGGAACAACGTAGCTCCCTGAGGATGATCTTAGGATCGAAACATGTCGGAATGATTTTAAGTGTTTTAATGTGAAATTTTAAATAGTGCATTTGTTGCTTAATAAATAAAGTGATTCTACGAAATACACGGTGCAACAATGGGTATAAGTAGAAATCAAATTTTGAAATATGTATAACCTGTATTTTAAAAGAAATGTTTATGGTGCATATTCGCCTATTCTTTCCGACACGTACTGCTGGAATACCGAAAAAGTTTAGGGCACTGGAAACAACAGGGATATGGGAAACCTTGTGCGTGTCTACCCGTGTTTATGTACACCTAGAGCCCCCACTTTAATTTGTATGTGGTAAGTCGAACCGAATCTCGAGCTGTGCAATAAAACGCTACACTATATTTAAAACTACAATGGCACATCTCTTGATTCCGCTGACCGTATATATATAAACGCAGATTTGATTTACGAGTACGGTAGATGTAATTCAAAGAAACACACGTATTTTTGCGTATTGCTTAAACAAGTAGTAAACTAATAGTTAAGCTGAAGTTCACCTCTTATTGTATCCTTTGAATTAAAAGCAAAATTTTCAGCATCAATTAAATTGAGTTACAACAGAATAATACTGGAAAAACTAAAAACCAAACCGAACAAAAGATAGCAAATCAACGGCTATTAGAAAAGTATCGTAAAATAATTCGACTTGATAATAGGACCACCCTTTGTGCTCGTTCTTTAGCAGCTAGCCTCAAATTCTATCTTTCGCTAATCAAGATGAGCAAGTTGTTAGTGTCGTTGTAGCACTGAATTTAAAACGTGTCTATTCTCTAATGCGTGAAACGTACACTGTGTCCACTTTACAAAAACTAGTATATTAGTCTTATTCTGGAAGATAATACACTGTGTTGGCAAAATGTAGAGCTGTGTAATGCTAAACCAGGTGGTAAGTAAAGTTACCATTGTGATTTTGAGAGTTACGTTATTTAAAAATTCCATAAGTGAAAATGCAGTTTCACTAAAATCTTTATTCAGAAGCATATATAATGCTACGTCGACATTGAAAAAGAAGCCGAAACGTGCATCATAACATACCGTGAGAAAAGGAGCACATTAGATTTTTATAGACGGCATATCATCTCCGAAGGTGAAAGATGGAAAGGATAAGGAAGAAGGCCATTACAGTCTGTACGTATTAAGGCACAATTCGTAGAAGAAATTTCCTACAGCAATTATAGAAGGAATTTAGTGAGAATTGACGCCCTCAGGGATACTAAATTTCGAACACATGTTATCGCAACTAAGGGTCACGATACATGTAACTTCCACTGCCATGTTCCCAGACTGCCAACACAGTACTACTATTCAAAGTTTATGTATTTCCACCCAACCTCCAAACACAACACCACTCTTCGCAGTTTATGTTCTTCCACCCAGCCTCCTAACACAATACAACTACTCACAGGTTATGTACTTCCACCCAGCCTCCCAACGCAATACCATTGTTGGCAGTTTATGTAATTCCACCCAGCCTCCTAACACAATACCACTATTCACAGGTTATTTACTTCCATCCAGTCTCCTAACACAATACCAATATTCACAGTTATTGTACTTCCAACCAGCCTCCCAACACAATACCAATATTCACAGTTTATGAACTTCCACCCAGCTTCCAAATACAATACCACAATTCACAGGTTATTTACTTCCACCCAGCCTCACAACACAGTACCAATATTCACAGGTTATGTACTTCCACCCAGCCTCCAAACACAATTCCACTATTCACAGGTTATTTACTTCCACCCAGCTTCCAAACACAATTCCACTATTCACAGGTTATTTACTTCCATCCAGCCTCCTAACACAATACCACTATTCACAGGTTATGTAATTCCACCCAGCCTCCTAACACAATACCACTATTCACAGGTTATGTACTTCCATCCAGCCTCCTAACACAAAACCACTATTCACAGGTTATCTACTTCCACCCAGCCTCCTAACACAAAACCACTATTCACAGGTTATCTACTTCCACCCAGCCTCCTAACACAATACCACTATTCACAGGTTATGTACTTCCACCCAGTCACCCAAAACAATACCAATATTCACAGCTTATATACTTCCACCCAGCCTCTTAACACAATACCACTATTCACAGGTTATGTATTTCCACCCAGCTTCCTAACACAATACAACTATTCACAGGTTATATATTTCCACCCAGCCTCCTAACACAATACAAATATTCACAGGTTATGTACTTCCACCAAGCCTCCTAACACAATACCGCTATTCACAGGTTATGTACTTCAACCCAGCCTCCTAACACAATACCACTATTCACAGGTTATTTACTTCCACCCAGCCTCCTAACACAATACCACTATTCACAGGTTATGTACTTCCACCCAACCTCCTAACACAATACCACTATTCACAGGTTATGTACTTCCACCCAGCCTCCTAACACAATACCAATATTCACAGCTTATATACTTCCACCCAGCCTCCTAACACAATACCACTATTCACAGGTTATGTTCTTCCTCCCAGCCTCCTAACACAATAACACTATTCACAGGTTATTTACTTCCACCCAGCCTCCCAACACATTACCACTATTTACATGTTACGTATTTCCACCTGGCCTCTCCAGGCAATAGCACGGTTAACAGTTAATTTTTCCACCCAACCCCCCAACACAGTAATACTATTCACATGTTATGTACTTATACCCAGCCTCCCAACACAATACACAATTCATAGGTCATGTACTTGCACGCAGCCTCCCTACACAGTAACGCTTTTCACAGTTTATGTACATCAACTTAGCCTCCCCAAACCATGCCACTGTTCCCACAGTATTTATTTCCACCCAGCCTCTCCAGGCAATATCACGGTTCACAGGTTTTGTACTTCCTGTCAGTCTTCCAACACAATAACGCTGTTCACAGATTATGTACTTCCATAAAGCCACCCAGACGATACCGCTGTTTACAGACTATTTACTTTCATTCAGCATTTATAGTCAAAAGTTCTGTTCACAAATTTTTCGTTGCAATTCAGCCGATACAGGAAACAACACTGTTCACTGGTTGCGTCACTAACCCTGACTTAATTAGTGAATCCCGTTCACGTCCTCATTAATTATAACTTTAACACTGATTTTAATATTATCCTCTTTTTCTATATACGCCCAAATCTCTAAAGTGTTCTTTTTGTTTCTGGCTTTTCAACAATCATATTAAACTGCTTTGTCATATCTCCCATGTACTGTACTTGACTCACCACTAATAGCTACTCTGATTTTTACCCTAATTATATCTGTGTTTGAGTGCAAAGTACGCAAACTCCTCATTGTGCACATTACTTCTGTCTGTTGTTACCCATACTTTTTCATCTTCAACTTTAATCCGCTGCCCAAACTTCAAAAAATAATTGGCAGTTTCACGAAGCAATCCGATATTGGAGGCTGTTTAACAAAATCCATGTTTAACATGCTGTCCAACACAATAATATTAGATTAAATCTGCCCCTTCTTCAGGTCCATAACCCTCAGAGTCAATAGAAACAAAGATGGAGCTTCTTCCACAACCACAACATTGGAAAGCGGACACTCGCCCCTTTTCGCCCCCTGCCCCCCCCCCTCCTCCTCATGAAGGTAGCTCCAGAGGCTCAGGGGTCACCGCGGCTATCCATCAGAGCAGTGCCGTATAGCCAGGCAACACGAGCTACGTGCAAACCCTGCAAGTTGCATACTTTGCTTACAGTCTCTCACTCCCCCATATCAAGGCGTTAGATGGATAGGGCCACCCGGGGCGCGCATTCATCCGTCGTAAACACTTCGAGTCCCCAAGAGGATACACAGCATATGGGAAAAGATCGTGTGTATTTTAAGAAACTTCCCGTATGTATCGTGATGTGACGTATTTAACAGGACACGAAAGAAATGTGTTTCCTCATGTCATTTCCTCTTTGTGATAGCCATTAACCATGCCTACGGCAGGTTGGACTGTTAAACAGACAGTGTATTACTCACGGCGGTAGACGTCTTAATAATACAATTAATGACGCTAGCCTATATTTGTTGATCACAACGACCACGGCCTACATCACGCAGATTTCAGTTTCTGAGACTGAAACACTTAGTTTTATTGAAAAGACAAAACAAACACAATTACACAGAATACTAAGTACAGCGCCATATAAATAAGTATAGGATACAGAAAGCAAAGATAAATATATACAATTTAGTTTGAAAATCTCTTATGTTGGTTTACAAAAATAATATCATTAACACTGCGAACACTGGTAGTGTCATGTCTCGGGGCGCATTGTCATCGACGAGTATATCGTTTATCATCGTCCTTTTCATATCCACTTCGACGCCGGTTTTGGTTTAGGCGTCGGCTTCAATTTTGAGTACCGCATTCTGTAGGCTTGTGAAGTCCTTGGATAACCGTTACTCTGCCCACAGCGTCTGCTTCCTTCATTGGTGTTGCTGCGCTTCACTGCTTCCTACATACGTGTGGACACGTTAATGATTGTAAAATTTCTTGTATATTCTCAAGGGAAACACCGACGCAGGTACTGGTTTTGGCTTCGGTATTGATTATTAGGCGCTTTCGCACGGACGTTGAAAGCGCCTATTAGCTCTGTCATGTATGTCCGTAGTCTGCCTATCGGCATGTATCAACTCGGCCCCCGCTCGCTGGATTTTTCACGACATTTGCTTCTATTAAAATCTGTCAAGCAAATCCAAATTATATTATAATCAGACAAAAATTTCGGTCAGATTTCATGCTTCACTTCTACCTAACCATGCGCAGGAATATTCATGTTTGGGCACATCCTTGTTAACTGAATATAGCATAAACATGCCATGTTACCTTTAATTGTTTGGAGACATTTCCTTAGATATGAATACAGTAAGATGTGTCTGTGATAGATTTGCTTTGTTCTATGCATAAAATGTGTCTTTAAAGCACATTTGCATATCTCATGGAGTTTTGTATAATTAAAAAGCTTAGCACTCGCACCAGTAAATTTATGTTATGTGCCCGTTCAGTAACTTGTTCAAGGCCCTGCAATGGCTGATAAATCCTTTTGACACCTGTTTACGGGCAGGAATCTTGTTAGGTTCATTGTAATCACGCAATATTACTCAAAAGTAGGAGGGGTATGAACTGGTGAAATACACCTGTAGACCTTCCCAGCCAAGTGGTTACAAAATTTACCTTATATTCAAACATTTAAGACTTTCGACATTTTCTCATACCGACCTCTAATTTTTTAGGTATTATTAGAAGAACAAATAGCGATAATTTTCACTAGGCATTTGGTGTTTACAATAAAGATCAATTGTCTATCTGTAATGTATAAAATCCAATTTTATGTATTCTGTAGACGAAATTGGCGGTTCAAAGCAGTGAGATGCATACCCTCTGAATAATAACATCACAGGACATTATTTTCTCTTTATGCAATCAAAAATACGGAGGATGTACGAAGAGGGAAAATTGTAGGCTTGCAAGAATAATGGCTTGATACATTCACCTGTCATTTATTCGCCACATGTTAACTGCAAGTCGCCTTGAGTCATGACGAAACACACTATTGCTTACTTCACTGGAACTGATTTGAGTCTCTTTTATCAGTCTGTTACGTGTGTTCGGAGCCATCTGTCAGAAAGCAGGTGGGGGGGGAGGAGTTGAGCTAGCTGGGTGGGAGGAACGAAATATGGTGTTTGAGAAATGTTGAGTGATGTAAGTCAATTTTGTTACATGTGTAAGCATTTCATTCTGGTAATTTTACAGGCATTAGCATAAAAGCTGGCGTCAATGTCAGCTTTCAACCCCCGTACATTTGTGCGCCGCGTGTTCCAATCATCACACAAAAATGTTTGGTGAATATGTATTATATGCCAGTGTTGTGGGTCGAATATTACGTGCGGCGAATACAGCTGCATGTTGCCATATAAAATACGCTGTGTGGGGGAGAACGCAGTCCTATTTCAAACAACCCAATATTTAATTGATAGACCACAATTAACTTGTAGTTATTTCGACAGGTGAAATATGAGGGCTTTTACTTTAACTTGCCGTAGACCCAGAGATAATTTCAAAAGCTTTCTGTGCGACTTTTATTATCAATTTGTCCAAATGTTTACATTATTTATTATAATATTTCAACGGGGCCAAGAGGTGGCGCAGTTTGTTGAGGCACTGCGATACAAACTTGAAGGCCGCTGTTCGATTCCCGATGGTGTCATTAGAACTATTCATTGACATAATCCTTCCGGCCACACTATGGCAATGGGATGCACTCAGTCTCTAACAGAAATGAGTATATGAATATTTCCTGGGGGATAAAGACGGCCGGTGCGTAGGGCTGTCAACCTTACCACTTTCATGTGTCGATAGTCTTGAAATCTGTGAGTCTCAAACTTCTGGAACCCTAAGGGCCTGTCCAGGCCTGTAATAGGATTACCCTAACTTTACCTTTTATACGTATAAAAAGATGCAGAATTTATTTTTTCGTATCATTCAGAAAGTAAGTTCACTGACCCGTACATTCTATATGATATCCGCCCTAAACATGCTGAAGTTATTTACTGCAATAGTCTTCCTGACTTTTATCTTGCGGATAAAACTTTTTACATTTATACGACATCTCTATCTCAGTGAATGTTATTGTTTTGAATTTTCGACGACCATTAACTTTCATTATGTGTCTCTAAATCAAACTATCCAATCTAGTTAGTAATAAATTTAATTCAGTTCTTCGTTTATTAACTTATCGATTCAACAGCGCTATTGCCAACTGAAGAGTAACAACCAAAAAAGTATACTAATAGTTCAATTTTAATTTATTTCGATTCACTTCTTATATATTTATGTGCTGACTCAATAACCCATCGGCAAACACCAACAACAACAACATAATAATAATAAATACATCAGAGCCGGAATTGTGCAGTGAGTACAGTGAATAGGCTACGGACTGGGCGATCCGGAATTCGAAATCCCGCAGAAGCGAGAGATTTATCTCTTCTCTGAAACGTGAAGACCGTCTGTGAGAAACATCCAGCCACCGAGGGCTCTTTCTTCGGGGGTAGCACTCACCACCGTTAGGCGCCGAGGTTAAGAATGAGAGTAGCTATATCTCCAGTCCCTTCACATGCCTGCGTGGTAAATGTGTAGGGATACATTCACCTGTACTGCGTATAAAATATTTACAACAGCAATTCGCAACAAATATGAACATATGTTTCAGTGCTACGGCCTATGACATTTGTGTGTGACCAATACTCTAAAAACTGAAATAAAACTAATTTCTTTACTGGGTTTTAACTTAAGTTACAGATAATAACATGAAATATGTTGTATAACAAGTTAGTGCAATAGGAAAATGGACATCTGTTCGGAACTGCTTGTTGTCAAAATGATAATGGCAGTAGTCGCTACGAACAGGCATCTTACACTTGTGTTAAATACAGTCATAACTCCGGCAGACACTTCAGAAGTAGATTTTACACATGTATCCCGGCAGAACAAGGAGCGAGGCTGTAGATGACACAGACAGACTGGAGAGCAAGGAGTTGTTTAGAAGAGGACCTATTAATAAACCCGCGCGCGGTTTGGAGACAGATGCCTCGTGCCTGTAGCTGAAACAGCACGTGAGTCGCAGTTTACATTACCACTGTCGGGGTCCCGGGCGTCAGGCGCCGTTTATTGTAAACTCTCGCGACAGACGCCAGCCAGCCCGCACACATTGCGCAACGCCAGTCCACTTCTGGTTTCGCGAATCCGCGATACAGCAGGAAATATCCAGAGCAATGCATAGTTGTGAAAGGCGACGTCGTAGAATTTGGACGGAATGCTGCATTGGAACTCTGGTTCTCTGGAACAACGTTCGGAAATTCTACTAATCAACAGGAAAATTCATCCGAATTTTGACATTTCCGCTGTAGTTTCCCTGTCGCGTCGATGGACGTTACGGCCCAAAGTAGTGTCCGCTTCTTCAACGACCGTTGTAGCTAAGAAAGACCCAGATAAATTTAAGTTAGAACAAAACAGATTTTCAAAAGGTACAGATGCATGCACACGGTGTCTAGGACACGGCAGGTCTACATCAACTTTTCGAGTGTATTGACACAATTACAAAAATATACTTGAAATCGAAATGAGGCAAAAAGTAATTTATAGATTTCGGCCAGGATATCGTTGTTTCGATTGCGTACAGGAAATCGTTGTTACGTATGCAGACATAAATATGCTGCAGTGGCATTGTACTAGCAAACTGCATGCAGTTCTAGCTTGAAATTTCGGTACACACGCTGTATTTTAGCTACGAACCAACCATGCGATAAGGCCGTAATTTTCTAAAACAATACACGTTCATATCTTTCCAAGGCCACAAATATTTCGTGATTGTCACACATTTCGGATCTTCTCGATACAGGTCTATGTTTCTCCTGGACACAGACCGATAGAACTGCGTCAGTACAGATTGCATGTAATCTCATCACCAATTGTTATAATAAGTACGTCGTTATAACCTCCTACCAATGCGTTATACAATGAATGAATCAATCAATGAATTATTCATTCATTCATTTATTCATACGTTCATTCTCTTGTTCATTCACTTAATACGTAGCCTGTCAAGCTACAGATCCATAGCATCTTCCGAAGCGAGTTATCCAATTCGTGAGATCTAATGCTTCCTCTTTCAAGTCCCAGTATTTTCTTTTTTCCTTTCTGTAATCCAGTAGCTACTTACGTCTTCTTCCTCGTCTTGTATTCTTTCTTCAATAACGTGTTTTAGAAAACGATTCCTATGTAAGTTATGGCCAATTCAGTTACCTTCCTAATGTGTTATAAACAACACTGATACATTCCCTTTTGTTGCACCAATTTCAAGATGCACAAATACCCTAACACTGCCTTCGTATCCGTGAGACTTTGAAGGGAATATTTCTCTGCTCTGAGTTTTCTCTCTGCTTCTGACTTCACTCGTTCTCAATTAATTTTACACAATTTTCAATTTCCCCTGTTTGTTCGCAAGTTAATTTTAATCCTGGCTTTTCTTTCGTTATACCGTGTACTATTTCTTATTTCTCTGTAGTACTATTTCCTCACATTATTTTGCATCATTGCAATGAATTCACTCTCTTGGGAAGAGTGTATTATCCATAACTTTTCTTAAATTATTTGGAAATACCGGTGTATCTATCACACGGCATATTTCAACTATAGCAGTCCTATAAGTTGCCAAACCCCTGACGTTTATGTCCCCGGTTATTCTAACAAGTCACGTAACTGAGGCAAAAGCTAACTGAATCTAATATGAAACTAATCGTATCTGTACATGTTTATAGGCTGAGGTAACGTTAATTTACGGCACAACATGCAAGTATACGAAAGTTACGGAATGTCTTTCGCTTTTTAATTTCGCTTTCACTGTCGTATGCAGCGACAGTTGGCAGGCCCGTGTTACTGCCAGGCCATCTCACTTAGCGGTATTTGAATTGTTATAAATATAAATTGAATAACAAACCATCATAATCCCACGTGTCATAATAAAGTGTCAAACCTGTAAAACAGTCTAACACAATCAAGAACCTATTTTTATTGTTACACCGTGCATGTTGTCGAGTTACTCATGCAGCATGCTGCCACAACACCCAACTTGTACAACGAAATTTATCTGTGACTATTTCTAGTGTGACTTTAGCAAGGAATATATAGCTCCCTGATGATGGTCTTAGGACCGAAACATGTCGGAGCGTTTTTAATGTTTTAATGTGTAAACTTTATACAATTTTTTATATGTGCAGTGGTTGGTGTGATAATTGAGTAACAGTCAAGAACCATTCACGCGGAATATTAACAAAATAAAACCATGATGCGATCTGTGAATTAAAAGTATACAGGACGAGAAGAATCACAGACCCATTCACCTGCACATAAATTGATTAATTTAATATATTTTAATCTTAATGCTCTTTAAAATCGGGGGACATAATTTAATAGAACGAACATGAATGAAGTTAGTAAGGCCAATGAACTGGGGGCAACGAACCAGGTATATTTATCCCCGTTTTATTCATGTTCTTCAAACGAATGTCTGGTTAACATTCTATCTGCCCTTCCTTTTGATTCCTGGTTTTTACTATGCAAATATCAGTACCTTATTTTATATAACTTCAGCGACTAATACAGCAATACAGTTTATTCCGACTATTCTGAGTGACGTCATGCTACTTGCATAAGTTACACGGCTTTGAGAGCGTGCAAGAACCCATAATGAACTGAGAATAATGCGTTGAGAGACGTGGCGAATTTTATTGTGCCCGCAGTCTTGGACACACTGAGAAAGACCTTGAACACAATGAGACAGGAATCCGATATTTTAGGTTTTCGATGCAGTGAGATGGCTTGGCAAAGTTCACAAAGGACTTAACATTTATCAACTGGAGCCTAAAGACAAAAATGTCCAATAATATAAAGAGTACACACTGTGAGATATTATGTACGAATAGGCGCAACCGAAACGTCGCCACTACTCGTAATCCCGGATCTTTAAATCAAAATAACATAAATAAGGACTAACACATCACTGTGTACCGACATCGGAGTGCTGCCGCCACCTCTCACGAATTTATCTAAATTTTAACTTCTGGTCATAGTCCAAAATCTAACAGTGTTCCTTAGATTTAAGAGCTTAATTTTAATTCCTAATCATATTTCTACTCTCTGACGTTAATATTTTTAAATAAGGTATAATTTAACAGGAAAACACTTTAACGCCAAAATGACAAGTCGGTGACTGCTCGCACGCTGTATACTGATGGTGTTGCGAACTGACCGGAAAGGTTACTACAAACTGAACAAAAAAACATATACACAGAATTATCGCAACTGACTCTTTCATATGACCGTAGTCTTGTGTTTCCATATACAAGATTTGTATTCAAACTTTTAAGTAGAAGACATAATTCACTTTATTTAAAGACAAGTAAACCTCGATTATAAAAACCAATCAGATAATATACAATCAAACTACTACACGTCAGTCATTAACGCAATAATTTTATTCATATACACTGATATATATGTTAGGGCGACATGTTTCGACCCAGTAAGTCATCCTCAGGCCCTCCAAGAATACAGATCTAACGCTTAGATCTGTCTTCTTGGGGGGCCTGAGGGTGACTTACTAGGTCGAAACATGTCGCCCTCCAAAAATATACACCTAAGCGTTAGATTAGTATTCTTGGAGGGCCTGAGGATGACCTAATAGGTCGAAACATGTCGCCCTCCAAGAATATAGATCTAAGCGTTAAATCTGTATTCTTGGAGGGCCTGAGGATGACCTACTTGGTCGAAACATGTCGCCCTGACATATATACCTATGTATATGATAACACTTCGGGATGGAAAACTTCAAACTTCACAATCAGATAATGCTGCAAACGGCAAAAGTCTCCCTTTTTTATGAGATACACACAAAACACGTAAATGTATTCTGCAGACAGAACGTGGAACTGTTGAATGTTAAAACCGATGATTCATATCGCAACTGTTAGTCTTTGAAAGGTTAAAATTCCTGGCATATTTGTTACGTACGACAAAATGTCTCTTTGAAATCGAGGTAATCAATACATAAACTATTGTAATAACCTTTCATAAATTGTTTCTAAATTTTTTCTTTTAAAAAAAAACTGAAGCTGAATGTCCTGATTAACACCGGGTAACAAGCTTTTCCTTCGTGTTGCCTATTTACCGTGACCAAATTCGACATTTTGAAGATAATATAATTATGCTTGCGTTGGAGTGTCACTCTTTGTATCGACAATAACTGAATGATCTCCGCCATTCGCGGTCAGGCACACAGATATACTAAGAATTAAATCCACTATACAGAAGTGGCTGCACCCACGCAGCTACATGGTTCAGAATTCTGCACCCTAACTGAAGAATGGGAGAGGCAAATTATAGGTTCCTACGGTCATTTGCAGGCTATGCAAGTACACACAACATCAGAAAGCAAGTATCACAAAAAATCTGTATATCTTTAATAATTTATACAAAATCATAAGGAACTTATTTAAGCACGTGGCAAGAATAGATGAACGCAGATTTGCCGAAGATTTTGCCATCATACGCCTATCATACTTATGATAAAATGCCCAATTTTAAGTTGAAACTTAGAGGTAGATAACGACAAACTAAATCGAATTATCAGCAAGTTAAGAGTTGCTCGTTTGGTCAGGAAATTTCCTGACTTTTATGTAACCCAATTTTTCATGACTGTTTTCACAAGAGTTCTATTTTGAGGAGATTAATCGAATTCACACCCTCGGACCCTACACGCAGGCTACTTCTTTAGCGCCCACGTTAAGAATATTTTCCCATCTATGTTCAGATATTCCCGGTTTTCTCCCTTTCATTTTACATGCAAAATAAAAGTAAATATGGCTCAAGTCATTAGGACATAAAATTTGAGGAACTACCTTGAAGAATACGCTACAAATAAATCGATAGTTCCAATTATGAACCCAAAAGAAAGCACTAAAGTATTTATTCCCAGGCGATACTATTGAAAAAGCTCACAAGGATTAAAAAGTAATTCACCCTACACTATCTACCATTCTATAGAATTTGACGTATTTTAGATTCGCCCTGCATTCCATTAAGGCTTCTAACAAAGCAAAAACCTATGCTGAAGTTGAAATAAATTATGACTAATAAAACTCTCTCCGTATTTCGTTCGCGACTTAGCAAGGGACATCCATTTCTTTAAGCCACGGTAGTACAACCATGTCTTTAAAGCTGTGACTACCAATAGCTACTTAGTTATTTAATTAATCTGTCACTAAAGAATTTATGTCTCCCAATAAACATCCTGGCGACGCGTCGGATAATGGAGAGTAAAGCTACTGCAGACACAGCCTTCTACATGTGAAATTACCCAGCAGTCAACGTCTGGTCTGGTAGTGAATCTTTCCTGCGTCAACGTGCCTAGCGGAAGTATCGCATGCAACACAAACTTCAACTGACAGCTCAAAAATATTCTGATAGAATAGATAAGCGATTAAAATTCTAGTTTCAAATTGGAGGCTTTAAGACTCCAGCACTTACGTCATCGTTATGTCAGGTGGCAAGCGATAATTTTGACACAAGTCCATGAATTTGCAAAATTAAAAATTAGGTGTTTAGACCAAAACTGTTCTTCTCTGGACAAGCTTATTGATAGAGTATGATACTCAGAATGGGTATATTTTTACTGCCTTGTCAAATATCCTAGCGTGCTAAGCAGAATGGATATAGGTAGGCCCGTCATTTTGTTACTACTACGAAAATTACACTACGTTTTCCATAAATAATTACTACGTTGTACGACTACAATCTAACAGACCTCAAGAAAAGTCCCTTTTTTTGGAGCTTAAATGCGAAAAACATTGGCATGTTTCCCGATTAATTTAAACGCTAGTTCACTGCATATTAAAAACAGGATTGTCCTTTTACCTCATTCATGAAGAATATAAGAACATTTAACCCTTACATTTCATCATTTACCACAAGATTTGGACATGTGTGTTGAATGTTATTAGATGGTAATATTACGTAAAAGGTAAAAAATATAATGTTAACCATATAACCTGCCGTGAAAGCACAGAGGGGGAGTAGAGGCTACTTATTCTTTAACTTCGAAGCTAGATGGGATGGGTGTTTAACGTCACGCCCCGGTCGCTTTACCTCCGGGAAAGAGACCCGGTACCCATTGTACAGGACGCTATTTGTAAAAGCAATAAGTACTACATATTCTGAGTGTGTGTTTGTAGCCTTACTTATCCAGCAAGCAAAGGTCATATTTTCATCTTTGGCCTGTCTGGTTGTACTATATTATACACCACTATCTCATAAACGACAAGATTTTTTCGGAAAAAGAGTTATTTAATAAAAAACGTGCTTTGATTTCCTCTCTAACTGACACATTTTTCACTCTAAGAAGAATTCAGCAACATGTTATCAAAGTGTGCACAGGTCTTCATGTACGGCCCTCGTCAGATTTTAACGAAATTTGGCTTTATTCGACATATTTTTTAAAAACGTTGAAATATCCAATTATACAATATATCCGTCCAGTGGGAGCAGAGTTATTGTATGCGGAAGGACGGACGGACGGACGGACGGACGGACGGACGGACGGACGGACGGACGGACTGACAGATAGACAGACACGACGAAGCTAATAGTCGTTTTTCTCACTTTGCGAACGCGCCTAAAAGTGACACACAAAGTATCGATGTGTGATAAAGATGTCGATTGAATAATGAACAACAGTGTACAAAAGCAGTTGGACAGTGTAAAAGATTGTTGCACCACGTCCACGCTCTGTTCAAAGGATAAAGCTTAAAGATAGAAATCGCCGAACATTTCTCTCATCTTTCATTAGCACACTCGACTACGTTGAATCTTAAGTATCCTGGCGTAGCGCTGGAGATACATAAAATTTTATGTTTAAGACAATAGTAAAATTATAAGTAAAAATGTCCTTAGTACGTATTTGTATCCCATTTTCAGTTGTCTACCTGGTAACGTTACTACCTCCCTCTACTGGGCTCTTATCGGACCAATCACAAGTTATGCCTGTCTAATACGGCTGGGAAGTGGCCCTCAGCTTTTTCAATAGCTAAAGATATTACAGAATACCGTTCTGCTAATAACAGGAAAGTTTACGCGCACAACTGGTATTAAGAGATCGTCTCTCATTCAGAATATAGTGATTTACTGAACTCACAGATAATACAGACACAAAACATATGAAGTAATACAAACCGTGATAGTGACCAAGGACGTTCAGTTGGGTAAATGGAAACGACATACAGAATGAAGGGCAGGCGTAGAGTAGTAAATCATCTCTCACGACAATTAACTGCTGGTGAATGAATAATATACAACATAACGATAGGCTACCATGCATTCTTTACTTGTTCACAGAACTGTACTACCACCTCATCCTTTGCAAGCATTTACTGTGGTCAGAAATTTGCCGTATATATTGTAAACTAGGAGAAGTCTTAAAATCATGGTGGTATATATGGGTGGGATAACGCCAATACTCCTAACTTAACCCTAAACATTCAGCCGTGAAACCATAAATAAAACTTGTCTTCGGTGTCGGTGTTGGTGTTTGTGTCAGGGTGTAAGTGTAAAAATGATTATCACTGTTGTTGATACACACACTCAGAATATACCAAACAGTCCAGACTATATTAGTGTCTCCTTCATAATACATTTTTAGTTTAGCTATCCTGAAACTTAAACATTTCTTGCTCTTGTGTTCCGTCACCGAACAAGCTTACTCAAGTGGTAACAATTCAGTCCTATCCGGGAGGCGCCCCTTTCGACCTTCGGCTGGAAAATCGGCTTTTCTTCTAACAAAATACACCCCAAATAAAGTCACCGAAAACCTTTGTCGTAATTGAGAGGAAGCAACCAAGATTTACTTGATTTGAATGGAAGCATCACGATGTGCCTGTAACGTAATATAATATTAAATAGTGTATGTCAGCACAATCACTTTATTACTCAAGGTAATTATAAGACTACATGTTTCGACAATTGACACAATTGACAAAATAGACCTGAGGAAGACTAATCTATAGTCGGAACATGTAGCTTTATAATTACCTTATATAATAAAGTTATTGTGGTGACGTACATTATTTAATATTATATTAAGATTTACTTATCTAACTGATGAGCTAAGTCAACAACGAACATCATTCAAGTTCGAGGACTGTCTCCAGAAATAGAGACTTTCAAAATGTCGTTCTTACCGAAAAAAGCGGTTCAATTAAATAAACCTGAAATCCTCGCACACGCATTTTGTAAAAGCAAATAAGCCGAAGGCAATATTAAAGCAATACTGACGCTATGAATTTTCGATCCTGCCATCAGAGCAACGCAGAAAGAGAGTGATTATCATGCAACTAGCCACGTAATAGGAAAAATATAATTGTTTTATTATTCTAATTTCTTGAACACACCGGCGTATGAAGAATACTAATGTGTTTGGTGCAGCTTTATCAAAATTACCCTGCAAAAGGATGTGAAAAGAGGTGAGTGGCAGAAAATGGTAAGAACCTGAGAAAGCATGTTATTTCTTTCATGAAAGCGCTGAGGATCAACAAATTGAATGGAAGGAAGGAATATTAAACAAAATTATAACATTTGCTGTTACGTAACTCTGACATTAACAAGGTAAATTTATTAATATTATTGATTTCTTTTGTTATCAAGCAGTTTAACATGACACTTTTGAACCTACGTTAAGTAAGTTACTGTGTCACTAATGTAACTTTAAAACTCTCTATGAATTGTTCAAATGCATCGTTAAGTAACAGGCTTCTTTTACTCACGTTATAAGACGAAATATTATGCAGTCACAAACAAACAAACAGTTAGTGAGTCTAACCATTCTTCACACAGCGTAAATCACGCAGTTCGCTGCAGTAATGATAAGACGTACCTATTATATAGTCAAGAAACTAATAAATAAGGAAACAGAAATTCTGAGGTTTTCTTTGAAGTTACCAGTATAATATAGGTAAAAGAAATATGGTTAAAGTTGAACAATACCATTACACGGCAACATATCCTATCTAACAACTGTCAACAACTTCAAAACATCCAAACAGATGTTAGCGTCTTTCAGCAGCAAGAATATGGTCGGTCCAAGATTTTGTGAAATGCAACTCGGGTTTAGAAGCCATTTTACCGCAATGAGAACTCTTGCGCTCCTGGCGGCAGTTATGTCACTTATTGTTGCATGATACTAAATATTCTTGGAGACCGCGGTGGCACAGTGGTTAAGGTGTTGTGCTACAAATCGGAAGGTCGCTGGTTCGATCCCAGCTGGTGTCATTGGAATTTTTCATTGACATGAAATCCTTCCGATCGCACTATGGCCCTGGGACAGACTCAGCCTCTAACAGAAATGAGTACCAGTAGCATTTCCTGGGGGTAAAGGCGGCCGGTG
>Ga0123352_10001824_pt1 | contig 28923 bp, 19 predicted proteins | sample TergutLab28metaG_FD_89700 | JGI IMG/M metagenome (GOLD analysis project Ga0123352, IMG submission 89700) | Labiotermes labralis P1 segment gut microbial communities from Petit-Saut dam, French Guiana - Lab288 P1 | ecosystem: Host-associated > Arthropoda: Insects > Digestive system > Gut ... | reverse complement strand
TAGTTAAATGAAAAATAAGTTAGAATAAAAATTATAAACAACTTTACCGATGCATGTCGCAATATTCTTCAACACACCACATAATAACAAACGTCAAACAGCTGTTTAAATGACGTAACATTATGCACACGCATCCACCAGGCACAAACAACAAGATAAAAACAAAAACAGGCATGTAATGTACGTGTAACGTAACACTGAGGCACGTGCGAATAATTATTCTTGCGAAAAAAGATCGCAACGGAATGTTTCCTGAATGTGTGTGTCTGCAGCCCAAATTGTCCTTTATGGAAATAACTAGTCAACCTGTTACATTTATTTCTCTGTCCTCTCTATGGGTACAAAATTTTACACATTATCTTATCACATGTACCAGTTTCAGGAAAATTGTTACGGAACACAAAATAAGTAATTTGAGATGATCTGCAAATTTATATATGAAAATTCTTATTTTAAATAAAAATGAGTGGTATATTATCATATTTTTACTTATGTATACATCTTATATACCTCTTATTTTTATCAGATTTTAGTGACTGTATAATTTTATGGATATAATTTGACAAGAACAAAAAACGTCTTTTCCACGGTTCCTGCTTTCGATTAAGAGTATAAAATATACGGAAATTTTCAGAAATAGACTGAACTTTCAAACAAATTTCGAGAAAATCTAGTATTAAACAAAAATCTGACAATAATAGCGGAACTTTACGTTATGACCCATATATATTTAGGATAATATCTCTGTCAGATATTTTTGGAATATAGTTCTTTAGACAGGATTTTAGAGACGAACAAGACAAATATTTTATGTTCATTAACGTCCTACCTTGTGCACTTGTTGAGATAAATGTAAAAATAAGGTACAGAGAGGCAGGGCAGATACAAAAGTATGGAATTGCGCTTCGGAATTATTTACCTGGTAATGAACTGCTTATTATTTTTAGGCAAGAATAATTACCAGAACACTCTTCAGTGTTACGTTACAGTGTGCAGTAAACAGTATGCAGTATGTTTAATACTTTCTTACTCAAGAATAATTATTCGAAAGCTCCTCAGTTTTAATTTATAGTATATCTTCTGTCTTTTGGCATTTCGTATTTTTTTTGAGCTTGGAATTTCCGAGTGCGTAACATTACGTCATTTTAACCGGTGCTTGAAGTTTGTAATTACGTCACATGCTTAAGAATATTGTGGTCATTGAAATTGTTTTGTTTTATGACGTACTGTGAACAGTATTCTTATATCTTGTTTCATTTAAATATTTAATATTTATGGTATTATTTTCTGGATTTGAAATGAGGTTAGTCTACACTGTGGCATGAAAACTTACAGAATTGTGTTTACGTAGAATACAAAAAAAATATTTATATTTTTCTATGAAAGAAACTGTTAAATATATGGCATGCCAATTTTACTGTCTCTTCCTTTACTTCCCTCTTCCAGCTCACCGTCTTCCATTATTTTACGCCATTCCGAATTATGTCTTGTAGTACCTTCACCATTTGGTGTAACCCACACACCCAACTCTTCACTGTCGCTCATAACATTCAACCTTTACGCTGTTCTATATATTCTCAATTAGCCATGTTTCTTGCAGAATTTCTGTGCACATTTATTACTTCCTTAGAGAATATTTTATTAATTCTCTCGCATTCTTGTCAACCACCTTCTGGTCCCTACACCTTCACACCGTATATCATTCTGGATTAATTAAGCTCTTCTTATTCAAATTCCGAATGCATGCTTCTAAAATTGGTTGGGGAAGAGAATTTCACTAGGCTTTTCGGAGCCAATTTTACTGTAGCCTCACATAATTAGCCTGTTAGACCGTCCGCAGTGTGAAGGGATCCCTGTCCTTCAACATTCTCGCTTTTACCCATTTCTTCCGGAAGTTATAAACTCAAAACTGTGTAAGGATTTGAAGTCTGTAATTCTATTTTGATATTGTGTTTACAAAATATATGGTTAATAACGGGAAGAAGAAAGCGAATTTCCCTTATGTTGTGGGCGTTTTACTCCACCGCAAATAGATGCTTATTTCTGAGAGATTTTAAAAAGTTCAGCCAACTAAAATGAAACTCTTTCTTTGTGAAAAAATGTGGAACTCTAATAAGTTTGTTTATCAGTACTTCAGTTCTGCCATGTCAGTATTATTCCGCACATGCTCTATATTCTTCCGTATCTAATGTCGCTGGTACCAAACTTCAAAAAGTAATGTTCTCATGGACATCGGGGGTCAATGAATTCAAAAGTGTTATCAATCAGTTTTCATGGGTCCAATTCCAGAATATTAGTGAAAGGTAATAAGTCTGTAAATGTAGCCGACTAATTCCTCGGCAGAATGAGAATTCTCAGTCGCCTATTTGTTTGAGCTGATTTGTTGATACAAATTTCTTTTAACAATCACAAACTTCAGTAATGGCACTGTTTCACTCATTCTGAATTTTCTTTGAAAACTCTTTTTCAGTTTCACTGTTTCTACACGAAGTTTTGCCGTCAATTCTACCGAAATTTTCTGAGCCTCTGTTCTGAATTTTGTTGTTAACTGTGAAGTTATTCTCGAAATAAACTCATTTATATTTCCAGATATATTGCCTTCAAGGTTTGTCGAAATTTTCCGAACCTCGATTACACATTCATTACTTGGAGTTTCTAATTCTCAACCGACATCACATAGTTCACTAAGGCCATGTGGCTGACATTCACTGTCATCGTTTACAGGTTCCGAGACATTTCGGATTCTCAAATTTCGTTCGAAAAATTTTTATTTCACTATTCTATACACCAATACACACACAGATTGTAATATATGTACTTGAACCTTAAGTATGATTCAAGCTACATGCTGTACACCGTGCTGACAGGATTGCTGACCCTTACTCAAGTTCGGCTGCCGGTGTCAGCTCTCGCGGTGTCGGTAGTGTGACGGATCCCTGGGAGAACAAATTTGTTAGTAACAAGTCACCGGTGAAGACTGGTCGTAGTGTTAGTTCCTTTTATGTAGCTCACAGGAAAGGAATTCGTCAGGTTTGCCATCGCAGCGATCGAAAGAAGCTTTCTTCTTTTACCCATCCCCTAGGCTCTCATGCCATTTTATGTAGTAGATGACAAACTCCTCGTTAGCGTGATATTTACATGGTGCCTTTTGTCTTTAGTTGATTTAAAATATTACTTTTTTTAAATTTCAAATGACTTTTAAACACCAAACTTTCTTTAACATTCCATAATTTCAGTCTTGGCACTGCTTGCTTGTACCCCCGCTAAATAACAAACCAACTCCCTCAAATAATCCACTCTGAACTTCACTCCTCACTATCCAGGGCCACATAACTTAAACCTTCCCTCTATTGAATGTTCGGAAAAAAGGGTTTAATTTTATTTGTTTTAAGAATTTAAAATTCTCAGAAATAAAATTAATAACCGGAAAAATTACAATCCATGCCACAGTAAAGAATGCGGGGATATATAATTCTACTCCAAAGTTAGATTTAATTCCATATAACTATTTTTCTAGAAATAATGTAAGAATTCGATTACGTGATTTTATGAAAATCCGTCCCCTGCAGCAAAATAGTTCCTTGCGGCTAAATATACTAATGAAGGGACTGACGGACAGATAGACGTAACGTAGCTTTTATTCGATTTGCAATTTCGCGAAAGCGCTTACAAAATTAAAAGTGTTAAAAAAAACAAACAGCAGCTTGGCAGAAAGTCAATTCTTAATGTTCAGCGCGTAGCCAAATAAGAAAACTCATTGGATACATTTTCGCAAAGCATGATGTGAAAATTAAAAGATGACATCAAAATAAGACTTCCCACTTCCACAGGCCGATGTTATTTTAGTACTAAGAGAACATGAAACACACACATGACGTAATAGTGAGGTACGTTCTGCTATTTGTTATGTTGGACAATTCTCAAATAGTTACACCATTTAATCCACATTGGTCACACAATTTTGCTCACAGCTGTGATCATGCTACCTATAGTGTAGACTGTTGTTACGATGTTTTGTAACAGTTACTACGTATCTGTATGTCCAGTAAGGCACCTTTTAAATTTTAAGCCATACATCAGCCAACTTCGAAAATCTTTCGAAATCTTTTACAATTTCTAACTTAAAAACAAAATATTCCTTGTCTGTAGTTCTTTAGTTTGTTGCGTTCTGGTTTGAAGGACAGGGATAATACACCCACGAGTATACACTGTCTCCATCTCACGAATTTGGGGTACTGTGTAAAGGGAATTTTTCGCCTAATATCGACTCAGCCTACGGTTTTCGTGAAAGGGGTTAGATGCGCTTGTTGAATTTGTTTCGCGAGATGAAGTATTTGGCAACTAAACTTCAATTGCCACAATATTAAAAAAATATTTATGTAGAAAATTAATTTACGCTCAAATGCAAGGATTAAAATTTCGAATCCCGCAGGCCGGCACGGATGTATGTCTGTTGTGTGTGTTGCGTGTTATTAGGTGCAGATCTGTGCGACAGAACTGTCGATGGTACAGAGATGTGTTGGCGCGTGTGTGGGTGCGCTTATGTGTGCGTTCGTGCGCGTGCATGTGTATGAGTTCATGTATATTTAATTATGTGTGGGAGATTGTACGTTTTTTGTTTGTTTGTTTGTGCGTGCGTGCGTGTATGTGTGAGTGTGTGTTTGTGTGTGTGTGTGTGTGTGCGCGAGCGCGCGTGTGAGTTTGAGCGTGTGTAGGTGTGTGTTTAGGCGGGCGTGTAGGTTTGTTTGTGAGTGTAAGTTTGTGTGTGTGTGTGTGTGTGTGTGAATGTGCGTGTGTGTGAGTGTGTGTGTCAGAGCGAACGCTTCATTTTATTAATAGAAGAAGCATGAAAAAGGAAGAAAAGAAAACTTAACGTCAGTTAAACCTCTCACGATACAATATCCATATAAATTAAATTAAAGGCGGTTATCATCAAATTACAAATAGGTTAGATACTCTGTCTTTGACGTTCTCAATAATACCTACTTTTCTAACCAACACTGACAGTCACTACCAAAGTACTGTCCTGCCTGAACTATCTGCAGTCAGCAGAGCAATTACCACAACAACGGTCCACTGCATTATGTATTGCAACACAGTGCGTCTCCCCCTTTGGATTAGTGTCTGTTTCAATAACCCAGAACATACAGCAACAAATTTTAATATACTCAGTGAAAAAGAAGCATAATATTTAAGGGCTAATCGTGATAATATAATATCAAATGTTTTCTGTGCACTTGCTTGAAACGTTCTCTCCAGCCAGAGGTTGGAACATGAAATTTGGCACGAGAAGAGGCGAAGGCAAATTGTACTGACTTGAAAACGAAGTTCATGCCTCTGTTTATGTCGAATAAAAGCAGTGGCAGAACAGCCGACGTATCATAACTGTGTGTCACTGTGTTCACTGTGCGAAGGGGAAGGAGCGGCACAGACAGTTTACATATATCTTGTTTCTATTAATTAAAGGAAGGAAAATCAAAATAAGGCTGTTTGTTTTTTTAGTCTAATAGACAAATTAGCGTCGGTTTCTGGCGATTGCGACTTTTGGTCTCTGAAATTGAAGGATTTTGACTGGGCTAAATTGGGTATTAATTTATTTATATGCATTACGTTAAAAGCAGCTGTTAATATTTTCTTTGATATTTCATTTTATATCCATACAGAACACTCAGTGTACCTTATCACACGGTGTACATTCGAGCAACCGAATGATTCATGATTACTAATTGGTGATTATGTGAAAGTAAGCTATATTTGTCTAAATTAAAGAAAAGTTCATTACTTCAAAACGAGTCTTTCAGTAAAGACTAGGAAATATAAATACCGTTCTTGAAGCTTGTACATAATTGCGGAATGAGACTATTAGTGTCTTCAAAATTGTCGTCCGTCTGTTCGTCTGCATGGAACGAATTTGATTGAACTAAGGTGGGTACTATACATTGGGATACTTCCTGTAGCAAGTAGATTTTAAAGTTATATAAAGGCTTCATATTTTACTTGTATTTCGATTAACAAAATATGAAAAATTCAACCAAAACCTTGGAATAAATCGATGATTTGTGAGTAGTTACTGGACGGATTTTCATCACATGTGATATTCCGCTACTTCTCGATTTGTAAAGAATATCTTATTTTGATTAAAATCTGACAAAAATAACAGCACTTCACATGAAGTCCTGTGTATTGTGATGGCAATATTTCGCTCATTTTTGCTTAGAATGAGAAATTTTTCAGATAAATTCAAAGCACATATTTTAAGTTCAATACTTTTTTTCGACATTCGTGGCCTTTATAAAACAATGTAAAAAATATTATAGGCAGACAGGCGACATGTGCCAACGTAACTCGGCGCAATTGGTATGTTAGATGGGTAAACAAGGCGACAGACACATACTCACTATATGTAACAATTAATGGCTTGCGATGACTAAAATGGTTACCTGAGCACACATCAATGTTACGCATTACACAATATTTTCACACCTGTAACCTTGATCGGCAACTGAAACAAGACTCCATTACCAGCTGCTCACGTTATCAGCTGATTCATTTCTCGCCTCACAGCTATAATTTCGGGAGAACCGGATTAATTTTTCTGAATTTCTTAAGAAAGTGAATCAAACAATTTAATGAAGTTAATCGAGAATTAAACCAACACTCCATTAGACTTTGTTAGAGTAAAGGTCTGATCCAATCCTCGCAACGCAGCTGCATGTGTTGGAGACGGGGATCAAAATTCAACAAATCAAAGAAAAATGTTATCTAACTAATAAATTTAAAAACCATGTACAACTGAGAAGATCTATTCCGAAGAAGTTGGTCACAAAACATTATTTTCAAATTTTATTGGTAATTAATCTCCCTATTGGCACTTGCATACCTCCAATGAATTTGACAATTCTTGCAGTGTTGTAACCACATATGCAGTTGCAGGTGGAAACGGCAGCGTAATTGGTTGCCCAAACGTAAATTATCAGGTAGGCTGAATGTATCGGCTGTTTGTTCACTGATGTTTGTGGCTGTAAATGGAGATTATATAAAGACTTTCTGTACACATAATTATATGAGCGCTAAGTGAGTTGTCGCTGTATCGGGTTTTGAGGTTAAATTAATTTTATTTTTTTCTCAGTTCTCGACTCTTGTGAGACAGAAGCCTGAAAGATTGCAGCCTCCGGCTTATCGAATGTTCCACCGAATGATTGAGAGGCTAAAGACTTTAAGAAGATAAATGTGTAAATAAATATATATATATATATATTTTTTAAAATAATTGCCAATTTTTCTTACACCTATAAATTCGAACTAATCTCCCATTGGTTTCAATTCCGCGGATGAATTTAACAACTCTCAAAACCGACATGACCATAGATAACAATCGAGCGGTCATATTAAATTTTAGCAAAATTGTGTAAAGTGAAATTTCCTCTTGTTTCTTTGCGTTTGTTCTTTCGTCGTTCCACAATTCAGGGACGAAAAACGCAGCTCACATTCAATGGATTATCAAATACAATAGGACAATTAAAATAATAGCTGTGGAGAAAATTAATATGTGATTAAATCTGTCACGAATAATGGATAATTTACATAAAGACACACGAACATTCATTTTTTAGATAAAAATGAAAAATCAATGTTTTTAAAAAATTAAAAAAAACGCCTTGTCGTTTCATAAATTAATGAGAAAGAATGTGGTAGAGCCACTCAGGCCACAGAAGAGAATACAATGTGGTTGTGTTTCGTTGTGCATCTTGGATAAATGATGCTAGTGACATGCCCTGGAAATATTTAACACTTACTACTTTTCCACAGCTAAACACGTAGTGCAAAGCACCAAAATATTTACTGTATACATAAACGGTCTGCCTTATTTATGTTTCGTTTTGCAAAGTTTGCTGTTGATCTACATTAACTTTAAAGTTTTCACAAGTAGGGTACAAACGCATATATTTTTAACACAATACGTCTATAGCAAGTCGTTTTATTACCATTAATAACCTACAACACACAAACCACTAAGTCTAATATCAATTATTCTGTATTCTGATGTATCACTCCCACATCACTGTCACCTATGTCAAACTCTTCTCTACACTAGCGACATTTTGAGCAGCTCGTGCATATGTTGTAATGAAAGTTATGGCACAATTACGCGGCTTCTTTTAACCATACGAACAAAACTCAGAATCTGATATTATCGTGTATTAGTGAAAAATTAAAAGAAAAAGAGTGCTAATCTACAACAATTTTTACATACAAAAAGAGTGTTTGCTCAACACGAAATTAACTAGTAATTTCTAATGTGACCACGTCCAGCCAGACCAGCATGCGGCATCTATATCACTGTCGCTTACTTGCGACCTAATTCTTACAAAAGTTACGACAAAACGAATTACTAACGCGCCTGTCAGATTTTCCGCAGAAAATAAGTTGCAGTCGACACAAACAATTTATTTTGGAATGTGCCCTATTAAAGGGCCCACATGACCGAAACAAGCGCACTGTCGAGGAACTAGAATAAAACCCCAATTACTTTCCAGTATCTGTAAGTAAATTTTATGTTCCTTTCTTTCTGTGGTGCTGCAGGCAAGCTGAGGGCTAGGGTGACTGTTGAAGTGGTGTCTGTACACGAAATTAAGCATAAAAGCGAAGAATGACTTAAAAAGGAAGAGGAAGCACATGTTTTTAGCGAATAAGACGAGTGGGAGAATAGCCGATTCATTTTGACTGTGCGTTAAAATCAACATATTTCTGATTACCTGATTATTTAAATAGATTCGCGAATAGGACTGAATTCTTTTTTGTTGTATAATCGGCAGTTTTTTCAACTGCAGCATATAATTTCATGGTGAACAGTGAGGAACTAATTCGTACCACACTCTATATAAGGCTATAATCGAGGATTCGCATAAACCGATGTCGTTATAACGGGGTTAGTATGTAATTCATTGTAACATAAAACGTTATTTTATTCTAATTAAAAGATGAAATTGTTTAAACTGGATAACAACAGCTACGAATTATATAATTTTGACAGCAACGCTGCTTATTTAGGAACAGATGTAGTTTACTTTTTTTGTACATTATGTTTGCTTCTCTAACTTTTCGATTTTTTTATAAAGGTCGGGTAACTGTAAACAATGACGGGAACACAAGCAGTGTTGCTCGAACTACAGATTCATAATTGTCGGTTCAGAAGATTTAGACACCATTTCACAGATCGATGTATACGAACGCCTAATACATGCCTTAATTCAATAGATGTTTTCCACTCCAAATTTTTAATTTTAAACTCATACGCCGGGATATACACAAACTTCGGTTCACTCAAATTATCAGAGTGGAGAGAACATGATCAAAACAACAGACTGTTGTTACACTTGTATTCAGGTAATTTGCATTAGAACGTACATTTATAGAAGACTGATAGGGCTACTAATGAACAGTCGCGGAATTCAGCCGACTTTTTTAGCCATAAGGACAAAAATATAAATATTACGTTATCATGAAATATTGACTACGTCATCGAAAAGTAAAGTTAATCTACAGGCAGGTTTGCACATTTAACCAGAAAATCTTTGTTACAGGTCGAAATGAATTAACACAGTCTAAGTTTACAAATAATGTAATTTCGCAATAAACTTGTTCAGCCAGAGGAGGTTAGGACGTTAAACAATATTCCTTTTATTTAAGGCACACATTCATTTTCTTCACTACGAAACCAACAGAGTGCTATCGCACATGTCAGGTGCTCCTGTGAAGATATGTTTGCCGTCTAAACGTTCAGCTTATTCTGCAATGGGCCATATAAAAGAGTCCATATGACTGAAATAAACGCACTGTCGAATAGCTGAAAGAAGACGCTGATTGCAATTGGACTCTCTGTAAGTAAAATTTATGTTACATTCTTTATGTGGTGCTGCAGTCAAACTAAGGGCTGGGCACAATTTTCTTAATACTTTTCTTTCAATTTTAATGATACATGAATTTTTTAGAGAGATTTTTCGATATTTCGCTGTTTAGATTGGAGGGAAAGACAGGGAAAAAGACGGACATTACGAATCGAATTTCACAGTTTCATTATGCCATTACAAATACTCTGCACATCTACAGAAGATCTGCGAAACGTCTGGCTTTCATACAGACTGTGGAACCGATAAATCATTACTTTCTCTCAGGTCAACACAGCTACACATGCGGTCCATTGGATGACACAATTGCTTTGAATTCGGAAATTTTCGATTTCAAGTACCACGCAGGAGGTCAATCATTCAGGATTTCATTGTTTTATTGAATGTTTACACTTCTTATTACGTCACTTAATATGCCTTCCTGACACTTCCAGTTTGTTACAAGCTGCAGTACTCACAGGATATTGTGCTTAAAAAACCCAGATATCCACTTGATGTGTGAACTGCATGTAACAGTGAAATTATAGTGAGTAGCGTGCAGCTTGCCTGATTATGACTCACATTTCTTTCCGAATCACAGGTATATCTGTTCGTGCACTTTGCTTAATGCCTGTACCAGTTCACAACAATGTATAGGTAGGAATGTTGGGTTATCAAAGAAAAAATTAAATAGGAAATTTAAGCAAATTTGGCATTATTCTAATATAAAATAATGTCTATTCACTTTCTTGAAAATTTCTGTCCAGCCAGAATTTTGTACAAGATATTTGGCGAAAGACGAATGGAAGAAAAATTGTACAGACTAGAAAACGTCGTAGAGAATTCTGTCTTTTTTAGGTAATGAAAGATGATGGAGAACAGACGACGTAACTTCATTTAGCGTCACAGTTTTCACTGTGCAAAGGTAAAGTCTGGAAAGGAAAATTTAAATATAACTTCTTTTCATGAATGACAGGAATTAAAACCAACATGCTGCTGATTATATTTTGGAGTCTAATCGCCAAGTGAACGTCCGTTTCCGGCGATTGTGACGTTGGAACTCAGGAAGTGAACGAATTTCATTTTACTAGGGTAGGTTTTAATGTATTGATAAGGTTCTTATTTCTTGAGTTTGTAGTTCAGTGGTTTTTCTATTAACCAATTGCCAATTGTCAATATCAATCTACATACTTTCGGGAAATTAAAAGTTTAATTGATAATTATTTGCTTATGATGAGAATAGAGGCATCTCGTTTTCTAGTTGAAATGAAACGTAAATAATTTCATGCAAAATATGTAACAAGAAACTAGAATAATATACCAAATTTTGGGCTATTTTCCATAATTATTAGATAAGAAATATCAAGCTTCTTTTTGCAACTACTTGGATTACGTTTTGCGAAATATCATGAAATTTAATATTTGAAAGATTCTAAAAATTCTGTGAGGAAAAATCAAATGCCTTTGAACTCTGCACAGAGTGTCGGATGTTTTATAAAAGGCATGCTTGCATTTATCACAATATCTCATCGCTTCTTCTTAAAGTAAGAAATGTTTCCCCTGAACATAAACAGATTCTCTGTTTATTTTTCTCGAAAAAGCTACCTTATTTGAAATAATGTAAAAGATAAGGCAGAGGGAGACAAGCTACAAATGAAAGTATAACTGGGCGCTTTGCATGATCGATAACAAAGACTGTGAAACATAATCAAAAACACTGAACACAAATTGCTTGTTAACAACAACAAAAACGGTAAGGCGAACGAACTTCAACGTTAAGTTAATAAGGAAATGGTCTATTGTTTTTATAGCTTTCATTTGAATTTGAACGAAGATTTCTTTACCAATTTACCGAGTTAAGACTTGATCAAATTATGAAATTTCCCTCCCCAGATATGTAGCACAAATTTCTTTTTATTACAGGCTAAATGTACTTGGTACATATTATGGTATTCCTCCAACCACATCGAGAACAAACTTGACTGCGTTGTTATAAACTTCGGAAGTCCTGAGGGAAACATTAGCTTAATCACTCTTCAAGTGAAATTCATAAGGTGGATGTAAAATATCCACTGATTGTTCACTGCAAATTTAAGAAGGCAAATCGACATAATATTTAGTACAAAGTTTCTCTTCACAGAATTCTGTGGGTGATAATAAAAGGGATTTATTGTAGATAATAACAAAACTGTTATCCAATTTTCTTCCTCTTATATTTAGACTTTGCTGTCTCCAATTTACTGACTGTAAAATCGATTGATGTAGAAGATACAAGGTTTGAGATGGAATATTATATTAAACAAAATTTCTCCCTACATACGCCACTAAATTCAGATCTAAACACTCCCGTATTATTTCACTACACAGATGTCTTTAATAAGTCTCCAAAGACTGCACCAACCTAGAGTTCAAACAAACTACAAATACTAAAACTATAAATATAAATGTAGAAGAACAAAACCTCAAAATATTTCTGTAGGAAATTTTATGCGGTTTATAATGTAGAAAAATCTTCAATTCAAATGTGGGATACATAAAAATTAGAATTTACGCGATAATTCTTAGAGCATAGGGGTATAAAATCCAATGTTGAAAGCGGTTTCACAGCATGTAATTCAAATATTAGAAGACTGCATTTGCCTATAGCAGTTTAAATGTATAAATATTTACCTGTCACTGTACTAATGTGAATATTGCTAATGTTTCAAGAAATCCGAGCATATAATTTAATGCTTCATTGCGTCTCATGAAAGTCACTATGATTTTCGTACCGTGTGACAAACACTAGGTTTTCCATCACATAAAATATTGGTAGCTTTTGTTTTTTAGTGCATATGTCGCCGTCTCCCAGCATAAAATTAAAAGCTGACATGACACTAAAATGTTCGAAATTCATCTGTCTCCATCTCCGTGCATAATGCTTAAGTAAAGACTGAAATTATACGGAAAAAGAATGAAAATTCACATTGCAATTTTTAGGAACATTGAAAAATTAATAGTTTTAGAGCAACAACTGACACTCTATATTTACACGTGGCTGTCGGACGGATTGTGAAAAATAATATATTCTACTACATTCTTTTAACACTATCATTATTTCTCAGTTATTAAGACTCCCAATCTAAATGTTAGAAAATTTCTACACAGCTGGGCTATATACATTGTTACACATAAAACGTTGCGTCTAAATCACACTTTCTCATATACAACAGCGCACAAATTCCTGCTACGTTCTATGGCAATGCAACAAACTGGAACAAAAATGGGGTGGAACTAATTTTCCCACCATCGTGTAATTTCAGGTTAAAATATATGACAGTGTCATGATGTCACCTGGACAATGTAAAGATAAACGATCATATAATTTCTTTTTATTTAAACGCTAGTTTGTGTGGGGATAATTAAACATTTTCAGAATTTCACTGGTCATTGAAAAGATATTGAATAAATTTTCACAAAAGCATTCAATATTGCAAAATGTTTCTTTTTATGATATTGACGACGATAGTTTGAGGTCGATATCAGAACTGGAGTTGGCTTTTGTGACGAGGTTGGAGACTTTGCTTAGCTGCACAGCGCTCTTTACTCTGAAATGTTGTGTTGAATGAGCAATGAATAGGGATATGGACAGTGTGTATAAGTGACAGCGGAGGGGTTGAAGGTGCATTAAAAGTTGTTTGCGGATTAACATAAATCTTTAAGCTAATTTGTGGGGCAAGGAAAGTGAAGATAGAAAAAACATAATCGGATATAATAAATTGGAATATTTTGTGAATATGAATGATGCGACACAGAATTTGAAGCAATCTGGGCAGTTAGTCACTCTTTATTCTTTGTCAGTTTCAATGCATTCTTAAAAAGACAACACTTTAGACTAATTTTGAAAAAAGATTTACTGTGTGTTGAATGTATCTTGTTTCTCTCTCCACTGATAAAATCAATCAAACAAATTAATAGATAAGTGGCCTCTCAGACGCCTGTTCTGTCTGTTTGAATTTCAAATTTCGACAGACACTCTATAAACTTTATCAGAATTCCCAGTACATAGACAGTAAATAACCATATTGTGTAAAATTTTACATATTGGACACAACACAAAATTGTCGTACTGTAATATTTTTCACACCATGTATTTGCTTAAACTGATAAATTGTGAATAAATAATTTGCTATCTTTCGCTGCTTCACAAAACGTAAATCCAATACATAAATTCTAACAAATTTATCTACATAACATCATTCACTTATGTCACATTTGCAGCAATCTGGATTGGACGAAGCCACGTCATAACAGTTGACTACGACCGTTATTGAATTCGCTAACTCTGTTCTTTCGAGTCAAATCAAGTTAAGTGCGTGCATTGTGAATGTTTTACAAAATAGTATAAATTAAATTCCATTAGGCGCTTCGCACATTTCCGAAAAGTAGCTATTAATTTCGTGATGGCTGTCCGTCAATCCGTTCGTCCGAATCAAATAACTTTTTCCAATTTGACGGATTAAAAAAATTTATATTTGAGAACTGTGTGGAGAAAATTCGTCTTTTTTTACCAAAATCTGACCTGAATAACGTTTATTAACATAAAAAACCTTACATTTAAGACACAATTGTTTCGAATTCTTCGTAGAAGAAGAAGCTTTTCCGAACGAAATTTAGGCAAAACAAAGCACGGTATTTATTTTCAAATTTTCATTTCTGAGACTCTTATGAAAAAATGTGGAAAAATATGGTATATTCAGACACAGCACAAATGACAATATAAAACAGCACATTCCCATTTCATGATGGACAGATAAGGCTATAGACATACACGCAGAATAACTACTATTTATTGATTTTCCACATCAACAATGGCTACTCAATCTCAACAAAACGTTACGGTTATTCGTTCATTGCCTGCCTTGTTTCAAGTTTGTTTTACCAAATCCGACTGATTGATCTACATTAACCATTAAACATCAACACGTACTTTTAACAAAATGTTTCCATCAAACCGATTTAAAACCAATAATAATTACTCGATCGAGTTCTCAGTGTTAGATTACGGTTTACCTGCTCTATTTTCGCATTTAGCAGTTCCTTGTGCTTAAAGAATCTGTGTGCTTAACATTACGTCATACTAACAGGTAATTGTTGTTTATAATTACGTCATGTGTTGAAGAATATTGTTACATGCATCTGTAAACTTATTTAGCTGAATGACGTAATGTGAACAGTACTCTTACTGCTTGTTTCATTTAAGTATTTATTTTTCATATTCTGGATTTGAAATTAGGTTAATATGCACAGTGGCATATAAAACATCAGACGTGTGTTTATGTAGACTAAAAGAGAAAACAATTTCATATTTTTCCGTGAAATGTGCTCTTAAATTCTTTCTGGACCTAATTTTTCTGTCTTCCTTTACATTCGAAATTAACAGACACATTTACACATTCAGCCAAAAATTGTTAGAAGACGAAATAAATAAATTATAATTTCTAAGTTAAAAATACACTATTCACACTGATATTTTATAGCAAGTGAATTATTGGTTGTCTGAAACAATTTCGTATATCTTAAGACTCAACTTCATTAACATTACAAAGAAATAAAGAAATTAATATCGCATCTGTCAGGTGTTACTGGGAAAATTTGTATACCTTCGACACACAAAGCTTATTCAGAAACGTGCTGTATAAGTGGGTCCACACGTGTCACACAAACGCACTGTCGAACAGTTGGGAGAAGACGACGACTGTAATTGGAGTGTCTGTAAGTAAACTTTATGTTAAGTACTTTCTGTGGTGCTGCGGTCAGACTGAGGGCTAGGATTACTGTTAGTTGAGTTTCCTAGATCACACACACACACACACACAGACATGTGACTTTAATTTATAGATAATAAACATTTGAGAGTTTTCATGCCACTGTAAGGATTAAACTGATTTCAAATATAAAGTATAGTAGAGTTCTTTGGTCGAATATTTGTTGAAATTAGAATTAGAATACCGTTCACAGTACATCATACAGCTAAAAAGTTAGTTTATGCTTTTCACTATATTCCACAACACACCACGCAATTACAAACGTTAAAAACCTGTTAAAATGACGTATTATTCAGCACAGGGATTCACCAATCACAAACAGGACGCTAAATGACAAAATGCAGGTAATGTGCTTATAACGTATCTTTGATTAGTTTTCGAGTAATTATTCTTTCGTACGAAATTGATCAAACAATGCTTTGTATCAGTCTGGGTCCTTAGTTTTTCTTATACATTACGGAATAACCATGAGAAGTGTAAATTTGTAGACTATGTCCTCAATGGAGCTACAAATTCTTACAGAATTTATAACATGTACCGGTTCATGAAATCGCCGTGGAACATACAATATGTGCAATGAGCTTCTCTGTAAATTCTGCACTAAAAGTTGACATTTAAAAAAAATTTAATCATATATTATTACAAAAGTACGTACGTTTCCAGTGAAATATCCGTCTTGTTTGTCAGATTTTATTCATTGCAGGACTTTCTTCAAAACACTTTGAAAATTATTTTCCATGAAAACCCTCGTAGGCAAACAAGTTGATTCTGTCGGACACAATAATTGACGGACGGACAAACAGACAGACAGACAGAGAGACAGACATAAGTTTGTTAATATTCCATATTTTGCAATTTGTTTTCAGACGTAAATAAAACATGAAACTTCTAGAAAGATTTTTAAAATATCTCCCAAAATGTCCGGATAAATTTTTCATTGCAGATATGCAGTTGGATAGAGAGACGGACTTGAATATAATAGCACAATTTCACAATTTTGAAGGCTATTACAAATACGTTTCAAAAGGAGAGATAGTTTGTGAAATGGCTGTCTATTTGCACGCCGAGGAGCGAAAACCACATTAACTTCGGTCAGGTCAAAACAGCTGCACACGCCGTCCATTGGCTAACACAAAGTTTTCATTTCGGAAAGTCCCGATTTTATTCGCCAACATGAGAGTTAGTAATTCAGAATTTATTACTGTATTTCCTGAAAATATTCACTCTTACGTCACTACCACTGAATTCCTGACTCCTCAAATTAATCACAAGCTACAAAATGCACAGTGAATTAAAGAAATACAGTGTGCACAAAACATTCTAGTATTCTTCTTAATGTGTGAACCCAATGCAACATTGAAATTATACAGCGCGGCCTGCAGTTTGATGCTGACTCATATTTCCTCACGAATCAGTACAATTCGTTTTCATGCTCGTTGCTTAATGTCTGTAACAATGCACAACAATATATAAGTACCAAAATTAGTTTATCAAAGGCAAAATGATGTAGGAAATTTAATGAAATTTTGTCTGAATGTAATATAAATTAGTGTCTGTGTACTTGCTTGAAACGTTCTGTCCACCCAGAATTTTGAACATGAAATTTTGTACAGGAAGAAGGGAAGGAAACTTTAGTGACTGGAAAAGGGCGTAAAGGCCACTCTCTGTCTTTATCAAATCAACGCTCTCGGAGAACAGCCGATGTAACATAACTGTGGGTCACTGTGTTCACTGTGCGAAGGGAAATTAGGGGCAAAGGCAATTTACATATCGCTTGTTTTAATGAATTACAGGAATTAAACCCAACATGTTGTTGATTATCTTCTTGGGTCTAATCGCCAACTTAGCATTCCTTTCTGGCGAATGCGACGTTGGAACTCTGAAACTGAAGGATTTTGACTGGAATAAGGTGGGTGTTAGTGTATTGACAAGCTTCTAGTAAAACAAGCAGCTGATAAAGCCGCCACTTTGATTGTATTTCATTTGTGGTTCCATTAACGGATTGTCATTAGAGCGTATCAGTCTTACGTTCCAGTAATTGAGTGATTTGTAAAAAATTATTTGTAATGATTTAAATTAAACAGCCGTATTCTCATTAAAATTGCAGGTCAGTAGTTTCATGCAAGTTCTTTAAAAAACAGTATGTAATCAAATCGAACACATAGGTGATTTATAGTAATTGTAAGGTACGAGTGATTGCTTCGACATTTGTGCCCTTCAGCATCGAACTATTTGGTTGGCACTTTACGGATTTTATTCGAATTTACTATTAGAACAATTATTTAAAATATGTAGAAAAAATTCAACATCCTTTGAAAACTGACACGTGTAAAGTGTATTATGCGTAAATGCTTTTTTACTTTTACAAAATTATCTCGTCAGTTCTTTTTAAAATGAGAAACTTTTCAATCAGCGTTTGTACAGGGAACACTGGGGCATATTGTATGTTGAATCCCTTTCGATAATATTGCTCTTTATGAAGTAATGAAAAAATATACGGCAGAATGAGACAAACAACACTTGAAAATATAATAATTCTTATGCGCTTGCGTGTCGGATAGCTAAGTCTACAAACCTTACTCTCAGAATATAAAACAATTAACGAATTTAGACAGCCCCATGGATTAGTTGAACGCACTTCAATGTCAAGTTATAACTACATAGTGTCTCTTCTTGTAGTCCCAATCGAGACTTGAACCAAAACTCCATTTCCAGTTGCTAACGTTGAAAGCTGATCCAGTTCTGTCCGCACAATTATATGTTCAGGAGAACTGGATTCATACTTCTGGATATCCAAAATGAAAAAATTAATCAGTTAATTTAATACAATCCTTTAAAATTAAGAAGTTCAACTCACAAGAATAATAATAGTAATATTTATTAACTGCAATTGGGTTGTTGCCCGGTAGCAGTGGTTATTTTACTTGTATACAAAACATGAAATCGATTACTACTGAATTTATGTCGGGAGGGTTACATGAGAAGCAAGTAGTGGCAACTTGGAATTTTGGGAACTATTTCAGCATTTGCTTTTAGACAAAGGGAAAAAAGATAAAACTTTGTCGACGTGGCCGGTTGCAGGAAATTTCCGAATATTGAATTCTAGTCAGCAGTCCGCCATCTAAAGTAAAAAACAGCAATGCACACACAGTACAACCAATAAACATAAGTTAACAACACCCACACAAAACAACTAAAACAATACACAAGGCCAAACCAACAACAATTACACACATAACAACTTAAGACTAGTGACAATACACCCTGTCTAAGTCACTTAATTGTTCCTCCTTGTACGGGTTCCAGCACGCGGCCCCATATTCAAGAATCGGACGTACAAGTGACATGTAGTTTAAGCTGTCTGTATTACTATTACACTTTTTTTAGTATTCGCATTGTGAAATGTTTAGCTTGCCAGGGCTCTTTCACCGCGTAGTTGACTTGATCCGCCCAACTCAAGTCGCTGCGTAAGATTATTCGTAAATATTTTCAACTGCTCGCTGCCGGTATTAATGTGACCATTAAACGAATAATTTAGTGGATCCTTTACCTTAGCTCTCGTGAAGCGAATTGCCTTACGTTTACTTGGATTTATTTTCATAGCATTTTCAACCGCACACTCCCCTGGCCAGTTAAAGTCTTTCTGCAATTTATTCAGGTCTTCATCATTTATAATTTTTCTGTAAATTACACAGTCGTTAGCAAAAAGTCTAATAGTTGATTTCATATTCCTCCAAATAACATATACGTAGGCTAGGAAGAGAAGAGGACCTAATATTTTTCCTTGCGGCACACCTGACGTTACTAACCTCTTCAGATAGTTGCCCTCTTACCCTGACTCCCTGCGTGCGACCTAAAAGAATTCCTTTTCCATACCACTACTTAGAATCCACGCCCGAGTTTGCAATTTTATTTAGCAGTCGACCATAAGGAACTAAATCAAAACTTTCGAAAAGTCAACTAAAATAGCGTCAATCTTGTCTCCGTTTTCCAGAGATTCCGCAATGTCCTGGGATACCGCGATTACTTGACTTTCGCACGAATATCCCGGTCTGAATCCATGTTGACCCTCGTACAGCCAATCATTCTTATCCAACACTAGCCTTAGATTTGAAGCTATAACGTGTTCCATTTGCTTGCTAACTACCGAGGTTATGCTAACCGGTCTATAATTCGTGAATAATGATCGATTGCCCCCTTGTGAATGGAAATCACCGTGGCTCTCTTCCAGTCACCTGGCAGTGTACCATTATTCATTCTTATGTCTGTAGTCGTGCAAGGTACGGACTCATGGCTTCTACACTCAGTTCAAGAATTTCTACAGAGACCCGGTCAGGTCCTACTGATTTGTTTTTCCCTAAAGCTTAAATCTTTCTTCTAATTGTTTTATTATCATTGGTGAATGGATCGCCTGTGTTTTCACCCTGTATATGAAGAATATTGCCCTCGCTGCTGAATACTGTCGAATAATAAGAATTGTGTCAAAAATTTTGTTTTCTCACAGTTTGCAGATGCCCGACCTTGGTACATAATCTTTCACTTCTCCAATGGTATTGACAACAACATTGACTGCTTTAAAGTCACTATGTCACGGCCGGAGGGAAACTTTAGCTTATTAACTGTTGAAACTTTTGACATCAGGTGGGTTCATATTTTCCACTCTTTCTCTGCTGCAATTTGTGACAGTAAATCTATACGATGTGTTAGATGGAATTTCTGTTCAAAAATGTATGGGCGATAAATAATGTGGCTTTATAGCGGGGTTTGACTGTAACTAATTTTAATAATTTTTAAAGTTTTGGTCTGTTAATATATCTAGCCCAGTAGTCTCTTGACAGGCAGAAGTCACAGATGTTGCGACTATAAGTCTGCCGAAAATAATGTCACTTGAGAGAGTGGAAAAATTATGAAATCAAATTTATACTAGAAAAATGCCATTTTTTATATAAACATCTGCATTCGAAACGAAATGTAGAGTACTATTTCAATACACAGATGATTTTAGTTACAGTTCAAAGATGGCACCAATTTGGATTTATAGTAAACTGACATCCAATAGAACACTTAATACGGCAATATAAAAATATGTTGCCAGATATTACCATAAGGAATCTGTGTGCTTCATAATTAAACAAACTGTTGAATTACAATGTGTGGTGTATGAAATTAAACAGATGGCTGGACAGTTCTGAGAGATTATAAGTATAATTTTTAATGTGCTCTTAATTTTATAGTATAAATATTATTAAATGAAACTCTAGGAGAATGCCTGTTGCCTGTAGTAATTTATAGGTAAAAATACATAACCTACCCTATACTATATTGAACAGTGTTCATTTTAAAGTAATACAAGTACAAAGTTTTAATGTTTGTTAAAGCATCTCATGTAATTCTGTGGGTTATTAATACTGTACTAAAAACGTCACGGTTGCCAACAACTTAAATGTTAGCATTTTATACTTGCTTGTACTGATGTCGCTGACTTCCAACTGTTAAATTAAAAGGTGAAAACCTATAACAATAAATGTCTATATTCATTTCTATCTCTAAACATATAATGCTGCAGCAATGGCTGAAAGTATTATGAATAAGACAGAAAAATGGAACTTCTTTAATTCTGTTGAAACTTTGAAATATTATTAAATAAAGATCAACAACGTACACTCTACATATAAATGTCCGTGTCACACATATTTATTAAGAATAATGTAAGTTTCTATTTTAATTTTAACACTATTTTTATTTCTCTGCTATTCAGGACCCTCAAAAAAAGGGGTGAAATCTTCAAAACAATTGGAGTGTCTACATATTTACATATTACATGTTGTGTCTAATTTTTAACCTTACTTTTTTACAGCAAAAAACGCCACACTAAAACATATGGCTATACAACACACTTGAAGAATACAGGATATTTCAATCTATATCACCCAGAGTGTACGTATAGAGTAAAAGATTTGTCGAACAACGCAATGGTATCACCTGGAAAATATAATGATTAATGATCACAAATCATGTTATAGAAAAACAAGATATTGTGGAAATAATGAGACATATTGAGAATTTTACTGTTCAATGAAAATCAGATGGAAAATAAATGTCTCAGAAATCATTCAATATTTCACACACTTCTCGTTTTGTGACAATTTTAACTCAATCCACATATTGACGAGGACGCTGCCTGTTCGAACTCTGAAATGTAGTCGGCTTTGGAGACGGGGGTGAACACTCCGCTTAGCTTCACAGCGCTCATTAATCTACATTGTGGGGTTAAAGATGTTACGAAATGGGTTATGGAGAATTTGCATAACAGGCAGGGATAGGTTGAAGGAACATTAAAATCTGTATGCACGTAACGTAAGTCTGTAGGTTGTTTTGTGGGACAAGAAAAGTGAGAGAGAGAATAAATGCATGCAAACAACAGAAAGAGAAAATTTTGTTGAATGAGATTAATGTGGCATGGAATATTAAAGAATTTAAGTTCTTAATTTTTATTTATTCTTTGTTAAAATCAATATATCGTTAAAAACTAAAATATTTGGACAGAATTTTACTAATTACTTACTGGTTGTTAAATTTGTGTTGTTTTCTATCAGCATTGATGTAATATACCAAACGAATTTATATTCCTGATCTGGGTGTTTTAGGTTCAAATATTTACACAGACATGGAAAAAATAACTATAAATTTCGAAGTTCACTAAAAGCAGCGAAACAACTTCACACACAAAATTTAACGTATTTCTAAAACACCAAATATTATCTTATTAAAATATTGTCAACAATATAGTACTGCTGATTTTGATAATGTGTCCTAAAATTACGCAAAATCTACGCGCCTCACATAAAGAATTCCCAAAATTTAAGTCATGAAAATTTCCAGTAAAAATAACATTAATTTATGTCACTTTTACAGCAAGTTGGAATGGTCAATACTACGTCGTAGCAGTCGACTACAACCGTTACATCATTAACAAGCTCTGCTCCTTCGAGTTGGGCAAACGTAAGCACGTGTCTTGTGAATGTTTTAAATGTGTGAAAAAATGAATTTCTTAAAATTAACTACTGGGTTTTTTTTAATGGCTGTTCATATTTCCATCCATCTGGACGTCCTTCCACCCGCATCGAACAACTGGTCTCGGAATATGATTATCAAAATATTTGATATCACAGACCTTTTCCAAAAACTGTGGAAAAATTAATGTTTTGCTGTCATCTGAGAAGAATAATGGATAATATAAGTGAACAAATACATTATTTTTGAAACAATCGCTTAATTCTTCTTCGAAAGAGAAACGTTTCCGAAGCAAGTTGTAGACAAAATAAAAAAAAACACATTTTGTGTTCAATAACTTTTCTGAAAATTGTGCCTTTCCTCACATAATGTTGAAGCATATGGTACTGCCACACACGTAAATATGAGAGCATAATAAACATCATGCGCTTTGCTTGCTGTTTATGTAAGGCAAGAGACACATAATCAGAATATATATATATATAGTTTTCACATCAGAAATATTAAGCAAACGTGCCACAATATAACGGTTACAAGTTTATTGCCTGTTGTGTTTATTGTTTGCATTGGCAAATTGTGTTGTTGATCTACAATAAACATTTATTTTCCACACGCAATGTTTAAACGCAATTATATTAACAAAAGATTTCAATCAAACCGATTCAACAACAGAAATAATCTACAGCTCACAAACCCGTAAGATCAACATCAAAGTTTCTGCTTTCCAATATAAACCAGTTCGTTTCGTTAAAGCTTATGTTAACCAGTTCTTATCACCACCGAACCCTATGAATAGCCACAGTGAATATTTGTACTGAATGTCCATAAGGGAGGAAGGGAATATAGGGAAATATACTGGAGGGGGAATAGCTTGGAGGTGGTGCAGAGACGGCATAAACATGAAAACATTTCATTAGTCACAGTTCAGTCAATTACACATAAATTAAATTTAAGTCTTAACCACCTCCGATAATCTGCTTGCAGTGAATGTTTATGTGCTGTTTCGAAGCAATCACCCTGACGAAGCGACAATAAAGGACGTGTTGAAGGAGTTGCAAGATAACAACATAGATGTCAGCAAGCTGGCGATGTCGAGGACAGATCACTGCCAGTAGGAAGAATCGTCAAAACCAGGAAGAATTTCAGCATACAGGTCCTGGCATAAGAAATGAAACGCAAACTTCTGCTTTTTCAAAGATTCTATGAGAATGAATAATTGCTTGAATGTAGTATGTTTTATGAGAACTAGGTATTATATCTAATGCACTTAAAATCACTAATTCTGTTAGCTTTTCCTCTCATTGAAACTATCATTGGAGAATGAATATATAAATGAATTTACACTGAATTCCATGAAGTTCATAATATATGCTGAACTCATTTTGTATATTTATTTAGCTACAATCAGTAGATCGTGTTTCTTTTCCCCTTAATTGTCCAAGAAATTTCCCTTGTCCAGTCCCTACATAATCACCCTTACACCAAGCCTCATATTCAGTACGTAACGGTGTTTCTTTTTGCGAGCAGCTATCTGTCGGACGTTAAAGTTAACTGTATATATCTCTCTAGTGCTGTCTACAACAAAGAGTGGATGTGTACGTCTAAATACAAAACGCTTGATGCTATTTTTATTGTAGCACAGATACACCGTGGCTTCACATATTTGAGATCGTAACTCCAGAAAATTGTCCACCAGTTGCCGACATTGATCAGCCATCAAATGCCCAATGCATATTTCATGTACTGCCAGGCTTAAGCATCGAATTATTTAAAGAATTGAATCACAGCCTATTTGTGTGTTTTGTATGGATATCAAAAAAATCAACGACAGTTTCCCTAAACAGCCTTAAATGGTTCGTTTTTATAACGTACTCGGAATATTTACATCGCAGCGAAAAATTTTATTTCAATAAAAGTCAGTTAAATCTCAATTCTAAGAGTTCTTGCAACGTCTGAGGCGCATTGCTACCAACCTCTGATTTTGGAGACGCGGTTTCGATTCTAGGTCAGAACATCTCGTATTTGTGGTGTACAAAGTGGCACAAGAACACATATTTAACCAGGCTCGTCTATTATATCCTGTCAGTATTATTCTCTAGAGGGTTCGGGAACTTATTCGCTGACTACTCTCCTCGAAGTCCCGGATTCAACTACATCTCAGTAGTCTGGATTTGTGGTATGCAAACTGGCAGTATTACCGATTATTTTCCAAGTACTTGGGTTCTAACCTGCAAACATTGTTTGACAGAACTTCTAAACGCATCTTATTGTATTGTTTGCCCAGACAAGATAAACAAACAATGAAAATCTTCCAGAAACAATGGCCTTTGGAAATCGGGGGGCATTGGACACAAATGTGAACTTATTTTTTGTTATTATTTTATTAAACCTGGTCACCAAACTTATCTTTCAATGTAGCCTGACTGTAATTGATTAGACTGTCTTGCGTCATGTCAAATAGGGGGAAAATATAAGTGCATAGTCTTGTTGTGATTACAATGGCTGGAGGAGAATTTGTAACATAGGAGAGTGAATGAGTGTTGTGAGTGACAGTGAAGTGTTTATTACATTTGTTACACCAGATACTGAAGATACTGCAAGAAATATTTCGGAATGGCATAAAATAAAGTAAAGGCGGAGGAATGGAAAAGAAAATAAAGGAAGAAATAAAAAATACGACAAATATATGTTTAAAGGAATTTTTCATGTAAACATACACATCGTTTATGTTTGTATTCCAGACAAATACACTAATGTGCGTTTTTGTGAAACAGTGTAGATTAAGCAGGTTTCGAATAAAGGTAAATGTAAAGCAATCCCATTACAGACCTGGAGAGAATCTGAGTGATCCATTAGGTTGAGGCTCCCAGATTTCAAAACAACCGGCACATGATGGTAGTAAGGTTGTTAGTTGTACATACCGGCAGCCGTTACCCACAGGAAATATTCCTGTTACTCATTTCTGTTAGGGCTGAGTCACCCCGTGACCATAGCGCGGTCGGAAGGAATATGTCAATTGAAAATTTCAATGACCCCATCGGAAATCGAACCCGCGCCCTTCCGGCTTGTAGCGCAATCCTTCAACCAACTGCCCCATCGCCTACCGCAGGTTTCGAATAGAAAGTATATTACAATTCTTGCGCCGAATATTTAATGAACCAAGAAGTTAGAAAGCTGTTCACAGTACAGTCATACAACTAAACGAGTTTTCTGAAGCATGTCACAATATTCTTCAACACACCACATAATTAAAAAATTATGCTCCTTGTAATATGACGTAATGATAAGCACACGGTTCACCACCACAAATAACAGCTCTAAATGCAAATAACACAATCTAATTTTAATAATGTAATACTGAGGTCTGTGCGAGTATTCTTGTTTGAAGTAAATAATTAATAAATAATATTTATTCTGACTGTGTGTCTGTAGCTTTATATATCCAGCCTGTGATATTCATGCGTCATATTTTATTGCTGTTTCTGACCTCTCTGGCTGTACCTTTTTTTAAATGTATTTTATGAACGAAACGATTTTCATATAAATGATATTTATTGTTTTTTCTCTCGTTGTCACAGAATTTTAAAAGAAAATGCTGATAACACGCTATAATAAACGTCAAAATTCTTCCCTGTCTTACGCACGATATTATTTACAAATGGCTATGATTTATTCAAACACACAGATGTTTCAATACATTTTAACTTTTTTTCCAACCCTACACATTATAATATTTTATGCCTTTTCAAAATATTTCTTACAGTACGTTCGCCAACTAATGTAACAAACATAACCAACACTTCACTCTCACTCACAACACTCCGCCATTCTGATAGTCTACAAACTGCCATTCCGCTTTATGTTTTGTTGCAAGTCTGTGCACTTTAAATATTTCCCTATTTCACATGACACAAAACACTCTGTCAAAAGAATTTCACTTAATGTGTTCAAAAAATTAGCTGACCCGTTTTAGCTAACTGACCATTAGTGGATGATTTCAAACCTGTGAAGCCAAATTCTCTCTTTGTGCAAGTGTTAGTGTCTAATTATTTCAACGTATCTACACTCGATTACGTTACTGTGTCAGCACAGATGCAGTGACAGAATGTTCTGTGGCTACATCGAACCTGCTGATGGTGTGGCCTGAGATGTTGATCTGCAGTAGTTTCGTTCTTTTCGTAGGGCTATGATTTGCTTCTGATTTCCGCGATTGGTAGCCCTATCAGTCTTCTATAAATGTATGTTCTAATAAATGTCACCAGGACACAAGTGTGTCAACAGTCTGTTGTTTTGAGCGTGTTGTTTACATTGTGATAATTTGTATGGACCGTGGTTCATGTTTATCAAGGAATGTGAGTTTGATATTACAGATATGGAGAGGACTCCTTTCATTTAATGATGGTATGTATCAGCCCTTCTTAAACATCGATCAGTGAAATGGTGTCAAAATCTTATACGCCAACATTTCTGAAAATATATTTCGCGCTGTGCTACTGGTATTTCAAAATCGTCTCAAATTACGAATCCTCAATCAGTTAGTGAAACAAAAAATAAATATAAACAAACATAAGTTACATATTTTTAACAATACTGTCACGCACCGGTAATATTTTGTAACTCATTCATGCGGTTAGTCTTTTTTAATAATATCAGCTTTCTTATTAAATAAAAATAACCGCATTGTTGGTACACTGGATTATATCCGATCCCGTTTATAAAGATATCGCCTATTAATTCCTTACTATTAACCATAAAATTAAACTCCCCATTTGTAACAACACTTGGTTATAGAGATAAAAGATATTTAGTCTTTATCGTGAATGTTTAAATATATTCTGACTAACAGCGTGATTTTGTTTTAATTCCTGTAAATAATGAAAACAAGTGACGTGTAAATTGCCTTCGCCCCTTCTCTCCATTGCACAGAGAACACAGTGACTCATTGTTATGATACATCATCTGTTATAAAACAGCTATTATTGGCTAAAGACAGGCAGAGGCCTGACTGTCTTTTTTAAGTGAGTTAATATCAAATCTGCGTAAATATGCTGCCTCCTTTTTTTATATCCAAAGTTTCCTTGCTATTTATTCTCTGATAGTGATATAGATATTAAGCAAACTGCATGGAGAATTATTTTGGAAGAAATGCGATTCAACATCAGACAAGATACATTCTATTCTGAATACGTTCACTGTTGCAGGCACTTCACACATCATACAGGCATTTGGATACATTATATGCACACTTTATTCATCAGTGAACGATGTGTTCTTTTACTTGTCACATAAGTGTTTTGATGGATATGTAGTGACGTAGTAAGTAATGTTATCAGACAAAGCACCAATGAAGTTCAGAATGGTCGACCTTCAGCGCTGTATTTGAAGCTAATTCAAAACATTTGTTTCAGCCAATGGATCGCGGTTGCAGCTGTTTATAAATAAGAGATAGTATGGTAACATCATGTCAACTGCCTGTAAGACAGCAATAATTTTCGCACGACGTATGTAGATTTGCAGACTCTTTTAAGAGCGTATTCAAAATTGGGAAAAGCTACTGTTAGAGTCTTTCGAAAGTATGAGCTGAAAATTCATAGTTCACTAATATCCTACAAAAAGAAGTGATTATTTACACGTAGACCTTGTAAAGATACGATAACACCTAGCTGAAAGTTTCTAAATTGGGGGGAATTTCATAAAAATTGTAGTGAAAATTGAAACCTTCGTTTTTATACAGGGTGTCCAACGTTTGATTTAATTAAATTTCAATGGAATCTCGAGTATGCTGACATACACTGTTACATTTGTCTGTACATTCTAAGCGTATCCGATACGGCTGTGTATTTACGTTTTGCATCTACGTTAGAGGAACTTAATATCCTGATTATTTCGGTATTTAAAAAATTCGATTTTCTGTTCCTGTCCCGTAGTGTCTTGCCGTTGGTTTCAAATTGGATGTAGTTTCGCTTCAGTTGTTTGATCTGACACATTTTGTTGAATCATACAGCAGTGTTGGTTGTAAGTAATTTTAGCCTAGTATTCTTGTAATTTTTTATTTCATTGTTGTGTAAGATACCTTCAGACAGAAGAGCACGCGTTCACAGACACACACACACACACACACACACATACAAAACCCACCCACCCACCCACCCCACACACACATGCACAAACACGCACACACAGATTAGACCACGTCTGAAAGATTGATCGGTCTG
>Ga0123352_10001823_pt1 | contig 28926 bp, 8 predicted proteins | sample TergutLab28metaG_FD_89700 | JGI IMG/M metagenome (GOLD analysis project Ga0123352, IMG submission 89700) | Labiotermes labralis P1 segment gut microbial communities from Petit-Saut dam, French Guiana - Lab288 P1 | ecosystem: Host-associated > Arthropoda: Insects > Digestive system > Gut ... | reverse complement strand
TGTACAAAAGCGAAATTGTATCTGTTAAAACCCCCTTCTAGGTGAGGGCGTCCCCCCCCCCCCCCCCCGAACGCTGGTTTCCAGCTATCAGACTACACTTTGTCGTAACCGATAAGATTACAGTATGAAGCTTCAGAGCAGTGCAAATTAATTTGAAAGCTTTCAGGCTACCTGCAATAACCGGGGTGAATATGAAGGGTATAATCAGGTAAGCCAGCGATAAGCAAAATGCGGCCTTTGGAATGCCGGTGATCAAATTTCAGGAACACGGAACAAAACTTATGAAATTCGACAAAAAGTCACATTATCCGCTTTCGTACGGAAACCTAGAATGTAAATTTCATGAAGCTACATTACTTGATTTCTGTAAATTCTGTTTACCTCATTATGAGTTTCCGGAGCTCAGTAACCATACATGACAAATGTTAAGCTTTTTTTTGGGGGGGGGGGAGGTGTTTATATTTATGAACAGTTCTTTTCAAAGATGTAAATTGTGAAGAATCCACACAAAAATCGATTCGACGATGGAAGATTTAGACTTGTCTTCGTGTTGAAAATTCTGAAATATCTCCAGTTTTAATTTTCTCATCGAAATTTATTTTTTCTTTTTATTTTTTTAACAGTTATGAAAAGTCAGTAAACAAGCACAAGAGCAAGGACGTCTGGAACGCAAATAAAACTATTTTTATGCTCTCAGTTTCTTTGACTCGGGATTCATTGCAAAAGGGACACAAGTAAGGACGTATTTGGTCAGATGCATTTCGATTTGTATACGATTATTTCAAATGTTCAACATTACTTTCCAATGAATTTTAAGGCCCATATATTGGCGTTATTGATGACAGGTTGTCATTAATAACACGTAAGTACAAAAACCGTAGGTATTGTAATGTGGCCCGGAAACATTTTTACCATCGAATTGGCCCTCGTGCCTAAAATTTTGCTTACCACTGAGACTGTATAAAACAACTGATGCATTTGCGAAATTGATTTAAACTGCCTTGCGAGAAGTTCGTCTATTCGAGAGATTTTTTGATGGTTTTAAACTTCCGGTCTCTAATCCACAGTCAGACCAACACTAATTCTATTTTTAAGTAAACGTGTTAACCAGTAAATCAGTTAAGCCGTTTCAGTCTGTAATTCAGTTAGTCAAACAAGTAACCTTGACCAATCAAGCTGTTAATCGCTTGTTATTTAGTCAGATAAGCGTAACTAAAATTTCCAATGCGGCGTTCTAAGATACACAGAGAAATGTTAACGAAAAAGGCAACACTCTTAAGCGGAGAACTTTGACTTCGATGTATACTATATATAGCGCACAGGTAGCAGACGGTAGACCTCTACGTAGTTACCACCGACATTTCAGCAATTATCCCAATATGGCACCAAGGCTTTTTATCCAGATGGAAGAAATGAGTGTCAAGTGTCTGTAACCAGGAGGTGAGAGCTTGCTTCAAGTCGACGTCTGTTCCAAATCGCTTGCCATCCAGGCGCTTCTTAGGGGGTTCAAAGAAGTAGAAATTACTGGGTCCCATACTGCCAACCGGACTAGTGACTGCTCACGGCTTAACAGCTAGTAGGTTATGGATAATACTCCTTGCAGTCCCAATCTTGTGACCAGGTACAAAAGTAATTAAGTATTATTAAGACTGAATTATATACGCCTAAGTATACAGTTGTGTTTAATTACCTAGATGCTTAAGTATGCAGTTGTGTTTAATTACCTAGACGCTTAAGTATGCAGTTGTTTTTAATTACCTAGACGCTTAAGTATGCAGTTGTGTTTAATTACCTAGACGCTTAAGTGTGCATTTGCTTTTAATTACCTAGACGCTTAAGTATGTAGTTGTGTTTAATTACCTAGACGCTTAAGTATGCAGTTGTGTTTAATTACCTAGACGCTTAAGTATGCAGTTGTGTTCAGCTAATCACGCACTTTATTTTGCAACTTGTGGTTAGGTGCCTGTTTTGTTGGTGGACGCGCTGCATGAAGCGTAAGTCTGCTTCGGTGAGTCTAATATCCAGCATAGTAATTATACTGTCTCAGAAATAATACGTGAACCGTTCGCAAAAGGAATTTCCCGGCCGTTGTTTAATAGAATGCCAAAATTTTATCACTCGCTTTCCGACTCCGTGCACTGCCTGAACAGAGTTTAGTGCTCAGATTATTTTATTATAATCATCGTCCGATAAACTGAAGTGTTCATACTCTACTGGTAAAGTTCTACACCACATGTTTCAATTCGACTCAGCTGTCACCATGTAGAAGGGTACAAGATATGTATGTAGCAGTTAATATTAATTACGTTTGGTACGCTGTTAGCGTTTAATTCTATCCATCAGTAATACTGCCTTGTTTTATCTTTAAAATGACTATTAACACTATAATTAACCAAATACTATAGGAATATGGTAAATATCTTTGCGAGCGAAGTCCTTGTGTGGTTGTAGGGATCATTTTTCACTTCTCACTCTTTAGCTTTATTAAGTTGAAATTAATGAGCTTCTTGAAGTCACGGACATTGATACTCTCACTGTGTAGGATTAGATGACATGTATTAATGCAGCACAATGACAGTCACGCTTTTAACATGATATCATTTTTAAAAACGACGAAGTTTTTAGCTTTTAATTTGTGGTTCCTATTTTTTTTTTTGCATTAATGTGTCTTTTAAATTTAACTGGATTTACGTGTATTCGGTGTTTGTTGGTGTGGTGTGGTTATTTTCAGGTGTATACTCTTTTTAGAACTGCTCCTGTGGGGAGTGGGGCAGTCGTGTTTCGTTATGTTGTGTGGAAAGCGGACTCATGTGTTGGTTAGAGTCAGGATGCGACATTTGAAGATAAAGTGCTGAGATTAAGAATGTTTGGGACTGTACGCCCATTCTCGCGTAGGTATTCATGGCGTGGTACTCTTCCGCTTTGATTCAATAAGAGTAAACCCTTTTTTTTTTGCCTTCACATAGGAACATCCTATGTTTTTTCCCAGAATTTCTTGTGTCTGTTTGACAATTATATTACCGCCTGTCGTGGGTGAACAAAGCGAGTTAAGAGCCGTACAAAAAGTCACCAGCCAAAAAATAGTTCTCAGCCTTGCCTTCGTATTTATGCAGATATTAAGCTTCTAACCACACTACAGTCTGCGTAAAGTGAAATGAATTCCATCTTTTACGGAAGTTCCATGGTGTGGCCGTAGTCCCTGCATTCCGATTAAGTATCATCACTATGCGTAAAGCTGTAGAGTGAAACCTCTCCCATCTCCCAGTAGATGTTTAGTATGGACCTACCCTCCATGTCCGTTGCTCAGCTGGTTCAGGTTTTACAAGTGAATATGAAATCCGGGTACCTTCACTAAGCTCGTTTCATGCTTTACCTCAGTTTGTCCACGAGTATTGGATTTTGTGACAGTACCAAAATATGTTGAGAGAATTAACTCTGATGGGAGCTGCCAACTGTAAATTGTCATCACAGCGGCATAAGACTATTACAAGAATTTCTTAAGAAGGTGCAGATATGTTTATGAATCACGCAATGAGTATATTATTTATACTTCAATGATTTTATTGGTAGAACCTCGTTTGTGGAGAAGGAGCTTACCACGTGAAGGTAAAATCAGCATCGAGACTTGAGACGACAGTAACGTTCACAGAACGTGGCACAGAGTATCACGTGATAAATTGATTCAGTTTGCTACAGCTAAATCAGGAGAATAAATGCGCGTTGTTCCTATTCGTGCCCTGGATTTTGTATCATCGCTTCCTGCTTCACAAGCCAGCGAATGGCAGGGAGAACTCGTAAAATGTAGCCCAAGTGCGACAAACAGCAATTTGTTTTCCTGGAAAGAGAATACCTGTATGAAACAATGCAGTCCCGAGATTCCTTAAGTTCGTTGCTTTCATTGGGCACCGTTAGCGACAATTGTTAAACAAGACACGGTTTCTGGTCTCAGTTCAAGAAATGTCAGCAGTTATTTGTTCAAATGGAGTGTAGTAAATCCGGATGGCATAGAATGGCGCCAATACTGTGACCGTGCTGAGCCTTCGACAGTTGCAACAGCCGGCTGTTTCTTGGAAAACTGAATGGTTCAGGGGTATACAGGGAACAGGAGAGTAACTTGGTGTTCGTGTGATTGGTTGGTTGGTTGGTCCGTCTGTCGGTCGGTTGGCCGGTTGGTCGGTGACAGTCTGATTGGGTTGTTTATGGATGGTTCCACAAGGAAAAACTTCGGGCTACTATGCAGTTTAGTTAGTTCGTCGCCTGATAGTTGGCATTGACTGGACTGAGCAATTTAGAATAAGAACCAACCAGATGCTACTTATTATTTTATTGTACTTCTTATAGGCTCAACATGTTTCGGGCACTACTATGCGCATCATCAGGAGCTCACGACTATGATGTTGATTACCACATTGGGCGTCTCGTTCTTGAGTTGCTGTAGGTTGGAAGTTAGGTGCGGGTAGGCTGGAGTAGTGCCCGGGTTGCAGGCTATAGCGACGAGACGACCAATGTGGTAATGAACATTATAGTCGTGAGCTCCTGATGATGGGCATATTAGTGCACGAAACATGTTGAGTCTATAAGAAGTACCATAAAATAATAAGCAGCATCTGGTTGGTTCTTATTCTTCAGTTATCACAATGATGCACGGTCCAACACACATAAAAATGAGCAAGTTAGGTCTAACATTACAACGAATTTAGGTGAAAATAGCTGTGCCACCAAATTATGCAGCAGTAATTCTAACAGAAGTGTTCGTGTGGCTATGATTACTATCTTGCTGGGTTTCTAAAGACCATGCGGACATTAGACGGTTCTGTTGACCGTTGTAAGACGTGTGTAAGGTACTTCTGCCTTGGGTCTGTCGAACACTTGTATTACGAGTTGGCATTCCGCTTCAGGTACGACTGTTTGCGTTTTGTGTGTGTGTTTATGAGCTGTTTCTAGAATTTAAACGCTTACCCTCCACTCCAAAAAATAAATAAAACCGAAAATAAAAATAGAAATAAGAAGGGTCCGTTACTTTGGTCCCTTTTACGGGTCAACAGGACGAAGAAAATTAACGATCTTGTTAAATGCCGGATGTCTGTTAACCCCAGGGTGCGGTATTAATTGAGATAATATTCTTCAACATGATCTGTACCGTTACGGTACATTGCGGTATCTGTGTGGAATTATAATGTGAAGCGCTCTTGTGTGTACCTCTAGCTTATGTGCTGCATTATGTGTATCGAATCTGTGAATGCCTTGGGGGTTGGTCACGCCGCGTGCTGAAAGGAATGTTAGAACGGATGACATGCCACCTTGTATTCCTTCTAAAGCCACCGTTTGGACTTTGCAGCAATGTTTTCTTCGATCCAACAGTAACTTCATTCTTACTGCAGTTCAGAATAATTCGTCACTACAACCACCACCACCACCCAGAATGAGTACCAGTAATATTTCCTGGAGGTAAAGGCGGCCGGTACGTAGGGCTGACAACCTTACAAACTTCATGTGCCGATTGTCATGAAATCTGGGAGCCTTAGCCTTCTGGAACCCTCAGGGCCTTCCAAGCCTGAACAGGGATTGCTTTACCTTTACCTTTACCACCACCACCACCACCACCGCCAACAACAACAACAACAACAGCAAGTAATAGTAGTATTTGTTTAGGTTTAGCAATAATAGTAACAATAATGGTTGTCGTTTATAGATCTGCCATAGTTAAAAATTTTTACTTTTGAATTAATAATATTATGTGATAATATAATAATAATAGTGATATGGCTGAGAGACATTGCAGGACAGCGGGACATGTTAATGCAGCCATATGCAGTTACAACATGAACCACACGAGACAATCGCAGATGGGATGATGCTATTTGAAGGGATCGGGGAGAAGTAGATTTGTGACCATGTGGACAGGATGTACATCCTTCTTCATGTCGTGTTCGTGCTGGGGCTGAAGTCTTGACATTGTCCTGGTGGTCCTCTGGCAAGAGGGCGGGTCCGTCTTTTTCATAAGTCTGCATCCTTGTCAACTGCTACCTACAGTTTTAAATGTCTACCTGTGTGGCACATAGTTACACAGTGTTTGGATTGTATAAACAATGTTCAGTACGAGGGGTCTTCAAGACGTTTCCGCCCTTCACCCTCCCCCTCCCCCGCCACATATCTTTATTTATCTTTCGGACATTACATACACATACACACGCACATACACATACATATGCACATGCACATACACATACACATGCACATTACATGCACATGCACATACACATACACATTACATACTCATGCACATGCACGTACACATGCACATACACATGCACATACACATACACATGCACATGCATATACACATATTTCTCAACACTGCCTTCCTGCTTCTCACTGCGTTTTGCCCGTCGATCTACAAGCTTTTTTAAAGGTTTCCAAATAATATAGTTTCGCTCGTGTGCGCAGACAGTTACGAACTGCCTCGTGTACATTGTCATAATTTATGAATCGTCGTCGACCTCTCGGCGCCTCCTTTAGTGGTCCAAACAGATCAAAGTTAGAAGGACCCAGGTATGGATTATAGGCTGGGTGGATGACAGTTTCTCATTACAGTGTCTGAAGTGTGGTCATTGCGTGGGCGGCAGGTTTCGCTGTTGTGTCTATTTCCTGGGCACCCATCTTGCACAAACTTCGTGGATCGCAAGGCTGTCGTACAGTACTGAATAGTCTGATCCTTATTGGTATATGAGGGATTTCTGTCAGATCATGCTAAGGTGCTTACTTCTAGCAAGCACCATGGCCAAATTGAGAAGTTACAATGAACATAGAATCCGTCGCGTGTTTCTCTAAATGAACTGGTAAGAGGTGTGTTCTGCAGGAGCTCTTCACTTTTATCATTGCACATAGAGGTAAGCAGCGTACCGTTCGTTGTCATTCCGATTTGCCGTGAGTTGGGGTCCACACCTTCCTTTTTTTTCAAAGTATTGCAGCTAATATTAGTTTTTACTCGCCATACTTAAAGAAGGTGTTGGAAATACTTTCCTTTGGCTCAGAGACATGCATCCCGTTTAACAAACACGTTGTTAATTATATATAAAAGTTTTGCAAGTTAAGCGAGTCAGCGGGAAATGACTAGCAACAGTTCTGAGAAAAAATAATGTCTGTATACACTTGTCACAGCACTTGCTTATTCCTCTTTGTGACTCTGTTTATACAGGTAGTAGATTCCCGCGCCCGTAACCTGGCTGACGGGAGCTTGCAGCAGCGACAGAGGAAACAGCTGGAAGTGTTCCAAGCTCAGGTGCCTGGAGGGTCACTCCAGGTGATACGAACCCAGAGTGTGACAAGCACAAGTTCCAGTAGCAGCTCTTGGAAGGCAACCCTGCACAGCGACGCAAATGTAACCTCTGATTTTGAAAACATACAGGTGTGCATCGGCTTTTATAAAATGTGAAACATAATTTATTCTCTGTTAGTATGATCAGAAGAGTTCACCGCATTAATATCTTACCCAACCCTTGGACACAGTATTAAGCTACTTCCATCCACCTCTTATTTTCACAACATATCTACCCCAAATCTATCTGAGTAGTGTTGTCCCATCTCCTTCTCAGTCTTCTAAATTGTCCCTTTCCCCTCCACTTTCTCCAACAGAATTCTTTGTATGATTCTTCCTGTACACTGGTAGATGTGTCCAGTCCATATTAACCTCCTTGATTTCAGTGTGCTAGTTATGTAGTCTGTAGTTATTTAATGCATTACTAGTATGCCCAAGCAGAACAGCCTGCATTGCAGTTTGAGGAACAATAGTTTGTTTTACAATATATCCTTGCAGTGGTGCTATAATCAAGCATTATTTTTTCCCAAATGGGGTTTCCCCATATCTCTGCACTTTGAGTTTTCCCTAAGTTGGATTTCACTTTATGCAATAGTCTTGATGTTTGTGATTATATAAAGACCATCAAAAATGTTAGCATCCATTTTCAGTACAAAATGCCTATTTGGTTCTTATAATTTAGGAAATGCCAGTAATAAAATATCAAATAACCCCAAAGAGTAAGGAAGGCATACAAGTTCATTTTTATTCATAATAAAATACACACACTCTTTGGAAGTACAAAATATGTTAAGCGACTGAAAGAGAGTCTCATTCCATGAAGATGGATAGTAAGTCATCATTACGAGTAATTTAAAGGCAGTGAGCTGAAGATGAAGCAGTTTGAAGAGGTAGTCTTGCTGCACACTGACACTAGATGGTGCTTGTGCACTGGAGGTACAGAGCACAAAAGCAGTGTACTTCACTTTGTGAAAGACAACTTCACTGAGCTAGGAGTAATCTGGACAATAGCAGGAGATTGGGGAAAACCACCCACATGGTCTCATTCTCCTCGTCTGTCACAATCAGTCATGAAAGGCAGAAATAGGGGTAACAGTGGGTGAACACAGGCAGTCAAATTTCCAAACTCTGAGGTTTATGGACCTCAAGACTTTGCTGCATTAGTAACAGTTTGGCATTTCCCTGAGGAATGGATTGCTTGCAAGTGGGACTGCCCATATTCTGGGAACAGGTTTAGTCTGCGTTTTTCCTAAGTGGGCTTTCTCCATATTCTAGCATAGGGGTTTGATGGTATTTTTCCTGTATTCTGGCATTGGATTTAGTTATTTTTACTTGTGTGAAAGGTTTTCTCTGTGTTGTGGAAACATAAGTAGTTTGTGTTTTCCTCAAGCAGTCAGTTCTTTGCATGTAAACACTTTTTGACTTTTGTAATCTAAGCTGAATAACTTTGGTGTACATATTTTATGTTTTGCCTATCATTATTATTTTCTGAGATACAGAGTATGATAGATGAACACTGTGAATATTATGCATATGGGTCCTAAATTGACTTCTTACTTCATTATGCCTCATTCCAAATATTTTTAAGCATAGTTTTCTTACACTTTCATTTTATGTTTGTTCCTTAAAGCAAAGGATCAGTCATAAAAATAACTGGCAAATGAGTGTATCACACAAGCAAATTCTGCAACACCATATGCAGTACATCACTTTAAAATATTTAATACTGGAAGTATTTAGGAACAATTGGCCAATAAAAGGACATTTCACAGTGAAATGAGAAAAATGACACATTTTGGACCTACTTGTTATTTTCAACTGCTTTAATCAGTTTCATTTGTTTTCCATTTAACTATTTTTTAAATGTAGTAATGTAAAAATACGATATTGTTTTTTACATTTTTCTCTTTGCAGCTGTCTGTGAAACCACTAGATCTAAGTACTCAGAAGACAAAGGCTAGTGTAGGTCGTAGTGGGTCTATTGGAAGTCGCCGTCCACCATCCAGGCCTCGTAGTATTATAAGCAAAGTTGACACTGCCATTTCTGAAAATAAATTGCTTCCTAATGCTGCGAAAGAGGATGTAGATCAACGCCTGTCAGAAGTGTCAAGAATCTGTCAGGAAATTCATGAAGAATCAAAAAACAACATGTCAAATTCCCTACTCTTTCCATTGCCACCATCATCCTTTAGCCTGCCAGCTCTAAGTGATAATACAGTGATTAAAACAGATAACATAAATAGAAGAGACTTCATTGATATCAACAAATATAGTTGTACCAATTCCGACACAAAGAATTCATTTTGTTTATTAGATACCTTTTCAGACAGGGCAAAGAAATCAGACGAGACCATGCTTAATGGACATGTCCATCCCATCATAACAAGAAATAAGAGTTGTTCTAGTGAGGATCTCCAAAATAATAATCACAGTGAGCAAGATGGCGCAAATGAAGGGCCTGAAAGGTCAACAGACTTGGCTAGAACTTCAGGGATTAGGCGATCCCTGCAGCTGCCAAATAGAGGAGATAATTTGTGTATTTCCAATGGAAATGTACGTAAATTTTACCAAGAATTACGGGAAGGAAAGGCACAAGATGTTATTAAGAATAATACTACTGGCTTTGAAGCTCTGGAAAATATATTCAGATATGAGAATGGCTCTGAAAAAAACAATTCTTTGCCAATTGAAAAAAATAATGAATCATGTAGCCTTAATTCAGTGACAGATAAATCAGGAAATGGATATGAACTTTCAGGGTCTGAGATATTTGATTCTGCTCAAGGTTCTTCATACAAACGCCATTCTTTCATTACTGTAGAATCCTTGAAAGAAGTTCGAGGTCGATTGAGACACCTTAGTGTGCCTTCGCCAAATGGTATTCAACACCCAGATAATACTAATTGTCAAAAAAGGCATGTGGAGGATAGTGATGATGGAATTGTGATTGAAGATTTTAGCAAGTCAATCCCAAGAACTAAGCCTGGGTTAGGAGAACAAGTTCCAACATCTCATGTGAAATCATATATGTATGGCATGGAAGCAATGGCAAACTGCCGAAATAATATAAATAAACCTGCTGGTACAGGAAGCCTGGAATCAAGGACTTGTAGTAGGTCTGGCAGCAGTGGCGGAAGCAGGTCTGAAGAATGGTACAGCCGAAGAAAGTCATATGGCTTTGAACAAGTCCATAACCAACAGACTGATAATCATTCTGAACCAGTGACATTCCAAGAGAAAACCAGAATAGAGTCATCAACTGACAGTGGTATTTGTAGATCTTCAGAGACAGTAACCACATCATCATGGACCCCATTTAACAGGGAGAAAGCAAATGGCCAATGTACTTTTGGAAATTTGAAGGGAAACCACAGCATTAAAATGAAACAGAATAGTAATGATGAAATAGTTACAGGGATGGAAAACAGAGGAACTGAGATAAATTCTCTGACAGGTGGGAAGACAGTTGTGACTTTTGGCAGTGATAATGAAGGCATTAAAAGGGAACTGCATGTGAATGGTGGCAACATGATGGAAACTAGTTCTGTGACAGCATCAAATAACTGGGTAAGTGGGTGTGATAACAGGGAAACTAACACTGTGACATCAAACATTAGTGTTAAGAGTTTCCGTCGCTTTTCAGAACCAGTAACAGTAACAATTCCAATTGTACATAATGATTCATTTGATAATATTAGTGGAAGTGGCTTTATAGATGCCAAGAAACTTTACTTGGGACAGTTTCCTGAAGGATCAAATCTGAGCATAGAAAATGGGTGGAGGAAGTCTGGAACATCATTAACAAGTGAAAACAATTCTTCACTGAAGAATCTTGCAGATGTATCACAAACACTTGCAGCTAGGAGAGAGCTGTTTGAGAAACACAGTGTAGGAAAAGATTTGTCTCCTGCATTCAGACAAGCTGACAATCAAATAAAGAGACATTCCATTGCTGTTGATGAATCTAAATATGTCAGGGAGGGTCTGAAAAATTACAATTTGTTGGACAAAAGAATAGGACACATTAATTCTGAAAACATGTTCAAAACAACTTCTACGAGCTTTTCAGATTTGGAAAATTGCAGTGGTTTGAATCTTTCAAATGATGAATATGCAGTACCTCTTCACAAAGAAATGGAATGTAAGATACCTACTGCAACAGGGATGTCCCAGGATGGTAGTGATTGTAAACCTGCTTCATGTGCTTTTGAAAATGGTGATGATAATGAATTATTTCTTCACAATCATTTGGCAGGCAAGAAACATAAGAAGGTAGAGTTCTGCAAAACTGAGATCCACTTTGCTGCTGAACCAGGACGTTTTAACATAGTTGAAACAGATGAGAAGCCTCCACCAAACAACATTAGGAGAAGAAGACGTAGTAGTAGTAGTAGTTTTGCAATTTTATCTACCCCCCAGGTGCAAGAAGCTGGTAAGACCAGCCTACCTGAAATTCGCTTTGGTGATTCACCCTATGAAATGAAGCTGCTTGGGGGAACTGAGTCTAACAATACACCCTACCAATTTGCTGTCGGTGCAAACACTTGTAATCAAATCGATTTAAATCATTCAGCCCACATTATGCCGAATTCAAGTTTTGCCACTGAATTCCAGGATGACGCAGATAACACTTTCACACAGGAAAATGCTACTATGCTTCCATCAGGGAGACAGGATACTGTGGAAATTGAAGTCCATAGTAATGAGAAAGATGTCTGCAGTGATTCTGTAGTTTTGCAGCCAAAGCCTATGACTTCCACTTCTCCAAGGCCTCGTAGCATATTAAAAAACAGTAAAAGTCCACGTTCTTTTCACTTAGGTGAGACAGACGAAGGAGCATTGATATCAGACTTGAATGGTAAGTCTGAAATATTGAGTGAAAACTATGAAACAAAATGGGGTGTGAAACTGAAACCCATACATAACAGACATTTGCCATTATCCTCTACATCCACATGGAAGTCAACAGTCACACTACATAACATGAAATTAGATGGTCAGAAACAACAAAATGGCTCTCCATCACCAACAATGAAGGATGGGAAGCTACAGACCGTACACAATTACGTGGGAGTAACAGAGCTGAGCAAACCACTCAAGTCTTATCAACCATCTTTTCAGAGAAAGACTACTCATGCCTGTGTGGCACCAATGTTATCGAACACGCAGTCCGCTGAATCTGGTGGGGGTGGCATGGAGGTGAAAATCTTTGTGGCTCCTTCATGGTCAGTTGCTGAGAGAGTTCGTCAGGTGGAGGACTTGAAGCAAGCTTCCCTGGAAGCCAGAGGGTATTCCACCAAAGTAAACCTTGTGTCTGGGAAAACCACAGTCATAGACAGCAGATCATCTGATGAGCAGCACAAGAAGTCTGTATTAGTTTTTTCCAAATATGAGCAAAACAGTCACCAAAAATCAGATTGTCTCCACATAGACCAACAAAAAGAAGAGGCTGTGCATCTCTGTGGTAAGCACTAAATACGTATCCCTTTGTTTTCAGTTGGGAATATTCTAGTTTGAATTTGTCAACCTTGTGAATGCTAGCTAGAGTGATAAACCAATCTCAATGCAGTATGTGGACGTCAGGTCACCATGGCACCTAACATTTTCACTCTGATGCATTGTTTTTTACAGAATACTGTTCAGTCATTCTACATTCATATACTGTAATGTACGTTTCAGTTCATGGTTTATAGTTCTGACCCTTAATTGCTTCATTTAGTAGTAAGACTAGAGGCATTTTTTTAAAACCACATTATTACCCAGCAGAAAAGTATGGAATGTTGTATATTATTTTAGCTAGTAACTTATAAAACTCACATACACACATGTTGAATGACACTCATACTTTATACCTGTGCTTGAATAATTCGGTAGTACTGTGTTTTTTTCACAGTTTTATATAGTTATAGCATAACATTTCTGTGTAGACACTGTGTATTTTAAGCCCATTGACTAACCCAATGTATTTATATTTCTTTCAATTTCTGTCCTGTCGCCCAATTCTTGGAGGTGGCACCTCAATCTATAGAAAATTTATTGAAGTATGGTTACAATGTGTAGAACTTTAAAAAAAAAAAATCACAAATAAGAGAAGAAATAAGATTGCCAATAGCTGTCTAATTTAAATCTGGAATTCCAATAATGTTCAAACAACTTTGAAGCTCAGAGTTAAAATGTATTCAATTTTCCTGATTTTGTAGCCTTTTTAAAGTTTGTTGTAAAGTACAAAACACACACAGCATTTATGCCAGGACAGTATGGTGTTTGGAGCCCATATACAAGATGAGCAAATACTTACATTATTTAATGTTGGATCCTGTTCACTGATTAGTGTGTTGTTAGAGGCACACATGTGCTATACAATTATAAGACATGTTCTTTAAAATTTGTTTACATAGTCATATAATGATAAGTGCAGTTTGTTTTCAATATGATGTCTTCTCAGCATTCTGATGATTGTGAGATAATAGTACAATTACATGATTTTTTCCATTCCCTGCTTACGAAGAAGAAGTCAGGCAATTAATTATAATTCAGTGTTCCATTACACTTGAAACATCTGTGAAGTGACTGGATTAAGAAACGTAAATTTGTATTTAAAAAAATTAATTTTATGATGCAATATTTTCCTGTGTAATGAGGTTAGAAACTGTGTGTGTATGTCCTGATTTTCTCTGTGTCATTAGCTACTAAATTATTGATCCTCATCAGCAGTTTGATTTAAAACTCTGTAAGTGTAAGCTTTTGTACATATCAGCTTCTCCTTGATTTTCCCTCTGCTTTATATTCTCTTGAATTTTATTAGTTAAAGAATTTTATATCTCATAACCTTACACAATTCTAAAAGAAGTAATATAACTTCTACTCGTTATATAGTAGATATATTTTTGTACATGCCGTGACACACTTAGTACAAGGGATTTTTCATACCAAATCGAAGGCATCACATATCGCCAAAAAATTGTGTTGTCTAACAGTTACTTCAAGGTTAGAAGTTCCCAACAGAAGGATTAAATATTGTGATGGCTTTGAAAACATTTGTCTGAATCGACCATCATAATTAACGTAATTCTTTAAGGTCCTCTGCTTCTGTCATTCTGACTTTCAGGTATTACTTTCCTATTCCACTGTTGAATAACTGAGAGTCTTAAAATTCATAAATATAAATGAAATGCATATAATAATTTGTAATGTGTTTAAATAAATATGCTTAAAATGGAATCCTTAGTTGAATTTGGCCTGACATTTAGAGGGGGCTTCAGTAAAGCTTTGGACTAAATCTGACACTTCTAAAAAACAAAAGAAATCTAATATTACCACGTAACTATATGGATGTAAATAAATAAATAAATGGAATTTGGACTGGTCTTGTCATTATTTCAAATTAATTTACACAAAAGTGTTTTGCTCTTATTAAAGAAGGCGTGTTCAAATAAAATTTTGGATTGACCCAACAGCTTTACAGTCCATTAAAACACACTGTTGGTTGTTCATGCATTTGGATAAATTTACTCTTGAGCTTTCTTTCAGTACAAGTGTGTCCGATATCAGAGAAACTCAGTGCAGTAAAATATTAGCCTGAATATGAATATTTTTATATTGAAACTAAATAAATGCCATCTAATCAAAAGAAATATTCTTCAAAGATGTAATTTTAATGGCGAAATAGGAATTAACTATTGTAGGTACTTCATGTACCAAAACTAACTGTAGAAATGTGGTATCATGGTTCGTGCTTTTTTGTAAGGTACGTACATATTAATAACATTGAATTTTTAGTTGTTTAATTAGAAAGTCTGTACAGCCACCAGACAGCATGTGGTGATGGGAGTTTACTCAAAGCCTACACAGAAATGCACTTCTTGAACTTCTCTGAATAATCTGTCTTACTTCCTGTTTTCTCTTTATTATAATCTAAATGCACTAGTCACATTCAGATATAACAACAGGAAATTATGGAAATCTGTATAGTCATTGTGTTTGCTTTTAGGTGGTGTATCCCAGTGACTTACTTTGACAAATGTGGGACAGCCATAGCTTCAGATTATTTTTTAAGTGTGTGTTGTAATGGTGCTAAGAATTGCTAAGGTTATTTAGTATCAGTGATAAAGGAATAAATGAATATGAGCCTTGATGGAATGATACTGGCAAAGGAAAGCTGAAGTACCTGGAGAAATACCTGTCCCAGTGCCACTTTATCCACCACAAATCCTACATGAACTGTCTTGAGATCGAAAGTGTGGTGAGGGGCCAACATTGAACCCCCTGAACAATGGCATGGTCCATTTTGGTAATGCTGGCTACTTAATGTAAAATGACCTCACAGAAGTTTAAGTGGTTTATTTATTGGACAGCAATCATAGAATATCTGTATAAAAGTGTTATGATAGCTGAGACATTCATTTTTTAATATTTTTAAAGAATTGTGTATATGGGCACTATTTAGAGTAGAATGAATTGAATAGTATGCCATAGGATGAATGGTGCTACACTATCTGTTAGATTGTATAGTGCTGATAGGGTGATAGGATGATTATGTACAGTGACCTGACAAAGTATGGGCAAGGAAGAGCTAGCGGCTTATTTACAAGAAGAACAGAACAACATAAATCTGCCCAGAACTTCTTGGTAAGACTCTTTTGACGCAATAAAAACAAAGGTTCATATTGGGGTACTATGGTTATGTGTAGCCTGTTGCAGATATTCCCCACTTAACGTTTCACCAAACTATACGATTTGCTTTAACATAGACAAACTTTAGTTAACAAAGGTTTGATGAACATTGTCCATGCTCAGATTAATGTTTTCTTGGCCATTTCACTTAACTCTTGTTTCAGCAATTCTTATGGGGAAGAATGTCCCATTCTACACTGTTCCACTCTGCACTGCTTTTTTGTGGAATACCACCCCAAAATTAAATGGACAATTACTGTAGGAGGATATTACGTTGTGAGGGAATATGCTGCCACCATTTCTGAAGATGTAGGCAGTGTGTTCATTTGGATCTTTGATACCAACTTACCAAACTACATTTTCACCACCACAGAATCCTTAAATCAAGTCTGATGTTATAATTTTTTTTTTTGAGGCAGTGCCATTTAAAAGAGCAATAAATCAACATATAATGGAAGGGATATGTTTCAATTATTCTTATACTCTGACTGGCATTCATACAATGGAATAAACTCATTCCTTTTAACTTTGTTTATTTAAATATTTTCTCGTTTAGAACCCTATTTCTTGTATTTTTGTCTGACTGTTTTGTGTAAGTTTCAAGTTAAGTTTATTGGATGCTTATCCCTTAATTTACAATCTAACAGCATTATTTCACCTCGGTTCTAACAGAGCTACTTTAGAACTAACTGAATTTTAAAGTCTTGTATTCTGTAAATCATCTGGTATCTACCTATTTTCACAATTCTGTAACTGAATGAGTGTTGGTATCAATTAGTAATGTGAATGTCAGAGTGTTATCTTATATTTTTTTGTGCACTGTGCAAGTATATTTATATTGGAAATTATAACACTGAGAGCATTGCATCCCATAGTGCTGTATGCTGCAAAGGGCTTCATTGATAATAATTCAGTTCCTGTAACTTAATGTCTGAGTAACTAGACTATACAGATGTCTAAACAATTTTAAACATGTAGATGGTAGTTTGAATTGCAAATATGGTGGTGGGATATATGGCTATCACTTTAATATGGACCTTGTGTACTTGTAAAGGTTTTAGATTTCTTCGTTGTCTGTGGCTCATCTAATCTGTTTTGCAAATTGGCACAAATATTACACACAGAAAACAGAGAAGATATAGTAATCATGTAAAAAAATAACAGAATACAGTTACCTGTCATAAACCAGGACATCTTTTCTGGTGGTATCCAGTGGTTTGATGTGTCAAGAACTTTGAATATAAAACACAAAAATTTAAATCTGTTACTAAAAATTAGGTTAAGAAAATTTAAATATGGAGAAACATAATATAATTTCCTTGTAATGGGTGTGTGAGACATTTGAACCTAATTGCTTTTAATGTGTGAGATGTGTGGTTTTCACAGCAGTCCGTGTCTATCATACAGTGTTCTTTGAGTGTACAGTACCATACTGAAAATTAACTATGTTGTGGAGGAACTTGGTGCCCCATTTTTCAGGGCTGAATTTACAGAATAGTTGGCAAGAAGTCAGTCAGGAACAACAGTTGTCATGGTCACTGCTTGGATGGGTGATGACAGGTTACTGCCATACACACTTTGGTTCCATTTTCTGGGGATGGGGGTGGGTTGGCATTATTTAGAGTAATAAAATATGCCATATGTTTATAACATAGATTCAGAAGTGTGCTACACATTCATCTCTTCATCACTGAATGTTTCTTTATATACATAACTTTTAATAGACAAATGCTTCCTACATGTTGTCCACAGGTAATGCAGTATTGATCGAAAAAGTTATGTCATCTGGAAAATTCATTTCTCATTCCTTCAACTCAAGAAGTTAATAACAATTTTAAATTTAATTAATGTGTTTTTTTAGTTTAGTTTGCTTTAAGCACAAATAGTTTTTTTTAAACTGTGTTATCTGATTGCTTGCTCATTGAAATTAATTGGATGCCAGTAGTCTCATACTAGTTAATTCAGAAACTGTAATTTACTACATTTTACTGTGTTACATTAGGTGTAGCTAGTGGTTGCCTGAAGTCCAGTTAGTTGTGCTGAGTTGAGCTAGATCAGTTAGTACAGTGGTGACTATGCACAGTTCCCAGCTTGGGGAGGATTTGCCCCTAACTGGCTCTGGGGCCTCTGTAGTCTTATGTCCAGAGAATTCATTTGTTCTTTCCCTACAGATAAAACAGAATGTGTTGTTGACAATTTACCTCAATCTAATTCTAAGGTTAGGAATGTGTAGAGTTTAATCTCCACTCTTACTTCATATCATCACTGTGTTGTGCTTCGAAAAAAGTAATCTATGCCTATGAATAAAACAAAGGGCTTGCTGTGTGTAATGACTAGGCTTTGGATGAAGTGTATAACTACTGTATTTCTGAGATGCAATGTGTTTTGTAGTCCAGTAGCTGCACAACACTACATCACTGCTGTGTGAACCTTACATCTCATACAGACCTTGGATGTTTTTACAAATGTTTCTTTCTTTCCTTAATGGAAATATTAATAATATGTATGTGTTCTGGTTATGCTTGCAGTTTTGAATAATACCTTAAATGTCAGTTTTGTCTTTATGCATGGTAAATTATTGCACCTGCAACATAAACATGCCATACTCAGGTTTACCATTTCATTGTTGATAAATTATGATCTTCAAATGTGCTTAGTAACTAGCAGTTGAGAATACTTCTGTTATGATAGAATGTTTTGAACAATTAACAGAATTTTCTGTAACAATGTACCTTCCTTGTTGTAGCTGAATGCTTCAAATGTTTATCATAATTTACTGTATAGTAATGTGTGGAAATGATTAATTTTAACTCTGCATAATTAAACTTTTGTTGCCATTTATCAGTCATATATCTACGCATATTACCTCTAATGACTGCTGTAAGTACCATGAATGCCATAAATGAAATGTTGTTAGTGTCTGAACATCCAAGGTCCAATCAGAAGTTCTTTGAACTTATTATATGAATACTAGACATTATCAATTGTCTGAGGTGTGTCTGATACACTTGATGTTTCAGAAATCTGTTCTGTTTCTTCCTTTGAGTGGCTGGTTGATAGTCTAAACACAGATTTTTTTTATTAACACCTTGTTTTTAAGCTGGTCTAATGTTTAGCATACTCACCTAGTATTAAAAAGATATTGTGTACAATGACAGCTATTGCAACAAATATTAAAAATAAAACTGTAATAGGAAATCTGCCACCATAATGATAACCAGCCAACAGAAGACAGTAGAAGAGCAATTTCCAGTGAAACGTGTGTGAAATATACCTCAGACAATGGGAAATATCCAGTGTACTTTCAGTATTATAAATGGTGACATGTTGTACTATGTATTTAGGAGGGAGTTAAGAACTGAGTTATGAGCCATTTACCCTAAGCATTTATCAGCTTTCTACACACTATTGACATACTCCTGTACTAGACTGTAAGCACAGTATACATGGAGGCCATAATTCTTCATTGTGTAAAATATTTTGATACAAGAATGGTTCGTTCTTTTATTGCCATACTCTATTGCAGATATGAGGAGTCAGACAGCCTCAGATAAAGGGCTAGTAGTCCATATCTGTAAAAATAATGGAAGTAATGGTGAAGATGGTTATGAATCCCGAGATTCTGAAGTGAAAGTCAAGAATTATTTTACAACTGCAGATATCAACAGTAGAAATGTCAATAAAACTACAACTATCTTGATAGATGTTTCTGCTGTTCCTTCCAGTAACTGTGTTACAAAAATGGGATTACCTAAAAATGAGATTCCCAAGAAATTGGAGAATGAAGAATCTGATAAATCAACAGCAACTTTGCGATCACCTTCTCTTATCATGAAAACAATCAACAGTTCATCTAAACTTCAAGTCCCAGCAGAAAGCAAAGACGATGGTTCTCATCAATATGTGCAAGCAGAAAGGCGAATAAACAGCAGCTGCACTAATCGACAAACTGAAGTACCTGTTGCTGCTCCAAGAACCAAGAAGATGAACATTCAGTCACAAAACTGTACAAACAAATGCAGAAATGATTTATGTATCAAGTCGACAAAGGACACCTTAAACAGTGTAAAGAAAACCTGTATAAACAATGAGGCTGAAGAAGACACAAATGAAGAAACACTGGTAGTTTGCAACCAATTAGCAGTTCTCAAGGAACTTTATTTTAGTGCAGACCTGAGTGATGATAGTGAGCTTGCAGATGAGGAAGTGAGGTCATACATGAGTGGTGGTGGAGATGAAGATGATAGGGTTCAAGATGTAGATTCATGCAGCATGGTTTCAGGTAGCTGGAGCAGAATGAAGCCCTTTCGCAATATTCAGCACCATTTCCACAAGTTCAACACTAAACAGAAAGGTATTTGATGAATTAGAGCTGTCTTGAATGTTACTGTCATGAGTTTACTGCTGAGTATGGGATGAAAATGGTTAAAAGTAATGTGTTGTTCAATAATGCTTTCTCATAATCATACAGTGAAACTTTATTGTTCATGTTACCCCAGACAGTGTTTAATGTTGAATTTAAATATGGAAATTATACAAACATAAATTTGCTTTCCCTTGCACATACCGCACATTGCTGTCTTTACTGCTTGAAAAGGCTATATATCACAGCTGATAAAGTTTAATAACTCTTGTTATGTGCCAGAAGTATTTAGAGACAAAAATTACTATAGAAATTGTTTTATGTTAGACCTTACAAATAGAGTTGAATTTGATACACCTTGAGAGTTAACTCTATTGCCATCTTCAAGAAACTGATTGTTATTATACTGACATTTCTTTAATTAGGTTATGTTTTTTAGGTATCGGCAGTGGATTCAACCTGGAACCTTTCAGAATATCTAAGTTGTCTTTTAACCATCACACTACAGGTCTCTGGTTCATTTCACTGATTGTTAATAATCTGAAATATTTAAACATAAGAATGATAAGAAGTGGCTTGAAAGTGGGACTACATCTAATTCCAAAATGTTTTGTAACACCAATATCATAGACAGTAGACCTTGTCCAACATGATTGTGATATGGAGAATTAGCCACAGTCCTAAACCTTTAGAAACTCTGTTTTCATAGACAGAATCTTCCAGAGGGATACTGAGGTATGCTGGAGTCATGATCAAGTTCTATGACTTCTCCGTATATGTAACAAACACATGGCTATGATTTGTTAGCATATCTTGCTGACATGACAAGTTTAAGATTTGCCAGCGTGTGAAGAAAGGTCAGAGATAATGTTTCACTCTTTCATAATTTATGAAATGAAGCTCTTGGGTTGGCAGTGAAGGAGTTGAAGATATTTTGATTTTTATTGGCATTGGTTGAAAGTAATATCTTTTAAGTATATGTATTACGTACAACTACCTGATTCTGTTTTATGAAATTAGCGTCTTTTCCATGCTTTGCAATAACATATGCATGAGTATTACTTTGCCACAATTTTATTTTATAATTTATTGTCAGTTAAATTTAAAAAAGTACTTGTAGTGCTGTTGCATTTTATGTGAGGGATGGGTTCCAGTGTGACCTTGCATAGTTCAAAACTCATATAATTAAAAACTAATTTTCCAATAGAAATACATGTGAAGTAGGGGGCGTGCGTCCTCAAAACATGTAATTCTACAACCTGTGTGGCATATTTTTGCTTTTAAACATACTTTTAAGCACAGTACATATGAATGAAGAAACTGTAAAATTTTAGTTAATGACACTTTTGTTAATGATGTAGTACACTGCCTAAAGAAACTGGAAACAAAATCATTATGATCTGACGACTCTGAAGGAAAGAGAAATGCACCAGGCACTTAATTAGGACACACTATCTTTCCATTTGATAAGGAAGGCTTGTCTGACAATTTTTTTCTTTTTGAAATTTTGGGTGTGCATTATTTCAAATTTTGCACCTAATGTGATGCTGTATTAATATTTTTCATATCACATTGTTTCAAATTTGTATAAAATATGACTGCACTGTATTCTTGTGGTGGTGTGCTTTACAAGTAGATCATATTGCAAGCATCGTAGAAGAACATGTTTCTTCTCTCTGCACATTCAAAGTGACTTGAGCCAGGGTACTGTCAGGTTCTACAGGCAATGCAATAATTTCATAGCTGCTGATTCTCTGAACTAATTCTTGCTTTCTTAGTGTTGAGATGTGGGTGGGCTTTTAACCAATTTTTATGTACAGCTACAAGACATCTGCACTGTTCTCCGCTTCGATGTCTTTCATGTGAAGAGAAGTGTAATTTAGTGTAGTGTAGTGTAGTCTACAGTCAGTTTATGTATTCATATTTCTGGCCTGTATTTTCTTGTAACAAGTATACAAACTGTGAAACTGGTTATTGTTAGATTCAGCTGACCTTAGGCCCATCATGATTCATTGGACTATGGTTACAATTTGTGTGCTGTTAGCACAGTAGAGTCTACGTACTGGTTCTGATTCCAGTAGCATGAAAATCTGAAGTTGTTATTAGTGCTTTCTGTTGGTCATGGGGTCTGCTACAAATATTTGCATGTGACAACCCTGGCATCACCATAACCATAAAATACATGTTAAATGCAGGAAGATCACTGATTCCAAGAACATTACTGCTATAATAACAATATATATATATGTACAGAAAGTGTGCACCATCAAAACATTCTATAATCTCCTGCTGTTGTCATGCTAGTTAGTGATGACCACCATGTCTGCAGTACATTCCACATGCCTAGACAGAAGCAGTATGTGAAATTAATATTTTTAATGCTGTAGTCATGCATATTTTGGATGTTCGTCTTCAATGTAACAACTTATGTGTAAGTTGAATCTGTGGGATTGTTACATTGAGGAGCAGAAACTGTCCAGGACATTAAGAAGGAAGATGGCAGGAACAGTTATATTCCTTGCAACTGGAAGAGCCAAAGATGTAATACCTGATGTTTGTGATAATAATGATGTTGATTATTTAGTTCTATGTTGTTTTTCTCAGATCGTGCTGGTCCATCCATGCCGAAGCTAGACAACAGCAAAGAATCCTCTTCTCAGAAACCTGTCACTGAAGATAGCTTGCAGTCTTATAAGTCTGATCTCCATCATAAGGAGACACCAGTTAGCACTCATTCAGTCCATCCAAAAATCACATCTGTCTCGCTACAGTATGAGGAAGAACAGAGCACTGAATCACAACCACGTGTCTGTGATACAAATTCCCACTGTCATAGGTATCAAACCAGCTTCCATAGTTTGCCTTCCCCTAAGAGAGGAAATTTACATATGAATGAATGTGAGTATCCTACATATTTTGAAGTGAATGCATCATCTATCACAACAGCTAGTAAATCCTGCAATAAGCCACTATTTGCTGTGCAAAACTGTAATGCAGATTCAAGTAAATTATTATTTACACAAAAAAACAAAGGTTTGTTACCATCTCTTGTTGAATCTCCTTTGGAACCAGAAAGACACACTTTTCACATTATGCGTGATGAAAGAAATTATGGAAATTTAAATCCAAGGACTCAAATAAGAGGGAAGAATGACTGTGTGGGTACAGATCACACCATGTCTTTGCTAGGAAAGAAAGTGCTTCATCCAGAGACTGAGGACAAATTTGTGTTACATCACAATCATAATAAACGTGATTATTTTACAAAATGCACCAGTACACAAGAGTCAGACCCTATAGTTTTGGCAAACAATATGTCTCTTTCAAATGTACTAAATCAAACAACAAATAAAGATCAAGAAAATCAGCACTTTCATGTCCCTGTTCCTACACAGTATGCAGCATCTGTTTCCTGTAAGTCTTCAGAACTCATAAGTACGAAGAGAAGTAGCATTGAAGATATTAAGAAGGGAAAAATCAAGGTCAGAGGGGAAGAAATAAAGAAAGATGGTCATTTCCTTATGAAAACATTATCAAATGAAAGGAACTACCATTTGGGCAGAAATTTTAACCATGAATGTAAGGAAGAGACTGAAATTAGTGACTATCATGAAAGAGAAAGTGGGGCGAGCACACTGAAGTCTGTCAATTCTTTACCTACAAAACAGGTGAGCTTGGGTGGAAGAGTATATTCCGGCAGGGAGGTGGCCATGTCACCTCCATATGAGAATGTGAAAATGCTACCTGTAGAACCGACAACAAAATCAAGTGGTCAGAATTTGTTGACTAATATAGCAGAAACAGAATCTGATATTTTGGAAGAGCTTACACAGGCAGCAGACCAGATTCTGCAGGCCGTGGTCGGTTACACAGATGAGGAGTCTTGTAGAGCAAGTAGTGATGAACCTGATGATGAAATAGTGCAAAATGGCAGGAGGAGAAGGGGGAAGAAATGTGGGAAGGTGCAAAGACCATTGGTCAGTCTTGGGACGATCACAGAAGCCCCATCTTGTAAGAAACAACAGGAAACGAGGAATAGAACTTCAGAATTACGTTCCCATAAAAGCACTGGCAATGCTAGAAAGAGCCAGCAAATAGCAAAGACACAACGTCATCCCACATCTTCAACATCTTCATTGGAAAGTTTTACAAGAGAAGTTTCTCAAGTGCAGAAAAGAACATTATTGAAACAAGTAGGCTCAAGTAGTGTTGACAGTTGCAATAACAAGAAAAAAGAGAGTAGTTCAACATCTAGGATGCCCATCAAACCTGGTAGCCGGACAGCAAGACTCTTCCAGCGTGCAAATAGTCGTGAACACTTATTGCAAACTCACACTAGTTCCTCGGAAGATGTTGCATCAAGTGTCAAGGTGGACAATAACAGGAAGCTGCTGGTTCCACGATGTACAAGAAGTCATAACAGCAGTAATAATAAGATTGATCCAACTAAAAGTAGCTTAAAGAAGAGTACAGTATCACCAGATTCTCAGCCAAGTCTGTCAGCAAAAGTGCAGGCAAGAAAGAGAGATCCAGACAGTAAAAAACCCAAAGAAAGGTAAGGAAAGGTAACTTTAACACTGACTCCTTAAATTCTGAGGTGGGTAAAACATGCTGAGGAACCATGCATTTTTTGTTTTAGTTACTACAGAAGAGGTACACTATGTTGCCTTGAAGCATGGTGTAAATAGCCAGAAATGTTAGGTTGCCTGGAAACCGTCACAGAGGCAGATCCATGGTATTGCTCTATAGTGTTGTACTGTACCCTTGAATTAGGCTCATTTTTAGTACACAGTAGGTCAATATATAAGAAAAGTTGCTGCAAATAAAAGAGATAATGAAATAAACATGATTGTTTTCTTTTTGAATTGTGAAATAAAGGCATTGGTAGTTTTGTCCATAGACAGTTGGCACAGATATTTGGTACTGAATATCTGCACTAATGTTTCTCAACAATTGGATGTCATTACATGTGTTGCAATCTTTTGACAAGTGTGCTGCAGGGATTCGAATAGAAAAAGGATGATATAAAATTAAATAAGCAAATTAAAATTTTGAAAATGGAAATTCTGATATAGGTGTTCCTTAATTGTGTGTGGATACATGTGCACACACACACACAGAATATTAAGAGAGGGAGTGGGGTTTCAACAAAGCTTGTGCTAAGCTAAGGGCTACCATGTGCAAAGTTTGTTAGCTAATCCATTTATTTAATTTTCTTGAATTATTGTTTATACTAAAATTTCATCATCTTTCTACTTCATAATAGTTTTATGTTGTATAAAAAATTACATACTTTAAAATAGAACTAATCTTGTTTCATGTTTTAATTCTGTACTCAAATTCGTAGTGTGCCATATAAAAAACACTATGCCAAACATGCTGCAAGCACCAAAACGGTGAATGTTATTGATATGTACTGTAAAGGTCATTGGTTAATGTAACTTTGGTTCGTACCAGCATAATGTAACCTTTCATTGTATTGGCCTTTATTTGGATTTCTCTATTTTCTCAAAAATGTTTTGTAGTACCAAATTGGTATATAATGTGAAGTGTAGGTCTCATTAAGGCCAGTGAGGTATGCAAAATAGCAAAAATTGCATTTGGTAAATGAATGGACTCATGTCCTTGCAGTGTTGTGTGTTATAGTCATACTTTCATAAGAGATGCCATGTTTAACACAAGATGGTGATCAATACTCCGAAGGCACATTTCTCTACTCTTTTGTTGTCTCATCTTGCAGACTGCCTGGCTCATCTAGCAGAATGGTTCCTTTGGCAAGGAAGAGCAGTGGTGGTGACTCAGTTAAACCCAGTGGAGACAAGCTTCACACTTTCAGGTCTAGAGAGGACAGGCATCAAAAGAGCACTAGCAGGTTGATGGTGAAGAAAGAAAATACAGATCTCAGACATGGAGTTCAAGGTGAACAACTTTTGCTATTCATTGTTTTTATGACAGAGAAAGTGTGATGAATTTTATGAAGGTAGAGTTGTCTCTGTCTCTAAGGCATATGGGGAACCTGGGTGTAAGGCTTCTTGACATTACATGGAGGTGAGATATCAGCTTCATTTTTGGTCACTTTAATGCCTTCTGCCTGACAGGAATTGTTATTTCTTGCAATAAAGTACAATAACTTTTCCAACATTTTTCTATCACAGTCATCACTCTTACAGGAGGGGATGCAACAGCAATGGAGCTAAGTGTTCGTAACAAGAGTAAGAGGACTCTCATATATGAACAGCGTGTGGTGGGAAGTGTGGGTGGCATTGGTCTGTCTTCTGCTTCATGCGTCGCGTATGTACCAGCGAAGCAGCACTGTCCATGCACCTGCTCATGACAAGCGAGTCACCAATATTAAGTCCCTACATGTGTGTTATGTAGACTCACTGTGTTGGCGTGTTTTAATCTACCTTCTGAGATTCTCATTGGCCAATAAATGTCTACATAGTTTGACAGATTAATATATATTGACTTCATTAAATCAGAAAGGATTTAGTTGAGCAGGACATTCAGCACACATGGGGGAGAAAGTAAATACAAAGACTAGAGACTCTTCGTTAGACAATGACAAGAGAAGCGGTTGTGCAAGATATTCAAACATAGGTATAAAAAAGGGGCACCCTTGTACAGGCACTGAGGCCCTGTACAGGCCGTACGGCCCAAAGCGGGACCATGGCACTAGAAGAGGGTGAGGGTTCAGTGTCACGCCCCGGCCGCTTTTTACCCCCGGGAAAGACCCGGTACCCATTGTACAGGAGGCTGGGTGGGCCCCAGGGCCAGTCTGGACAGGTGCGGAAAATCTCGCCCCAACCGGGTTTCGATCCCCGGACCGTCCAGCCCGTAGCCAGTCGCTATACCGACTGTGCTACCTAGCCCACTTCAAACATAGGTGGGAGGATGAAATGGCAATACACTTAGAAAATATATTATAGAAATATCAACTAAAGTGAATTGTTCAGCTTGGGCCAAAACATAGGCTTTTGTGTTCTGTAATGGAATTATTCAACTGCTTTGAACAATTATCAAGGAAGACCCTCAACTGCTTGTTGGATGGTTGGTTGATTACTTAATTATTGTAGTTTGTTAGACAGATATCCCTTTGCTTATTATTTAATTTACAGTATTTTAATGCTATTAGCCTGGTTAATATTTACTATGTTGAGCTTATGAGAACATAATTTTAATTCATTTTACAGAATCCATGCTAGAAAGGGAGGGTGAATGGTAGTGAATTACATATCTGCTTAAGTGTATTATCACCAATAACCCAGATTATTATGAACTGTTATTCATTCAAAGGTTCAACACTGCACTGGCACTGGAATCTGCCTTAAGCCATTTTAATTCAGCTCACATTTGCACAGCAATTTACTTAAGATACAGTTGTTTAATATCATATATGTTTTCTACAATTTGAAATGCCTCCCCACATTGAGTTCGGTACCCATTTTTCCTTTTGTTTTTGCAGGCCTCATGTTTACCCCATCTCAGCATCATCAGTTAATCGTCATGAAAACAGCAGGTGAAAAGTACAAATATTAATTACATAATTGTATTTCTATATTGGTTCATGGGTATCAGTAATGTACTCCACTACATCACACACCCACCTTCACTGTAATGCTTCCTGTAGTACTGCATGTATATGTGTTGTCTGTAAGAGCTGCCACATTTTAAGAATTTTTCTTTTTATTACTTTGATGGCCAACAACATCAGTTTTTCAAAGACAGGTGTGTTTAACATTTTTCATTTCCTCATAATTTCTAATCTGGTGTATTCTTTGAGCTTATTATTGTGTGGTACGTATTTCAAATCTTCACGTTGTTAGAGAGAGCTGTATCAATAATGCATTTTATCTTCTAGAATAGCAGTGTTCATTATTATTATTATTATTATTATTATTATTATTATTATTAATCCACAGCAGTTTAGCTGGTTTTCAAAGAGCACAGGTCACTGATCAAGCATTTGTTGTTCATTATTCTGTTAAAATATTTCAACTTATATCATGATGATGATAATGATGATTATCTTTCACTTTCATTACTTCACAGCACTTTAGCTGGTTCTCAAAAGATCACAGGTGTCACTGACCAAGCACTACTGAATTTGAATTTGAGCATACATACATTCAGCTGACACAGTTTGAACAAGGCCTAACTTGTGATGGATGATGATGATGATGACATATTTACATTTTGTTAATCCAAAACATTATAATAAAACATTATAATGCCTTTGGAAATAGAACAGGTCACAAGAATTGTACATGCATCTAGTAGTTATTGGTACAATACAATTAGCTTAAAACTGATTCAGCTTATTTTATAATTCTGTATTTAAATTATTTGGGGGACCGCGGTAGCACAGTGGTTAAGGTGCTATGCTACAAATTGGAAGGTCGCTGGTTCGATCCCAGCTGGTGTCAGTGGATCTTTCATTGACAAAAATTCCTTCCAATCGCACTATGGCCCTGGGGTCGACTCAGCCTCTAACAGAAATGAGTACCAGGAGTATTTCCTGGGGGTAAAGGCGGCCGGTGCGTAAGGCTGACAACCTACCACCATCCTGTGC